>Ga0209013_10004277_pt1 | contig 12556 bp, 11 predicted proteins | sample Cruoilmetagenom2_FD_187291 | JGI IMG/M metagenome (GOLD analysis project Ga0209013, IMG submission 187291) | Oil polluted marine microbial communities from Coal Oil Point, Santa Barbara, California, USA - Sample 2 (SPAdes) (version 2) | ecosystem: Environmental > Aquatic > Marine > Oil seeps ...
CAAGTGAGTGGAATGACCTTAATGAATTTCTTATTTAGCTAAACCTTGTTCCAAGTCTTCTAGTAAGTCTTCTACGTCTTCAATACCAACAGAAATTCGCACCAAACCATCTAAAATACCGAGTTCTTGGCGGCGATCTGCTGGAATTGACGCGTGCGTCATTCTCGCAGGAACAGAAATCAAGCTTTCTACTGCACCTAAACTTTCTGCAAGTGTGAAGTATTTTAGTTTTTTCAATAATTGATCCGCTTTTTCAGTGCTACCTACGTCAAATGAAATCATACCACCAAATCCAGTGGCTTGTTTTTTCATAATATCATGCCCAACATGAGATTCTAATCCTGGATAAAATACTTTGCCGACTGCTTTATGTGCCACCAGAAAATCAGCAATGCGTTTTGCATTCGAATTCGTTTCTTCCATACGAATACCTAATGTTTTCAAGCCTCGAATTAATAACCAAGAATCTTGTGGTCCTAAAATTGCTCCTACCGAGTTTTGCACAAAGTGTAAGTCATTCGCTAACTCTTCAGTCGCAACTACCACTAAGCCAGCAACTACATCACTATGTCCCCCGATGTATTTCGTTGCACTATGCAACACGATATCAGCACCCAATGACAGTGGTTGTTGTAAGTAAGGTGTCATAAACGTGTTATCGACAATCGTTAACAAACCTTTTGATTTCGCAAGTTTTGCAATTTCCGCAATATCCGTTACTTTCAACAAAGGATTGGTTGGAGACTCGATAAATACCGCTTTCGTGTTTTCTTGAATAGCTGCTTCAAATTCTGTTGCATTTGCAGAATCGACAAATGTTGATTCGATTCCAAAACGATTCAACACTTTTGTCATAACACGGTAAGTACCACCGTATACGTCGTCCGTCATGACAATGTGATCCCCAGCATTAAAAAGCATCATAACTGAACTAATTGCTGCCATGCCCGAACCAAACGCAAAACCAGCATGACCGCCTTCCAAATCACTAATTAGTACTTCAAGTGCATGACGAGTTGGATTACCTGTACGTGAATATTCATAGCCACGGAAATCCCCTACTGCATCTTGTTTATATGTGCTCGTTTGGTAAATGGGTGTTGACACAGCTCCTGTTGTCTCATCCCCGACAATTCCTGCGTGAATTAATTTCGTTTTTGGTCTCATATCGATTCATCCTCCTTCAATAACTCATAAACATTTTGACTTAAATAACGTTCACTTGAATCTGCAAAAATGGTCACGATATGACTGCCTGGTTTCGCAATTTTTGCTTCCTCCAATGCTGCATAGAATGCCGCACCGGAAGAACTTCCAACGAGAAGGCCTTCTTCTTTAGCCAACTGGCGCAATTGATGAAAGGCGTTTTTGTCAGTAACCGTATGAATCGCATTAAAATATGCCTGATCCATATATCCAGGTAGAAATTCCATACCAATACCTTCTGTATAATGAGGAGCAGGTGCTCCACCATTTATTATCGAGCCTTCTGGTTCTACAATGACGGTTTTAATATTTGTTTTTTGACTGATTAAATACTTTGCCGTTCCCATAAATGTTCCACCTGAACCTGCACCAGCCACGAAGACGTCAATTTGACCATCTAAGTCGCGCCATAATTCTGGTCCTAATGTATGAACATAGGTTTCTGGGTTAGCAGGATTTGAAAACTGAGCAGGCGAAAAAGCACCAGGTGTTTCTTTTACAAGTTCCACTGCTTTTTCAATTGCTCCTTTGATACCTAGTTCTGTTGGTGTGTTGATGATTTCCGCACCTAGTGCACGCATCAATGTTTGTTTTTCCACACTGAATTTCTCAGGTACTACAAATTTAACGGTGTAGCCTTTACCAATTGCGGCTAAAGCTACACCGATTCCTGTGTTGCCAGCAGTTGGCTCAATGATCGTTCCACCTGGTTGTAGCTTTCCGGATTGTTCTGCATCTTTTAATAAAGATACACCTAAACGATCCTTCACACTGCCCCCTGGATTCATAAATTCAAGTTTAGCAAAGATGCGGCAGTCGTTAGGGATCTTAATATTTTTGATTTCAACGACTGGTGTGTTCCCAATCAATTCATGTACGCTTCCGTAAACATTCATTATACTTCCTCAGTAAATACGGTACGCCATTCATTTTTCTTAGAAAGCATCTCGCGTGCAATCTCTTTCGCACCTTCTAAACTATGGCTAGCAGCCCAGCCACATTGAACTTCATTACATGCTGGAACTTCCGTTGCTTGAAGAACATCTGCAAGCGTTTTTTCTAAAATCGTTAAAATTTCATCATAGTTATCGTGGTTAATGACAGCTAAATAAAATCCAGTTTGACATCCCATAGGACTCATATCTACTACATGGTCCGTATGATTGCGAATATTTTCTGCCATCAAATGTTCAAGTGAATGCAGACCCGGCATTTCCATATGTTCTTTATTTGGTTGTTTAAAGCGGATATCATATTTTAATATTTCGTCGCCTTTTACGCCTTGTTTACGTCCTGCAAGGCGCACAAATGGTGCTACTACTTTTGTATGATCTAAGTTAAAGCTTTCAACGTTCATTTGTTTCATGTCAAACACCCCTTAATTTCTAGTCGCGTCCATTAACCAAACATAATCATTCAGTCGGACAAATTGAACTTCAAATCCTGCCTGTTCAAATAAATCACTTAGAACAGGAATCGTCGTGTAATATTCACGTTCCAAATCATCAGCTACGTTATGATAACCGCGTGCACGTTCTTTATCGATTTGTGCTTGTTTCGCTTCTTCAGTTATGAAAACTGTGTCAGCAAACACCACTTTTCCACCTTTTGATAAAAGGCTAGCATATTTCATTAGTGCTTTCCCTTTTTCAATATCTGTTAAGTGATGAAATACATAAGTACTAACAAACGTGTCAATCTTTTCAGGTGCGTCAAACGCGAGTAAATCACCATCTAGCAATGTTAATTTCGGAAACCTTTCTGCTGTTGCGTTACGCATCGCTTCATTGGGTTCAAATCCAATTACATTATATGCCGCTTCTATTAACTTCGCTGTTAAGTTGCCAGTTCCTGTTCCAAATTCAACAACCGTACCAAAAGATTTTTCAGTAACGGAAGATAAGATTTCTTCATATTTATCAAAGACATCGCGATACTCTGGATCTTTTCCAGAAACAGATGCATCGTAAGACTCTGCCCACTCATCAAAAATTTCTACGAATTCACGTCCCATAATAAATTCCCCTTTTAATTATATACTATTCCAACTTGTTTACTTGGTAATAGGTTAACAGAGTTATTTATATCATATTTTCCGTAAAAGTTCTAGTGATTAACATAAAAAAACCTCTTTCACATTATGTGAAAGAGGCAACTTTCGAAAGAAAGCGAATCTCATAAAACATCCGCTCTAAATCTGTAAGCTTTTCAATTTGTATTTCCTTGAACCTTCTTTTTCCAAGACGTCTATCCCATATCGCCATTGAGCGAATAAAAATGTGTTCGTGAACTCTCGCTTCTTCAAAAGGAAGACTTAAGTAGTCAAACAATGCATTTTTCATTTCCCAAGAAGGGTAGACACCCTGCATTCTCACAAATTCTTCAGCGTCATCACTTGATCTGTGAAGGCTTTTTACTTCTTCGGATTCAAGTAATTCACAAAGCGGTATATGCCATGGGATAGGTTTAATTTCTCTTTCTCTAATTAGATCTTCATACGCTTGATTGGATTTCACTTCAAATCCAATATCAGAAAACCTGAATATTTCAACTCCATCTAAGGTAATCCACAAACTACTTTTTTGATCGTGAGTTTTTCGATGAACAGTTAAATAAAATTGTAAGCGTCCATGCAATGATTCGCAAAGTTGTGATTCGATTAGCTGCTTCATTTTGGACCATTTCACTTCATCGAGATTCCCATTCTTCACGCAAAATCCCCATGCGAATGGAGTCGTAATACTGTCCATTATAATATCGAACTTTCCGAATGCGTGCTTCAATTCGCATGCCAAGTTTCTTGCCGACTCTGACCATACGATCATTACCAGACCAAGTTGTATAACCGACTCGTACCAAAGGCATCTTTTTAAATAAACGATCGATCCACTGAGTCAACGCCACAGTTCCGTAACCGCCACTCCAATAGTTCGGTTTATATATGACGATACCCATCTCTAACCATAAAGAAGGCTCATGTTCCCAATAATACGAAACCATCCCAATAAGCTCATCGTTCACTTCAATTGCTAGGACTTTCTCTGAATTCAAATAGTAATCTTTATTCTTTAGAAACTCTTCGAATGTTTTGGGGGAGTATGGATAATAGGGTGCATCCCATTTCTTCCATTCAGGACTTTCTTCTTTCATGCTCATTTCCCAAAGTGTATATAAATCAACTTCATAAAAAGGTCGTAAGCGGACCTGTGTCTTACTTGCGTTCAATAATTTCCCACCTTATAAATATTTATTAAACCAACCAGTGATTTGTTCAAGTCGTGCATATCGTAAATTCGGAAGACCTGTACGTGACAGGTTGTGGTCAGCATCAGGAAAACGAACAAAGCGCGTCTCTTTCTTCATTTGTTTCAACGTAATATAGAGTTGCTCAGCTTGTTCAATTGGGCAACGGAAGTCTTTTTCACTATGCAAAATAAGAAGAGGAGTTTCTACATTTTTCGCATACTTCAGCGGTGAATGTTTCCATAACTTCTCGACATCCGTCATATCCGCTCCAATTTGCCAATCACTGAAATAGTAACCAATATCAGAAACGCCAAGGAAGCTTACCCAGTTCGAAATCGAACGTTGTGTAACTGCTGCTTTGAATCGGTTGTTATGACCAACAATCCAGTTCGTCATAAATCCACCATAACTACCTCCCGTTACACCGAGACGATTTTCATCAATCCAAGTATGTTCGGCGATGACATGATCCACACCAGCCATAATATCTTCATAGTCTCCTCCACCATAATCACCACGGACATCATCCACAAACAGTTGGCTGTAGCCATGACTGCCACGAGGATTCACATACAAGACACCATAACCTTGCGCAGCAAGGAGTTGCATCTCATGGAAGAACGTATTAGCGAACATCGCATGAGGGCCACCATGAATATCAACAATCAATGGGTACTTTTCTCCTTCAACAAATCCAGAAGGTTTCATCAACCAGCCATGCACGTCCCAGTCTTTAGCACCTTTGTAGACAATCGTCTCTGGCTGAATCAAACCAACTTCTTTTTCAAATTCTTTATTGAACGTTGTCAGTGCTTTGCGTTCACCAGTGGCAATCGTCTGTAAATATAATTCTCCAACATGTGTAGAATTTGACACTGTGAGTAGGGCAAATTCCCCCGTCTTCGCTACATCATATCCGTATACATGTTCATCTTCACCTGTAGCTGGATACATCTCACCCTCAAGAGATGCTGCATATAAACGGACATCACCCATGACAGAAACTTGGAAATACAGATGATTGTCTTTTGTCCAAACCACATCCAGTGCACTAGCACCTTGTTGGTGATCTGCCACGACATAATCTCCGACGGGTGCGTCAAGACCTTCTGTTAGGATTTGACGGGTTCCAGACTCAACATCAAACACATACAGTTCTGTATGTGTTGCATTACGATAAGCACTTTCACTTCCAACAAACGCTACTAACTTATCATCACCAGAAAAAGTTGCGCCTCCGAAATAGCCATCCTCTTCCATAATCACAGTCTCTTCTTTTGACTCTACATCAGCCAAATACAATGCTTGTCGGAATTCAAAATCTTGATTTTCAGAACGATTGACACTGAAGACGATGTTTTTCCCATTATGAGAAACGGCTTGTAAACCATATTGATGATTTCCTTCTGTAAACTGTGTGACTTCATCAGTATTAAGATTTATAAAACCAATATGCTTATAGGTATCTTGTGGAAGTAAACCAGCACCATCCATTTTGTATTTCATCTTATCGACTACTACAGGTTCAGGTTTTTTCTTTTCATCCTTATCTGGCTCGTCTGTGAAACTTTTCCCGTCTTTTACAGAAGCGGAAAACCAAATTTTCTTGTCACAAGGAGACCATAAAAAGCTGCTGACACCTTTATCAAATGTCGTAACTTTCCGAGATTCCCCGCCTTTTGTTGATAGGATATAAAGTTGATTTTTCTCATCACGAGAAGAAAGAAATGCCAGCTGTTTTCCATCAGCAGAATATGCCGGCGAAGACACCTTTTCTTTTCCATGCGTCCATTGCGTGACCTCGTTTGATTCTAAATCCACATGCCATAAATTTGCTTGATATGTATTTTCTTTTTCATCCATATGTGTTCGTACAAATACCGCTTCTTTTTGATTAGGTGCCAAAACTGGTTGAGTAACCGATACCAGTTTACTTAAATCCTCAATTGTTAACTTTCTAGTCATATGTGTTCCTCCTTAGTTGCCTTCCCTCTTTATATTTCGACAAACGTAGGAATTCCCCTTTAATTTTAAGCAATTTCCTTTCTACTTTTGTATTTGATTGGGGATCAGGAACCGTCTTTCGTTCATCAAATTAAAATCTACTTTCTGATAATATTGGCTACTGGCCTGTAGTCTCAGGTTTAGCATCGCATTATACCTCCATAATCCAACCTTTGGAAGAACCTATTAATCAAATTAAATAATGATTAGTTAACGAAGTGTATGAACATATTAAGAATAATTTCAAAAAATAATTGGAGGTTTTATTATGGAACCAATTGAAAGAATAAAAACTGCCGCGATTGCAATGGCGAGTGACATAAAGGTACAAGCATTTGGCGGTGGTGAAAAACCTGTTAAAACTATAGTAGATATGGACACGGTCCAAACGCTTATTAGTGAGTGGAATGCTATGTCAAAGAAAGCCGCAAATTCTACAATTGAACAATATGGACCTCCAAATGAAGCGATTCAAAGTAGATTAATTTGGTATAACAATGGACCGTGGAAACGTACAATTGTCACTCGTGATGAAATCCCGCATGATTTTCCACAACCTCATACCGATGTAATCGAGAATTTTATCAACTACCGGGTACCACTCGAAATGTTCAGTGAATTGGCGAAGTTTGATGGAAGTCTAATTGTTGAAAGAACAAAAGGAGAAGTATCATCCCGCTGTGATATGGAAGCTGCTAATATTCTCGCCCTTAACTTAATGAACGACATCGTAACGGGAAAGGTCGATGCAGTAAAAGCTCGTGAAATCTATTGTGAAGTTACCTCGGCTTTTATAATGAATAGACCAGCACCATATGCTGAGGCACTTCAATTCGATGTTGCAACGGATGGCACAAAGGATACAGACCAAGTTATGATTGCCGGGGCAATGGTTGATCAGGCTTTTAAAAAAGTGAATGATTTATTCGAAGGAAACGTAAATAATCAATTAAATTAAAAACTATACGAGATAGGAACCCATGAACAACTGTAAAATAAGCCATTTCTCGGGTTCTCTATATGTTGTTTAATCATATTGAAGAGTAAGACAATAAAACGAATAAACAAACGATAAAATGACTTCGGAGTTCAAGATTCTTTCATTTTATCGTTTTGTCGATGGAAATTTTACCGTATAAATCATTTAGGTATAGGGTTCTTTTTATTGAATAAGGGTAATAATGAAGAAATAACTAGCTGGAGGGGATTTTATGTGTGCACTTGAATTGCCAAAGTTCACCAAGTCTTATTGGAGAAAGTTACGATCAAATAAAACATTTCCAACCGTAGAATCAGACCTCACAACGGATGTGTTAATCGTAGGGGCGGGGATGTCGGGTGTTACAGCAGCTTATGTTTTAGCCAATGCAGGCGTTAAAGTCACAGTCATTGAAGGCAGTAAAATCGTGAGCGGCACTACAGGATTTACAACCGCTAAAATAACTGCACAGCACGGGGTCATTTACGATGATTTATTACAGACATTCGGAAAAGCACAAGCACGTCAATATTTCGATGCGAATGAAAAAGCGCGAGAGCAAATAAAACAATGGGTGGATTCTCTATCCATTGATTGTGATTTTGAAGAACGCCATGCTGTTCTCTATGCGGAAACTCCTGAAGGTGTAAAGAAATTACATACGGAGAAAGCTGCTTATGATCAACTTGAAATCCCAGGAGAATTATCGACATCAAATAACGAGCTACCCTTCCCAGTTCAAGAAACCCTGACTTTACCCAATCAAGCACAATTTCATCCTGTCAAATATATTAACAAGTTAGTTTCCGAAGCGCAGAAACTAGGAGTTACCTTTTATGAAAATACACGAGCAGACTCGCTAAAAGATGGAGATGACATTGTCGTAACAACAACGGAAGGAAAGAAAATTACAGCGAACAAAGTTCTTGTCACGAGTCACTTCCCGTTTAATGATAAAAATGGATTTTATTTCACTCGATTGTCACCACAGCGTTCATACGCAGTATGCGTTAAAGTTCCTAGCACTGATTTAAAAGGAATGTATATCAATGTAGAAAAACCTAGTCGCTCAATTCGAACAGCCAAAGGGGACAAAGGCGATAGTTATATCATTGTCGGAGGAGAAGGTCACAAAACTGGCCAACATGACGACTCCACCCATGAGCAATCTACTGTAGAACGTTATGAAACGCTCACTGAATTTGCCAAGCAACATTTCACAGTAGAAGCGGTTGATACGCATTGGTCAGCTCAAGATTTAGAAACGCTTGATCGTCTTCCCTATATCGGAAACATGACTTCTGGAATGGATAATGTGTTTGTCGCTACCGGCTTTGCCAAATGGGGGATGACAAATGGTACCGCTGCTGGCTTGTTACTAGCAGATTTAGCTCAAAATAAATTCAATGCAAATAAAGAATTATACTCACCCACTCGATCAAAAATGAAAAAAGATGACACGAAACACCTTGTGAAAATTAATTCAAATGTTGCGAAAGAGTTAATAACCGGTAAACTAGATCGTCCAAAAGATACAGTGGAAAACTTGAAGAATGACGAAGGTCGTATCGTCATGCTAGATAACCACAAAACCGGCGCTTATAAAGATAAAAACGGAAAACTTCATCTTGTTAAACCCACTTGTACCCATCTTGGCTGTGATGTGCATTGGAATGATGGCGAACGATCCTGGGATTGTCCATGTCACGGATCCCGTTTCTCATATACAGGGGAAGTATTGGAAGGTCCTGCAGTGGAGCCGCTTGAGCGTAAATAATTTGCAATTCAGAAGGATATCTACTGGTTTCCCTGAATTTTTTCTGGGGTACAGTAGATAAAATAATTAAAAAATCATCACTTACACCTAGGAGGTTGATGGAATGAAAGCAGTAACATTTCAAGGCGCAAAAGATGTAAAGGTTAAGGAAGTTCCAGATGCTAAATTAGAGAAAAAAGACGATATTGTCGTCCGCGTTACTTCAACAGCTATTTGTGGTTCAGATCTCCATATTTATCGTGGTGCCTTGCCAACAAGAAAAGACTACGTCATTGGTCATGAACCAATGGGAATTGTAGAAGAAGTAGGTCCTGAAGTTACAAAGGTTAAAAAAGGAGATCGTGTTGTCCTCCCTTTCAATGTATCTTGTGGCGATTGTTACTATTGTCAAAATGACTTAGAAAGCCAATGTGATAATTCTAATGATAATCCTGCTGTAGATAGCGGTGGCTATCTAGGATTTACAGAAAGATATGGAAACTATGCTGGGGGTCAAGCAGAATTTTTACGTGTCCCATATGGCAACTTTATGCCGTTCGTGATTCCCCCTTCATGTGAGTTGGAAGATGAATCTCTCCTATTTCTTTCCGATGTACTGCCAACTGCCTATTGGAGTGTAGAAAATTCGGGAATGAAAGCCGGTGATACGGTAGCGGTGTTAGGATCGGGTCCAGTAGGTCTTATGGCACAAAAATTTGCTTGGATGAAAGGCGCTAAACGTGTGATCGCAGTGGATCATCTTCCTTATCGACTAAAGCATGCGATTAAGATGAACAATGTTGAAGCGTTTAACTTTGAAGAATATGATGACATGGGTGCTCATATCAAGGAAATTACTAACGGTGGCGTGGACGTGGTCATCGATTGTGTCGGAATGGATGGGAAGTTATCTGCAATTGAAAAAATAGAGCAAAAACTAAAACTTCAAGGTGGGACTTTAAGTGCGATTGACATTGGGCTGAATTCTGTTCGTAAATTTGGAACCATACAATTGACCGGCGTATATGGGTCGCTATATAACATGTTCCCTCTCGGAAATATCTTTGAGCGAAATGTGACATTAAAAATGGGTCAAGCACCAGTCATTCATTACATGCCACTGCTCTTTGATAAAATCACAAAAGGCGAATTCGATCCAACTGAAATCATCACGCATAAAGTACCGTTGGACCAAGCAAGTAAAGCCTATCAAACTTTCCACGATCACGAAGATGAAAGCATTAAATTCATATTAAAACCATAAGGGGACATTCAAATAAGAAAAACTGGGCAAAAGTGCGCCAGGTCCTTTAGTAATATATTATGGAGTTAATCACTGAATCATTAAGCATTGTAGGTCGCTGTGGACGCCTTACTGCTGCACCATGGGCTATTAATTAAAAAGCTTATGGGCGAATGACTTTGTCATCTCGCCCATACGCTTTTATTCCAGACCATCCTGCGGCGGGTGTACGTCAATCGCTGCCTTGATTCCTCCATATGAATTTTATACACCCTCTATAAATTAGATATATCAAAAATCCCCGTTAGCAGAAAATAGCTAACGGGGATTTTTCTCTAAATTTGTATGGCATCTAGATTCATATGACTTTTTATTATTTCTGCACATTCGCCTATGATGGGGAATAAGGAAGTCGTTGCGTATACTACAAGCATCGTGAAGAAAGTAATGGCAATAAAATGAATTGGCTTGGGTAAAATTATTTTTCTGACACGATTTATTAAACCTAAGGTCATATGATCAACCACTACTACAGCATTCTTCAATTTCCTTCTCTCCTTCCTGTTCCGGTTAAATTTCCGCTTGTTTCTTCTCTAGTTTTATTGTACTTGAATAAAACGTCGAAAAATGTCGAAAATGTTGGGAAAGTTTTCACATTCAGATGCTAAAAATGCCGTTTTAAAGAAATTTATTTCTTGAACGATCTTTTATTTAAAGTTTGGTCCATATTATAGTAGGATTAAGGATAGATTTGTAAACTACATGAATATGAGGAGACTGGCTTGTGAATAACTTTGGACACGTAATTAAACTAGAGAGAATTAGAAGGAATATGAAGCAAATATCACTTGCTCGTGGGATTTGCACACCTTCCTATCTCAGTAAAATAGAGAATAACTCTATCGTGCCCAGTCAAGAAGTAGTCGATTTATTACTTAAACGACTTGAACTATCTGTTATCCAAAATAAAAATGTCGACGATGAAAGTTACCTCAAGAAAATTAGAGAAATGTATTTCAATGCGATTATGAACAAGGATCGGGAACTTACAGCCAAACAGTTGAAAGAAATAAATGCCGAACGCTATTTATTTGTTGACTCAACAAATTACTACACCTATCAATTAATGGTTCTAAGATTAACGCTTATTGCTCAAGATATTCAAAATGATACAAGCGAGCTGATCATGGCCTTATCTGAGCTTTCGGGGAACTTTAATGACTACCAAATGTTTTTGTTTCACTCGAATGTAGGAAGTTATTACTCATTTATGTTGGATTATAATTCAACCCTACAAGCTTATGAAAAAGCCATTACTTATTCAAAGAAAATAAATATTGAACCATGGGAAGAAGCAGATTTTAATTATGTGTTAGGGCATTGTTATATAACCCAACAGCGCTGGGTTATTTCAATTGAGTATATTCAAAAAGCATTAGAATTTTTTAAAAGTGGATTCTATAATACCAGAGCAATTGAATGCTATTTGATATTAGCTCTAGCCCAGGATGCTTCATTTCAATTGGATGAAGCCATGGAAAACCTATTACTAGCTCAGAAAATTTCCACACAACTAAACTTAAAAGATAATTTTCCTCTTATTAAACAAAACTTAGGTACCTGCGCTTCTAGAAAAGGCTTATCACAAGATGCTATACATTATTTTATGGAAAGTCTTGAGTATAGAGATGAGAATGATGAGAAATTATATCCAATCTATTCGCTAGTAAAAGAATACTCAAAATTAAAGAACTCAAAGGAGGTCATCAAGTGGGCTGAAATGGGACTTTCATTAATTAAGGAAAGTCAGAATCCAGCACTTCAAACCTTTGCACACCACTTAAATGTCTATTTAACTAAAGAGTCTCATCAAAATCAATTTGAGAAGTCGGTATTAGATGCCTATCAATTCTTTAAAGAAAATAAGGACTTTCGCCATACTCAGAAATACGCACTATTATTAGGCAATTATTATTTTAAAAACAATAAATACAAAAATGCGGCAAAATATTTTGCTATATCAAATGAATTTATGTTCAAAAAACAGAAAATCTCGTATTGGGAAGACCTTTGAAATTTGAAAAGCCTGTAACTATTTCCCGAGGTCGGGGGAAATAGTTAC
>Ga0209013_10004278_pt1 | contig 12550 bp, 11 predicted proteins | sample Cruoilmetagenom2_FD_187291 | JGI IMG/M metagenome (GOLD analysis project Ga0209013, IMG submission 187291) | Oil polluted marine microbial communities from Coal Oil Point, Santa Barbara, California, USA - Sample 2 (SPAdes) (version 2) | ecosystem: Environmental > Aquatic > Marine > Oil seeps ...
CGGGCGGTCCGATGGGATTTAGCGGACCTGTCGGACTAAATATCAGAAATGTGGCCGATATCTCCGTACAATATATGGGAACTTCTGTAACTGGAGCTAATAAAGCAGATTATCATATTATCAATGTAAACATTGGAAAAAATTGCGAAATAAAAGAATTTATTGATATCAGAGTAGCCTCGGATGGAGACAAATGTCCTAAGTGCGATGGTGGGACATTGAGTTCTACAAGAGGAATAGAGGTCGGACACGTTTTTATGCTCGGCACCAAGTATAGTGAGGCAATGAATGCCACGTTTGTTGATTCTGATGGAAAAGTGAAGCCCTTTATTATGGGCTGTTATGGAATTGGCATAGGAAGAACGGTAGCTGCTGCAATTGAGCAGAACCATGATGAAAACGGTGTGATCTTCCCTAAATCACTAGCTCCATTTGAAGTTACGGTACTTCCTCTCAAAATAAAGGATGCAGAGATTATGTCGGCAGCCGAGAAAATTTATTCGGGGCTCATAGAGGCCGGATACGAGGCGATCATTGATGACCGAGATGTAGGGCCTGGGTTTAAATTCAAGGACGCAGAACTAATAGGCATACCAATCATTGTTGCGGTAGGACCAAGGACAATTAAAGAAGGGGAGGCCGAGGTAAAGGTCAGAAAGACAGGCGATTCAAGGAATATAAAACTTAAAGTAGTACTTAATGAAGTGCGGGAGCTATTATCGTCAATCTCCTGATATTAAACAACAAAACGACATAAAGCAAAACATTAACTTATGACAAGACCTCAACTAAAGCCTGAAGAAAGAATTATCCTTGCCCTCGACTTTCCAGAGCATGAAAGTGCTATAAACTGGGTCGAAAAATTAAAGAATAAAATTAGAACTTTTAAGGTTGGACCCATACTTTTCTTAAATTCTGGCTCAGAAGGACTTAAGGAATTCTCAAATTTGGGCGTAGACGTCTTTTTAGACCTCAAATTTCACGATATTCCCTCGACAGTCAAAAAAACAGCGCGTCAAAGCGTAAGGTTTGGAGTGAATATGTTCACAATTCACTCATTGGGCGGGCTTGAGATGATGAAACAAGTCTCAGAAGCCGTAAAAGACGAAGCTGAGAAGCTCTCTTACCCCAAGCCTCTGGTATTGGGAGTAACAGTATTAACCAGTCACGACATAAAGAGCCTTGAGCAGATAGGCGTCTCTACTTCTACAGAAGACACCGTGATGAACCTTGCCGCTCTAGCAGAAAAAGCTAATATTGACGGCTTGGTATGCTCTGGAGTTGAAGTAGAAGCTTTAAGAAAAGAATTCGGTGATCGATTCACTTTAGTAGTCCCTGGTATACGTCCCGGAACCGTCACACATGATCAAAAGAGGGTCACAACCCCGTCCGAGGCAGTTTCTAAAGGCGCCGATTATCTTGTAATCGGACGAGCCATAACAGAAGCCGACAATCCCGAAGAAGTTGTAGATGGAATCGTAGAATCAATTTCTTTATCTTAGTAAACTTATAGTATTTCTCAATATTAAGCATTTATCGCTTACAATCTGAATAAAATGAATAAATACTGATAGTAAACGTTTATACTTAATGTATTAACTTAGATAAAAACATGCAATGCTTTATTCTTTAGAGAATACTTGAGAATATAACTAGAACAGCCTGTTATTAAAAGATAAAGGCGCTGTTTATCTCTAAACAAGCGCCTTTTTCGGTGATTATTCGTTTACTGCTTTTTTCTTCTTGGATTTTACATCTTTAGTTAAAATCAACTTATTATCTCTATCGGTATCGACCACAATGTGATCCCCGTCCTTGAAATCCCCTTTAAGGATCTCTGTGGCAAGAGGGTCCTGTATCATCTTCTGTATGGTCCTTTTTAGAGGTCTAGCACCATATACAGGGTCATATCCGCTCTCTGCGACCAAATCTTTAGCAGAATCCGTAAGATCGAGAGTGATTTTTCTCTCTTCAAGCCTGTGAGCCAAGTGCTCAAGCTGAATATTCACAATTTCCTTAATCTGATCAAGCCCTAGAGGCTTAAAGATGATCGTCTCATCGATCCTGTTTAAGAACTCAGGCCTAAAAGAGCTTCTTACGACCTCCATAACCCTCTCAGCCATAGTCTCAGGTCTGTCTATATACTCTTGAATATAGTCGCTTCCGAGGTTTGAGGTCATAATGATAATAGCGTTCTTAAAATCCACGGTTCGACCCTGTCCGTCCGTTAGACGCCCGTCATCCAATATCTGTAGCAGCACATTGAATACGTCAGAATGAGCTTTCTCTATCTCGTCAAACAGCACGACAGAGTAGGGCCTTCTTCTTACGGCCTCCGAAAGCTGTCCGCCTTCCTCGTATCCGATATATCCGGGAGGCGCACCGACCAGGCGTGAAACAGTATGCTTTTCCATATACTCACTCATATCAATCCGCACCATGGCGTGCTCATCGTCAAACATAAACTCTGCCAAAGCTCTCGCAAGCTCCGTTTTCCCCACACCCGTAGGTCCCAGGAATAAGAACGATCCGATCGGTCTGTTTGGATCCGACAGCCCGGCGCGCGAACGCCTGAGAGCATTAGACACCGCAGTTATAGGGTCGTCCTGTCCGATTACGCGTTCATGGAGTCTGTCCTCCATATGAATGAGCTTCTCAACTTCGCCCTCAAGGAGCCTAGATACCGGAACTCCTGTCCACTTGGCCACAATCGAAGCTATGTCGTCTGCGTCAACCTCTTCTTTTAACATCTTTTTATCTTTTTGTATTTCCGCAAGCTCTTTACTTAGCTTCTCAACTTTTTCATTGAGATCAGGGAGCTTCCCGTATAACAGCTCAGACGCCGTTGAAAGGTCGCCCTCACGCTGCGCCTTCTCGGCAGTAGAGCGGAGCTGATCAATCTCTTCCTTAGCTGTTCTGATTTGGGTGATATGCTCCTTCTCCCGCTTCCAATGTGTTTTTAATGTATCCGACTCTTCCTTAAGGTTAGCTATATTCCGCTCGATGACGGTAAGCTTTTCCTTGGAAGCGTCGTCCTTTTCCTTTTTAAGAGCTTCCCTCTCAATCTCAAGCTGCATAATGCGCCTCTCAATCTCATCAATCTCTGTAGGCATGGAGTCAATCTCCATCTTAAGCTTTGCAGCAGCCTCATCGATAAGGTCAACAGCTTTGTCCGGTAAAAACCTCCCGGTGATGTATCTATTAGATAGAACACCGGCTGCGATTAGCGCCTCATCTTTTATCTTCACACCGTGATGGACTTCGTACTTTTCTTTAAGTCCGCGCAGGATTGAAATTGTTTCTTCAACCGAAGGCTCATCTACAAAGACCTGCTGGAAACGTCTTTCAAGCGCAGCGTCCTTTTCAATGTATTTTCTGAATTCATCAAGCGTAGTGGCTCCAATACAGTGAAGCTCTCCACGAGCTAGGGCCGGCTTTAACATATTGGACGCATCCATAGCGCCCTCAGTAGCGCCCGCGCCGACCACTGTGTGTATCTCATCGATAAAGAGAATTATCTGACCGTCCGAATCGGTAACTTCTTTAAGAACAGCCTTCAGGCGCTCTTCAAACTGCCCTCTGTATTTAGCGCCGGCGACAAGTGCCCCAATATCAAGTGAAATGAGCTTCTTATTTTTAAGCCCGTCCGGAACGTCGCCGTTTACGATTCTCTGTGCAAGCCCTTCAGCAATCGCGGTCTTACCAACACCCGGCTCTCCAATTAGCACTGGGTTATTTTTTGTGCGTCTTGACAGCACCTGTATGACGCGCCTGATCTCATCATCACGTCCAATGACAGGGTCAATCTTCCCCTGGCGCGCAAGCTCGGTAAAATCCTTCCCGTATTTATCAAGAGACTGCATTGTATCCTCTGGGGACTGAGATGTTACATTCTGATTTCCCCGAACGTCCTTTAATACTTTGATTATACTATCCCTGGTAATACCCAGTCGCTTGAGCTCGCTATTTAAGTTGCCCGAGGAATCCTGCACGATCCCCAGTAGCAGGTGTTCGGTGCTTAGATACTCGTCGCCTAAGGATTTAGCTTCCTTCTCAGCTGTTTTAAACGCTTTGCTGAGCTCACGGCTGAGATATACATCATCCGTGTCACCCTTGACCTTGGGTAGTTTGTTTACTTCGTCCTGCGCCAAGCCCCGGACTACATTTAAGTTAACCCCGAGCTTTGCGATTACTTGTCCCGGAATACCATCTTCGGCTAGTAGAGCAATCAGAACGTGTGGTATATCTACAACCTGATTGTTACTCTCCTGTGCTAAAGATTGTGCTTCCGCTAATGCTTCTTGTGCCTTTATTGTCAATTTATCAAATTTCATTGTCTTGTCCTCCTGAAAAACTATGTAGATTTAAAATAGTGATTAACTGACGGATTTCAAGACCTGAATTATCAAATAATTTAAGAGCATTGGAGCTGTTTGAAGTGAGATAGAATGCTTAGAATAAGGTGTATCTTTAGCAATATAAAATCTAAATGAGCGGTAACAAGAGATAATCAGTGTCTTAGATTTAATAAAATAGTATGCTAATTGCACAAATAACTTGACTTTTTTACACTAAAATAATATTATCCTTGATTGTCTGGCAAGAAAAAAATCATTGAATTAGGAGGCCAAAATGAGTGACTTAATTACAGAAGGTCTTCCTCAAGCTAGTGAAGTAAAGCCCTTAGATACATTTAATTCTATCGGTTTGAGGAGATCAATAAGATGGTACGAACCAAATAAGCCTGTCGAGAGATGGAAAGTACAGGCTATGCTTGAAGCTGCAAGGATTGCCCCATCAGCCGGTAACTTTAACGGGCAAAGAGCAATTGTTGTTTATAGAGATGAAGACCCTGAGATTTGGGAGTTTATTTCTGACTGGAGTCAGATTACAACACAGATGGCTCCGATTCTTATTTTCTGGTGCTATGAATTATCAGCATATGATGTGCAGGGACAGCAGTTACACGATCTTATGAGAACAGGTGCTTTGGACAAAGCCCACGGTTGGGAATATGAGCGTGTAAACAGACTCTTCCCGCTACCTGCAATTCTTCCTGATTTCATTCTTCACAGGCTTGCCTGTATTGATTTGGGCAACTCTATTCAAAATGCAATCCTTACCGCAACTTCCTTAGGACTCGGATGCTGCCTTAACGGCGCAAGCGGTGGAGCAAGAAGAAATGTTAAGGAGAAATTCAATCTTGGACCTTCATACGTTTTCTGCTGGCTGATGACAGTTGGTTATCCTTCAGAGAATCTTGACGGCGGAGGAACAAGAGGAAGACCTCCTTTTGAAACTATGTTCTTTAAAGGTAAAGTTGGACAGCCTTTTGAAAGAGACGCTGCTACAGTTGAGCTTCTAAAAGAACTCAATCTGATTCAAGAGCCGGGACCTACACCTGGAAGACTCGAAGAGATCAACAAACTCACCAAGAGATTTGGTCTTGGAGACGAAGCGCTTACAGATTGGAAACTTGGTCCTTCACAGTTAGACGATCCAGTTAATTGTGTCGATACAAAACCTGACATGTTATCATCTGATGAAGTTGCAGCATCTGCTGCAGGCGCGCCTGCAAGTGACTTCACTCTGGTACCTACTGTGAAGAGAGAAGTTCTCGATAAGTACAGAGAAGAGAAAGGTATTGGAGACGCTGACTAAATTAGTTAAATTAAGGAGGTTCTAAAAATGGCAGAAGTTACAATTAACATTCCAGATCCAATTTTAGCTATTATTCAAAAAAGAGCAGATATAACAAAGACAACACCTGAACAGCTTATAGCTACAACAGCCATAATTTGCTATTCAGCTGCTCATTATGATTCATCCAAGTGGCTCAAATTTAGAGACGCTGAATCAGATGACATGACTGCTCCTTGGACATAATTGGAGATAAGTAGAGAATCCAAAAGTTTGGATCCTTAAACTTAAAAATGAGACAAAAAAATACGGGGTTGCATCGTAAGATGCTTCCCCGTTTTTTTATTTTCGTTTGATTAGGTTCAAAGATTATTTTTAGCTTGGTTTAAACTATATTCCTAATTCACGGGCTATAACAACATGCTGTATTTCTGAGGTTCCTTCGGTAATAGATGCAAGCTTCGCATCTCTGTAATATCTTTCAACCGGAAATTCTACCCCGTATCCGTATCCGCCAAGTACCTGAACAGCCTCAGTGCATACGTCCTGGACAACCTCAGCCGCATAAAGCTTGGCCATAGAGGCTTCCTTAAGGGCATTCTTATTGTTACTGTAAAGCCATGCCGCTTTGTAGACCATAAGTCTCGCCGTCTCTATCTGTACAGCCATTCGCGCGAGTTTAAAGCTGATAGCCTGAAACTTGGAAATTGTGCGTCCAAATGCCTCTCGTTCTTTTGAATATTGAAGAGCGAATTCAAAAGCTGATTGTGCAAGTCCGACTGATTTCGCGGCGTGCGTAATACGCGCTCCCAGAAGGGTAGCCATAGCTCCCATAAAACCACCTTCACCCACAAGCAGATTCTCTTCTGGAATTTCGCAGTTCTCAAAGACGAGCTCTGCCGTGTCCGCGGAACGGTGACCCAACTTGTGAATCTTGTTTTTTTCCGTAAAGCCCGGAGCGTCAGCGTCAATAACAAATAGACTAATGCCCGTGCCTTTTTTTGATTTATCAGTATATGCAGCAACGATTACGTAATCACACATCGTGCCGTTTGTAATCCAGGTCTTTGTACCGTTTATAATATACTTATCACCCTTTTTAACTGCTGTGGCTCGAATACTTCTGGCATCAGAACCCGCATCAGGCTCGGTAAGCCCAAGAGCGCCAATGATCTTTCCTTCTATTCCGGGGATAAGATATTTCTCTTTTTGAGCATCGTTTCCAAATTTTAGAATCGGCACCATAGAAAGGCTCGTATGGGCGTTGACGCACATCGCAATCCCGGCGTTTATACGTCCCATTTCTTCAGCGAATATACATTCTGTTACTTTATCCAGATCGACTCCGCCATATTCCTCCGGGAATGCAATTCCCAAAAAGCCCATTTCACCAAGCTTAGGGAAGATTCCTATCGGGAACTTCTCGTTATTTTCAGCATCCTCGACAAGAGGCGTTATCTCCTTTTCACCGAAGTCCCTAATAGTGTCTTTGAACATTTGTTGTTCATCTGTTAGTTCGAAATCTATAGGCATTGGGTTCCTCCTGGCAATTCAAATTGCGCTTATTTATTGGATTAATTTTTATTCGGACATTGATTATATCATGATTACAGATTTTGTGTAATAAAATCAGATATTTTTGAACATTTTTATCTTGACTATTGGAAGCTGATTTTATTATAGTTATAATAGAATCACAAATTCTACTTTAGGAGGTAAGTAAAATGGCTGTTGCAAGAATAACAGAGATCATAGGTTCATCGGAGAAATCTTGGGATGATGCGGTACAGAGTGCGCTCGACAGAGCAAACCAGACTCTTCGCGGTCTTACAGGGGTTGAAGTAACAAAGATGAACGCAACTATTGGCGAAGACGGCAAAGTTGCTGAATACAGAGCTCACCTAAGAATTACATTTATCTTGGAAGGGTAGTTTTCAATTAGACAAAGAACAAACCGTGGGGGAGTGAGTCTAACTTCACTTCTCCATTGTATTCAAATTATCCCCCTGGAAATATTTTTCTTGCTTATACCTAGAAACACTCCTTATCATTTTAGACTGATAGAACTTATATAATGCGAATAATCCTACAACGTGTAAAAGAAGCCAGAGTAGAAGTTGACGGTGAGGTTATAGGTCAAATAGGGAAGGGTGCGCTTGTCCTCCTTGGGGCCGGAAAGGAAGATACCGAGTACGATGTTGATTATCTGGTCGACAAGATAGTCAACCTCAGGATATTTGAGGACCACAATAATCTCATGAATCTCTCTGTGATTGATTCTGGCGGCGAAATCCTCGTCGTCTCTCAATTCACTCTATACGGTGACTGCAGAAAAGGCAGACGCCCGTCATTCGACCAAGCATCTCCTCCCGAGCTTGCGGAGAATTTATACGAGTTATTCGTGGAGAAAACAAGAGAGCGCGGTGTGAAAGTAGAGACAGGGCAGTTCCGCGCGATGATGGATGTGCATCTGGTTAACTGGGGCCCTGTAACGCTGATGCTGGATAGCAAAAAGTTGTTTTAGTTCTTTCTGTATAATAATTCAAAAACTATAAATCTACTTTTTCTCTCTCATCATTGGGATCATTTCCTGTATCTATTTAATATATATTAGAACCACAACTCGGAATTTATTCTCTCTATATATAATATCTAACTAATTTTTAATTGATTTGTCAACGGGTGAATACAATAATTTTTATTGTCATAATACTGAAGATTTTTTACTGACTCGTGGACAGGAATCCCAAATCACTTCTATTCTCCCACGGTACTAGCGCAATACCCACATCAGTTGAAGCGGATTCTACCTTTTGATAGATATATCTAATCTCAGCAGACGGAAGCGGAGCTCTATTTGTCCAGTCCATAGTCTGTATTTTCATAATCACCCTATCAGAACTGCCCATAACAGAAACGGCGTTTCGGGTATTATCGGCAATCAAAGCTCCCGCTTCATTAAGATTTACACGCAGCTCCTTCATCATCTGGCCCTGATAAGCCATAACGGCTACATAATTGAACTTTCTTGCCAAAGTTTTATCATGAGCAAACCACGACAGGACGTTCTTAGGTTTATGAAACAGCTCATAGCTCACATTGAGCGCGACCTCAAGCTTGGGGTTAATTTCTTTAAGGGCTTTAACCAACTTCTCGGCCACCAGATTTAACCGCTTATTTTTCCAGCCCTGAAACTGCCAGAATTCATCCGTATATACAATCCTCTTCACTCTGCCGTTTGGTTTTAATTCGAGACTGTTGTACATATTATTGGCCGAAAGAGGCCTATTAAAACTCTTCGCGTATTGGATCCTTGCCTGTGTCCCAAACCCCTCCATGTGGCGCATAACAAAATCATCCTGTATGAGCACACCGTCTATTGGATATTTAGCTAGATCGGCGTAGAGCTTTTGAAGCATAGAAATAGCATCTTCGTTAAAGAGGTCCAATTTAGGGAGTTTTTTATATTGCCTATCCGACAGTACATATTCCCGATCGAAGACATCACCTGAGACTCCATAAAAAGCATGCCTCGTAGTCATCCAGGCAAAAACTTTTATCCCATGCTTATGAGCAATCGCAGTCACGTTACCGAGTAGATCGTCGATCACCGGAGAGTGAGCGGTTTTAAAATAGACTCCAACATTAGACCCTGGATTGGCGAACTCATAAATACGGTCTCCTTTGTTGCCGAACACTCTGAAAATGATTGTGTTTATCCCTAGGCTTTTCATGTGAACCACTTCTTTTTCAAACTCTACGTAGTTATTAGCTTCTGAATGAAAGACCTGCGCCGCCCTTATTGGCGAGAGATTCTCCCGGGCATATGTATTTGCGGAGATGAATAGGAAAATTAAGATTAAGATAACACGAGACATCATATTCAAATTGCATTCTTTTAAGTATATGTCAAGTTGATTTTCACAACTTAGTAACTATATTATCGCCATGGAGAAAGTAATTTGTACCCATCCAAGGGCTAAAAGGGATTACGTTATAGAGGAGAAATTTGAGGCCGGGATTGTGCTCAAGGGTTCTGAAGTAAAATCGCTCCGCGCCAATCAGGCGAGTATTAAGGAGAGCTTTGCAATGCTGCGTGATGAAGAGGTTTTTCTTGTTAACAGTTACGTAGCTCCTTATGAGGCGGCAAACATATTTAACCACGATCCCCGCAGGGAAAGAAAGCTCCTTTTAAACAAAAGAGAGATCAATCGTCTGATAGGGAAAACACAGATAAGAGGATTCACATTGATTCCGACCAGGATGTATTTTAAAGACAGCCGGGCAAAAGTTGAGATTGCCCTTGCCAAAGGTAAGAAGTTTCAAGACAAGCGTGATGATATTAAAAAGCGTGAAGCTGACAGAGAAATGGAAAAAGCCCTGAAAAGGCGTTATTAGTAGTGTAATATTATTATAGGGATGAATCTTTCATTCCTGATCATGGGTTTTTATCATGATTATTGTTCTTTGACATGGGGGCGTACTGGCTTCGACGGGGAATGGGATAGCTTGTGCTGCATGCCGAGCTTCTGCTAACTCGTTAAACTGGCGGAGCACACACAAGTGCCGAAAATGACTATGCACTCGCAGCCTAAATAGAGCGGCGACGGCTCCTTAAATCCCGCCCGTGGATTTAAATGAGGCGACAACTATACGGGCTGGTCTGAAGGTGGTGCCTGAAGCGCCCGATGACGAGACTTCACTTTGGGCTGGCGGCGAAAACCCTGTCTATTGGTAACTTCGTTGCGAGATTCAATAATAGACTAAGCATGTAGAGGCCTTGTGAGTCTCTTTCTCGGACCCGGGTTCGATTCCCGGCGCCTCCACCAGTCATACTTTTATAACCATAAACTTAAAATTGCCTATCCTATGTTTAACAATACTGTCAGTCCCGCCCGACAGGACCCGGCATAGGAAACCTCAATACTTTACTAGATTAAACGAGCAAGTAATATTGCAGATATCCCCCACTGAGTGGTGTACAGAAACAAGAGATGAAACGGATAAGCAAAAGCAACGATGAGGCATTTACGATATTTGAGACACCATATAGGCCCTTTTTTATCCTGGCGGCAATATCATCGCTGTTTTATATGACAATCTGGACGCTTTTTTATACTCTTAAGCTCCCGCTTAACTTCGAGAACATCTCCCCTACAATATGGCACGCGCACGAGATGCTGTTCGGCTATACAATGGCTGTTATCGCGGGTTTTTTGTTAACCGTCGAAAAGTACTGGTTAGGTAAAAATATAGACAAGAGATCAATACTCGTCGCATTAGTAATCCTCTGGATCGCTGCAAGAGTTTCAATCTCTCTTGCTTTAATCACCGATATCCCTTATGAAATCGGGGCAATCTTTGATTGTTTATTCATGATTGTTCTTACCATAAGAGTGGCGTATCCGATAATATGCGCCAAGGCATGGGACAGGATAGGGCTGGTCGCGCATATAGCTATTATCGCGGCGGCAAATATTGTTTTTTATCTCGGCCTGTGCGGACTCATATTAAACGGCCAATACCTCGGAGTGTACTCAGCCCTCTACCTGGTCATATCGATAATCCTGTTAATGGGGCGGAGAATGATACCCATTTTTATCAGGAACGCCTTAGAGTTTAAATTCGAGCCTAAGAATTGGCGCGTGATCGATATCCTGAGCTTGGTGTTTTTCGTACTGTTTTTCATATTCGATCTATTTTTTACAAGCGCCAAAGTCGTATCAATAATCTCAGGCATACTCACCTTAATTTATTCGATCAGATTATTCGGTTGGTATTCAAATAAGATATGGAGTAAGCCGCTTCTCTGGGTCCTTTTTGTCGCTTATTCGTGGATTGCTGTCGGGTTCGGTCTAAAATTCCTCTCCCTGTATTTTAATATCTCAGATTTCCTATCCCTTCACAGCTTTACCTACGGGGGAATAGGTATTATGACAATCGGTTTTATGTCCCGTGTGGTTCTGGGGCATACCGGAAGAAACGTATTTGAGCCGCCGAAGATACTATTTTGGATCTTCAGTATTTTATTTGCGGGAGCGGTCATAAGAGTATTCCTTCCACTAATTGATATAAGCAATTATCAGATTTGGATCGGGGCCTCACAGCTACTGTGGATTCTATCCTTCCTTATATTCGCAGTTGTTTATCTCCCCATGTTATTTAGTCCAGGGATAGAGAAAAAGGCCTGATTATCGAAGGCATTACGGTAAGCGGTTTCTGGTTACTCTTATTTAAAGTTGCAATAATTCGTCGAATAATCCCCAAGTTTTTTATCGGGTCACATTAGAGTATATTTAAACCATGAGCAATAAAGTTGACTTTGAATCGCCTGTTGAGATCGGTTTTTCATTCGAAAAAACAATCCAACTATCAGAAAAAGACATATCCACTTTTGCGAAACTCTCAGGAGACCTTAATCCGCTTCATCATGATGCTGACTTTGCTAAATCAAGCAGATTCGGAGGCATTATAGCAAGCGGTCCTCAGAGCAGCTCACTATTTATGGGCACAATCGCCACTTATCTTGCTCCGGGACATACAGTAATGGGAATGAAAATCGAATGTGAATTTCGAGCGCCTGTCAGACCGAATACGGAGCTTCAAATCACATGGGTAGTTAAGACAGTAGTACCCAAGCCAAGACTCAATGGCTATATCGTAACAAACGAGGGTTGTATATACGACAAAGACGAGGAGCTGATTTGGGCTAAGGGAACCGCACTTATTATAAAAGGATGAATAAAATGAGACTAGGCTATACAATACTTTATGTTGAGGATGTGGAAAGAACTATTGAGTTTTATGAAAGCGCATTTGGGCTAAAGAAGCTTTTTATACACGAAAGCGGAGAGTATGGAGAGTTGGACACTGGAGACACCAAGCTTGCGTTTGTATCGTATGAGCTGGC
>Ga0209013_10004279_pt1 | contig 12549 bp, 11 predicted proteins | sample Cruoilmetagenom2_FD_187291 | JGI IMG/M metagenome (GOLD analysis project Ga0209013, IMG submission 187291) | Oil polluted marine microbial communities from Coal Oil Point, Santa Barbara, California, USA - Sample 2 (SPAdes) (version 2) | ecosystem: Environmental > Aquatic > Marine > Oil seeps ...
CCCAATACATCATGACGTTATTTTGAAAGGTCTGAGTGCTTTGAACTTAGATGAACTGAAAAGTAGAGGACAGGCTGATGAAATTCTTAAAGACTATGTTCCCGATTTTGAAACACGGCTTTTTTTGTTAAAAAACCTGTATTGGAAAGAGAAAGGTCATCTAGCGTTACGTTTTAATTTAGAAGTCTTAAAAGATAATATTTCTGAAGTAGGAGAAGCTTTGCCTATTTATTCTAAATTTAATGGGGAGACACTTTTTTTAAGAGGGGAAAAAAGTAATTACATTATACAACAGGACGAGAGCATTATTAATGCTCATTTCCCTAAAGCTATAATTGAAACTATTAATAACGCAGGACATTGGTTACATGCTGAAAACCCAAAAGATTTTTTTGAAGCTGTTATAAGATTTGTTTAATAATTAATTTTTATATTTATAAAAACACAAAACATGAAACTAATTATTAGACTTTTGCTAAATGCTATTGCTGTTGTTGTTATAGCTAAATTACTAAATGGGGTACATGTAGATAGTTATACAACAGCAATAATTGTGGCCATTGTACTCTCTATTTTAAATCTAATTATAAAACCAATTTTGGTAATCCTTACTCTACCAATAACCATTTTGACTTTAGGGTTATTCTTATTAATAGTTAATGCTTTAATTATTCTATTAGCAGATAAATTAATTGACGGATTCTCTGTAAGTAGTTTATGGATTGCAGTTCTATTTAGTATATTGCTTTCTATATTTCAGTCAGTGCTACATTCATTAATAAAGGAAGATAAAGGCAGCGAATAAATTATTGATTTTTCAGTTTGTTTTTAGACTATAAACACAAGCTATTAAAAACTTTGATGGAGTGTAAAAAAGTAGTATTTTTGCACTCCATTTTTAGTAAATAAATATTAATTGCCAAAGGCATATATTATTCAAAATGAATATTACAAGAGAAAACATTGATGCATTAAATGCTGTAGTAAAAGTTGATATCGCTAAAGACGATTATAGCGATAAAGTTGAAAAGATTTTAACCGATTATAGAAAAACAGCAAATATCCCAGGTTTTAGAAAAGGTCATGTCCCAATGGGAATGGTGAAAAAACAATATGGAAAAGCGGTATTAGTAGATGAGGTAAATAAACTTTTACAAGAAGCCCTTAATAAATATTTAACTGAAGAAAAGTTAGATGTTTTAGGTCAGCCATTACCAAAGTTACAAAATGATATTAATTGGGAGTCAGATGATTTTTCTTTTGAATTTGAATTAGGCTTAGCACCAGAATTTGAAGTAAACTTAAAAGGAAAAAAAGCGATTACTCATTATTCTGTTGTCGCTGATGATAAAATGATTAATGAACAAATAGAGCGTGTTCAAAAGCAATATGGTAAAATAATATCTCAAAATACAGTTGAACTAGATAGTGAGATTACTGGAACCTTTTCTAATGTTGAAGAAGGCATCGATAATACAGTCACCATTACTTTAGATAAGTTTAAAGGAAAAGCAACTGCTAAGAAGTTTGTTGATGCTAAAGTTGGAGATATCATAGCATTAAAAACTAAAGGACTTTATGATGACGATCATGAGTTAATGAGTGCATTAAAAGTAGAACATGATAAAGCTCATGGATTAAAAATTGATGTAAACTTTACAATTACTGAGATTAACAATCGTGAATTAGCAGATTTAGATCAAGATTTATTTGATAAAATGTTTGGTAAAGAAACTGTGACTTCTGTTACTGAGTTAAAAGGGAAGATAAAAGATGATGCCGAAAAACAATTTGTACAACAAACGGATCAAAAGTTATTAAATGATGTCACTGAATATTTAGTCGAAAGCACCAAATTCAATTTGCCTTCAGAATTCCTTCAAAAATGGATGCAAACTGCAGGAGAAAAAGAAATGGACGAAGTACAGGCTAAAGAAGAATATGAAAAATCTGAAAAAAGCTTACGTTACCAATTAATTGAAGGTAAATTAATGGAAGCTAATAATATTAAAGTGGATTTTGAAGATGTAAAGGAAAGCGCAAAAGCTATGATTAGAGTGCAAATGGCTCAGTTTGGACAATTAGATCCTTCAGAAAAAGAATTAGAAGACATAACTGCAAGAGTATTATCGAATCAAGATGAAGTTAGAAGATTATCAGAACAAGCAGTGAGTCAGAAATTATTAGAGCTTTATAAAGAAAAAGCTAACGTTAAGACTAAAGAATTAACATACGAAAAGTTTGTAAAAGAAGTTTATGGAGATAAATAAATCTCATGATTTTTAAAGAATAAATCCTTATATTTAGGCGTTGAATTAATGAAGTTCAACGCCTATTTATTTTCAATCAAATACAAAACATACTTATGGATTACGGAAAAGAATTCGAAAAATTTGCTATAAAAGATCAAGGAATTAATAGTATGTACTACAACAAAATAATCAGTAGTATGTATCCAACTAATTTAACTCCAAATATAATTGAAGAGCGTCAAATGAATGTTGCAATTTTTGATGTGTTTTCGCGTTTAATGATGGATAGAATTATCTTTTTAGGAACAGGTATTAGTGATCATGTTGCTAATATTATACAAGCACAATTACTATTTTTAGAAAGCACAGATTCATCAAAAGACATTCAAATTTATATTAATTCTCCTGGAGGAAGTGTTTACGCTGGACTAGGAATTTATGATACAATGCAATTTATTAAACCAGATGTAGCAACTATTTGTACAGGAATGGCAGCATCAATGGGAGCAGTATTGTTGTGTGCTGGAAAAAATGGTAAGCGTAGTGGGTTAACACATTCACGTGTTATGATTCATCAGCCACTTGGAGGTGCTCAAGGTCAAGCCAGTGATATAGAAATTACAGCTCGTGAGATTTTAATTTTAAAAGAAGAGCTCTATAAAATAATTAGTAAGCATTCTGGACAGGAATACGACAAAGTTTATGCTGATAGTGATAGAGATTACTGGATGAAAGCAGATAAAGCTAAAGAATACGGGATGATAGACGAAATTTTAGTGCGTAGCTAAAAGTTAAACCTAAGAAACTTAAAAATAATGGCAAAAGAAGAGTTAGAATGTTCGTTTTGTGGCAGAAAAAAGCCAGAAACTAATTTATTAATAGCAGGGTTAGATGCACATATTTGTGACCGCTGTATAGAGCAAGCTCATGGTATTGTTATTGAAGAATCTAAGCAATCTGATAATGGCGATTTATCTGCAGAATTGATGTTAAGAAAACCTCAACAGATTAAAGCATTTTTAGATGAATATATTATTGGTCAGGAAAAGACTAAAAAAGTAATGTCTGTTGCAGTTTACAATCATTATAAGCGTTTATTACAAACACCAACAGAAGATGATATAGAAATTCAAAAATCTAATATCATTATGGTAGGTCAGACGGGGACAGGAAAGACTTTAATGGCTAAAACCATTGCAAAAATGCTTAATGTGCCATTGGCCATTGTTGATGCAACTGTATTAACTGAAGCTGGTTATGTTGGTGAAGATGTAGAAAGTATTTTAACACGTTTATTACAAGCTGCAGATTATAGCCTAGAGAAAGCTGAAAAAGGAATTGTATTTATTGATGAAATTGATAAGATTGCACGAAAAAGTGACAACCCTTCAATCACAAGAGATGTGTCAGGGGAAGGTGTGCAACAAGCTTTATTAAAACTTTTAGAAGGAACAGTTGTTAACGTTCCACCAAAAGGAGGGCGTAAACATCCAGACCAAAAATTTATTGAAGTCAATACCGAGAATATTTTATTTATAGCTGGAGGCGCGTTTGATGGTATCGATCGCGTGATTTCTAAGCGTTTAAATATGCAAGCAGTTGGCTATAGTGCTTCAATAGCAGAAGAAATTGTTGATCATGATAATTTATTGCAATACATTATTCCAAAAGATTTAAAAGATTTTGGATTAATTCCAGAAATCATTGGTCGTTTACCTGTGTTAACTTATATGGACCCTTTGGATGCCAATACACTAAGAGCTATTCTAACTGAACCTAAAAATTCAATTATAAAACAATATAAGAAATTGTTTTCTATGGATGAGATTGATTTTTCAATTACTGAGGGGGCTTTAGATTTTGTAGTTGATAAAGCAATAGAATATAAATTGGGGGCACGTGGTTTACGCTCATTATGTGAAGAAATTTTAACAGATGCTATGTTCGATATGCCAAGCACTAAAGAAACAGAACTTAAAGTGACTAAATCATATGCTGAAGAAAAATTATCCAAAACAACTTTAAAGAAATTAAAAGCTGTTTCGTAAGAGTAAAAAGGATAAAAAAACAAAAAACCACTCAGTAATGAGTGGTTTTTTTATGGATTAGGTTGTTAATTAATAAATAACATTATATATAAATTAATTAATAGCTTCTGTAAAATTAACTTTATTTTAATAAGATAAAAATGGGAGTAGTATATTTTAGATTAAACTTAAATTATTCTCGTTATAACTTTTTTTTTATTCTTTTTCTTCGATTAAAGGAGTACACTATTAAAAATTAAGGCTTAATAATTCATCAATATAATCACGTGTATTAGATAATCTAGGGATTTTATGTTGGCCTCCAAGCTTATTGTTTTGTTTTAGCCAATCATAAAACAAGTGTTCACGAGCAATATGTATAGTAGGTTTGTTTAAAGTCATATTATTATATCGCTTTGCTTCATAATCTGAATTTAAAGATTTTAAAGCATTATCAAATAGTTCATTAAAATAGTTTATATCTTTTGGTGGAGTTTTAAATTCAATCAACCATTCATGAGCGCCTTTTTTTTTGCCTTCCATAAAAATTGGAGCTGCAGTATAATCTATAATTTCTGCTTTAGTTTTTTTACAGACTTTTTTTAAAGCATCTTCTGCGTTTTCTATTATTAACTCTTCTCCAAAAGCATTAATAAAGTGCTTTGTTCGTCCTGATACTTTTAACCTATAAGGATAGATTGAAGTGAAACGAACAGTATCACCTATTTTATAACGCCATAATCCAGCATTTGTAGTTATTAAAATAGCATAGTTTTTTTCTGTTTCTACTTCATTTAATGGGATTACTTTTTCATTAGATGTTCCATAAGTTTCCATAGGAATGAATTCATAGAAAATACCGTAATCTAACATTAACAATAATTCTGAAGAGTTATTTTTGTCCTGTATTGCAAAAAAGCCTTCCGAAGCATTATAAGTTTCATAATACTTGAATTCTTTTTTTGGAAGAATGTTTTTATACTGATCTTGATAAGGCGCAAAACTTACACCACCATGAAAATATACTTCAAGGTTCGGCCAAATCTCTAATAAATTAGATTTACCAGTAGTTTCTAAGACTTTATTTAATAATACAAGCATCCAAGATGGAACGCCTGTAAGACTAGTAACATTTTCATTTATAGTTTCGTCAACAATAGCCTGCATTTTATATTCCCAATCACTCATTAATGAAACTTTGCTACTAGGTGTGCTACTAAATTCTGCCCAAAAAGGCATATTGTCTATTAAAATTGCTGATAAATCTCCAAATGCAGTTCCGTTTTCTTCATATAATTCTTTACTACCTCCTAGTCTTAAGCTTTTCCCAGTAAATAATTGAGAATCCTCATTATTGTTAAGGTACATACATAATAAATCTTTACTTGCAGCATAATGACAATCTTCTAAAGATTCAGTACTTACAGGTATGAATTTACTTTTAGCACTTGTAGTTCCGCTTGATTTTGCAAACCATTTTATTGGACTTGGCCAAAAAATATTAGTCTCGCCTTGTCTTGAACGTTCTATAACAGTTTGATATTTTTCATAAGAGGAAATTGGAATTCTTTCCGCAAAATCTTTATAAGTTTTAATAGAAGAAAAATCATATTGTTTACCAATCTGAGTGTCTTTGGCTGTTTCTATGAGGCTAAAGAGTAATTCATTTTGTACTTCATTAGGATATTTTAAAAATAATTCAATTTGATGAAAACGCTTTTTCAAAAACCATGCAGCAATAGAATTGACTATAGGAATTGGCATATATTATATATATTTACATGACTAAATTAATGAATCTTTTGATGAAATGATTTCCTAAATGTGATATTTTTTTTATTACATTTTTGACTAAAAAAAAATGAACAAATGACTTACCAAGGTGTTTTAACAAAAATGCAAACAGAGTTTTTAAAACCTATTCAATATTTTTTAGTTTTTGAAAATGATTTTTTAAATATGAATCAATTGTTAAACAAAACAATAAACATTCAATTTGTTAAATATCAATGTTTAAACTGTGGCTTAGATAAAGAAATTTACAGGCAAGGTTTTTGTAAAACATGTTTTTTTGATATTCCTCAAGCTGCTGATTGGATTATACGTCCAGAATTAAGTACAGCTCATTTAAATAAAGAAGATCGAGATTTGGACTATGAGAAAAAAGTTCAGTTACAACCTCATATTGTTTATTTGGCCAATTCTAGTAATGTTAAGGTAGGTGTTACAAGAAAGTCTCAGGTACCAACACGTTGGATAGATCAAGGTGCACATGAAGCTATAGAAATCGTAGAAGTCCCAAACCGATATTTAGCAGGTATTACAGAAGTGGCTTTAAAAGATTATGTTAGCGACAAAACGAATTGGAGAACCATGCTTAAAAATGAAATTGAAGATGAAGATTTAGTCGAATGGAGAGAACGGTTAAAGCAACACATTCCTAATGAAGCCTTAGATTATTTTATTGAAAGCAATACAGAAACTAATATAGATTTTCCAGTGCTTAATTATCCAGTGAAACCTAAAAGTTTAAATCTAAAAAAAGTAACTATGTATGTTGGAAAATTGGTTGGTATTAAAGGACAATATTTGATTTTTGAAGATGATACTGTTTTTAATGTACGCTCTAATGAAGGTTTAGTTGTTAAAATAATAATATAATAATTTTATATAACATTTATTTAAACAGAAAAACACGCTCTAAAATAAAGCGTGTTTTTTATTATATACATTGAAAATATGTTAAATATCTTCTTGGTCTCTTAAGTTTTGAACGTAAGCAGCTTTTTGTATTTCACGTCTACGTTTAACAGATGGCTTTGTGAAAAATTGTTTTTCTCTTAAATTTTGCATCACCTTTATATTTCTGTGTTTACGCTTATAACGCTTTAATGCACGTTCTATATTTTCGCCTTCTTTTATTTCTATTCTTAACATAAATGATAATTTATTTTGTAATGGCGTGCAAGGTACTCCAATTTATTGACCTTTAAATGATTTTATTTAAATAATTTATAACTATTGCCTTTTTTTATGCTATTAGTGTCAGAATAGAGATATTAAGCTAGATTCTAGTATTATGCTTATATGAATTATAGGAGATTTATTTCTTCATTTATTTTGAGATTGAATCTTTTTCTAAATAAAAATACACCTAGATATAGAAAAGGAGTATCAAATAACGCAATCAATATTTTAAATAAAAACCCTGCAATAAGAAGACCTGAGAACTTATCCCAAGAGATAATTTCAAAAGAGCATAGTAGAATTAAAATTGTAAATGTATCGACGAATTGAGATAGCCAAGTAGAAAAATTATTCCGTAACCATAAATGTTTTCCTTTAGTTAAACGTTTCCAATAATGATAAATATGAATATCTATAAACTGAGCTAAAAGGTAAGCCATCATGCTTGCAAAAACAGCAATAGCTGTATTCCCAAAAACAGTTGAAAACATTGAATCATCAACAGGAGACCATTGAGTTGCTGGGACTATATTAGCAACAAAAACAATTGGCATTGAAAAAAAAGAAGCAAAAATCCCTGCAATTACAATATCATTAGCTCTTTTTTTACCATATATTTCACTAATTAGATCCGTGATTAAAAAAGTTATGGGATATGGTAAAATGCCAACAGAAATTTCGAAAAGGTTGGCTCCGAAAATTTCAATATTGAATGGATACCAATAAAAAAATTTTTGAAAAATTAAATTAGAAACAACCAAAGATGTAATAAATAATGCGCCTAAAAAAAGATATATACGTTGCGCTGCTAGTTTGTCTTTAATGTTCATAATTGTGAATAAATAGCTAGTGTAAATATAAAGTAATAAAAATTGTTTTAGTTATTTTGCTATTCTTATGAACCATCCGAACAAAGTTTACATATCTCTTGGGAGTAATAAGGGCGACAAATTTAAAAATTTGCAAGATGCCATTGATTGTATTCATGTAAAAGTTGGTAATATTAAGTTGATTTCTAAAGTTTATAAATCTCCTGCTTTTGGTTTTGAAAGTGACGATTTCTTAAATACCTGCCTTATTTTAGAAACAGAATTAAAGCCTGAAAGTGTTTTAGAGGAATTGTTGGTTATCGAAAAAGGCTTAGGCAGAGTAAGATCTAAAAAGAAGGAATATCAAGCAAGAACTATAGATTTAGATATTATCTTTTTTAATGATGAAGTAATTGATACAAAAACACTTCAAATACCTCACCCTGAAATGTACAAACGTAGGTTTGTTTTACAACCGTTGAGTGATATTGTATCTAAAGTAATGCATCCTAAATTTGAAAAAAGTGTTATTGATTTGCTTGAAGAATGTGATGATAAGAGTGTGTTGTTACCTACAAATATTTGGCTTAAAAATCCAAGTAAGCAATATAATTTTTCTAATTATAATTTCATTGCAATTGAAGGAAATATTGGCGCTGGAAAAACGAGTTTAGCAAATAAAATAGCTCAGGATTTTAATGCAAAAATGATTTTAGAGCGTTTTGCAGATAATCCATTTTTGCCAAAATTTTATGAAGACCCTAAAAGATATGCTTTTACTTTAGAAATGTCTTTTCTTGCTGATCGATATCAACAAATAAGTGACGATTTATCTCAACTCGATTTATTTAAGGATTTTATTGTTAGTGATTACGATGTGTTTAAGTCTCTTATTTTTTCAAAAGTCACTTTGCCAGAAGATGAATTTAAATTATATCGAAAGTTATATTATCAAGTTTATAAAGACATTGCTAAACCTGATTTATATATCTACCTATATCAAAACACAGAGAGACTTCAGCAAAATATAAAAAAAAGAGGTCGAGATTATGAACAAAATATTGAAAGTGGTTATTTAGAGAAAATAAATTCAGGCTATTTAGAATTCTTGAAAAATCAAAAGGAGTTTAATGTAAAGATTATTGATATTACAGATAAAGATTTTGTAAAAAAAAGAAAAGATTATCTTTGGCTTTTAAATGAAATTTGTAAATAATTAAAAATTCTTCATTTTACTAAACAAATCCCAAACAACCACACCACAGCTCACAGAAATATTTAGCGAATGTTTAGTTCCGAATTGAGGAATTTCCAAAACAACATCACTTTTATTAACAACATCTTGAGTAACACCTTTTACTTCGTTTCCAAATACTAAAGCATATGTCGTATTATTGTTGGGTGTAAAATCGTTAAGCATTGTAGCGTTTTCAGCCTGCTCAATAGAAACTATTTTTATATGTTCAGACTTTAATTTTTCAATTAATTCTATAGTATTTTCAGCATATCCCCAAGCTACATTATCTGTACTGCCTAAAGCTGTTTTATGGATGTCTTTGTGTGGTGGTTTTGCAGTAATGCCACAGAGGTATATTTTTTCAATTAAAAAAGCATCACTTGTTCTAAAAACAGAACCTATATTATTAAGACTTCTTATGTTGTCAAGAATAATAATGATGGGTGTTTTTTTGCTTGATTTGAAGTCTTCAACACTTAATCTATTTAACTCGCTATTTTTTAGTTTTCTCATATTCATCTTCTATAAAAACGGAATTCTTTTTAATTTGTCATTGCGAGGAGTTTCCATAGCTATCAGAAGCGACGTAACAATCTTTTAGATTTAACAGATTAATTCGTTTCACTCGTAATGACGCTCTATTAAAAATTGTAAATAATTTATACTTTTTCTATTATAAAAAACATCAAATAATAAGTACATTAGCAATCCTTGCTTGGGGAACAAAAATACTATTTAATAATCACTTTTCATTTGGCTAAAAAGACTAAAAAAGAAACCCCTTTAATGAAGCAGTACAATGCTATTAAAGCAAAGTATCCAGATGCTTTGTTATTATTTCGTGTGGGCGATTTCTATGAAACTTTTGGTGAAGATGCAATTAAAACTGCAGGAATACTAGGTATAATACTTACAAAAAGAGGTGCTGGTAGCGAAAGTGAAATTGAATTAGCAGGTTTTCCACATCATTCTATTAACACCTATTTACCTAAACTGGTAAAAGCTGGTGAACGTGTTGCAATTTGTGATCAATTAGAAGACCCAAAACAAACTAAAACAATAGTAAAAAGAGGCGTAACAGAGTTAATAACACCTGGAGTATCACTAAATGATGAGGTATTAATTTCTAAATCCAATAATTTTTTAGCATCAGTTTATTTTGAAAAAGAGAGAATTGGAATTTCATTTTTAGATGTGTCTACAGGCGAGTTTTTAACATCTCAGGGTAATGCAGAATATATTGATAAGTTATTGCAAAATTTCAACCCAAGTGAAGTTTTAGTATCTAAACAGAAACGTTCTCTTTTTAATGAAACTTTTGGCGAAGATTTTCATACATTTTATATAGAAGATTGGGTATATCAAGCCGATTATGCTGAAGAAATTCTCACCAAACATTTTAATACAAAAACGCTTAAGGGGTTTGGTGTTGAAGGTTTATACGAAGGGATTATTGCCTCTGGTTCAGTTTTGCATTATTTAGCTGAAACACAACATCGTAAATTAAAACATATTACTTCTATTTCTAGAATTTCAGAGGATGAATATGTTTGGATGGATAAGTTTACGATAAGAAATTTAGAACTTTATAATTCTACAAATAATAACGCAGTTACACTTTTAAATGTTATCGACAAAACCAGTTCTCCAATGGGAGGGCGTTTATTAAAGCGCTGGTTAGCATTTCCTTTAAAAGACATTAATAAAATAAAACAGCGACATGAAGTGGTTCATTTCTTTACAAAAGAAAATACAACACTTCAAAAGATTCAAAATCACATAAAGCATATTGGTGATATTGAACGTTTAATTTCAAAAGTAGCTACTACAAAGGTTAATCCACGTGAAATTATTCAGCTAAAAAATTCTTTAGAAGCAATCGTTCCTATTAAATCTTTGGCGACAAATTGTAAGAATGAATCGCTTAAAATTATTGGTGATAAGCTGCAGAATTGTGAAGTCCTTAGAGAAAAAATAAAAGAGACGCTTAACGAAGATGCTCCTGTAAATGTTTTAAAAGGACATACTATAGCTGCTGGTTTTTCTTCTGAATTAGATGAGCTAAGAGGGTTGTCAAATTCAGGAAAGGCGTATTTAGATACAATGCTGGAGCGCGAAAGTAAACGCACAGGAATTACATCATTAAAAATTGCATCAAACAATGTGTTTGGCTATTATATTGAAGTCAGACATACACATAAAGATAAAGTGCCTGAAGAGTGGATTAGAAAACAAACTTTAGTTAATGCTGAGCGTTATATAACGGAAGAATTAAAAGAGTATGAAACTAAGATTCTTGGCGCAGAAGAACGCATTTTAGCCATAGAGCAACAGTTGTTTTCTGAGCTAGTTGGTTGGATGAATCAGTATATAAAACCTGTACAACAAAATGCATATTTAATTGGCCAATTAGATTGTTTGTGTGGTTTTGCTCAACTTGCTAAAGACAATTCATATATATATCCAGATATTGATGAATCTTATGATTTAGAAATTATGGATGGTCGTCATCCAGTAATTGAAAAGCAATTACCAATAGGTGAAACTTATATTGCTAATAATGTATTCTTAGATAGAGAAAAGCAACAGATAATTATGATTACTGGACCAAACATGTCTGGTAAGTCTGCAATTTTACGTCAGACAGCTTTAATTGTTTTATTAGCGCAAATGGGAAGTTTTGTTCCAGCCAAATCAGCACGAATAGGTTTGGTAGATAAAATTTTTACGCGAGTAGGTGCAAGTGATAATATTTCAATGGGTGAATCTACATTTATGGTAGAAATGAATGAAACAGCATCTATTCTGAATAATATTTCTGATAGAAGCTTATTGTTGTTAGACGAAATAGGAAGAGGTACAAGTACATATGATGGTATTTCAATAGCTTGGGCTATAAGTGAGTATTTACATGAGCATCCAGCTAAGCCAAAAACATTATTTGCCACGCATTATCATGAGCTTAATGAAATGTCTGAGACATTTAGTCGAATTAAGAATTTTAATGTGTCTGTAAAAGAATTGAAAGACAATGTTCTTTTTTTAAGAAAATTAGTTGAAGGAGGTAGTGAGCATAGTTTTGGAATTCATGTTGCCAAAATGGCTGGAATGCCACAACAAGTACTGCATCGTGCGAATAAAATTTTAAAGAAACTCGAAAAGTCACATTCTAGTGAAGAGCTCACGGACAAAGTAAGATTATTAAAAAATGATATGCAATTAAGTTTTTTTAATTTGGATGATCCATGGTAACGAGT
>Ga0209013_10004280_pt1 | contig 12548 bp, 10 predicted proteins | sample Cruoilmetagenom2_FD_187291 | JGI IMG/M metagenome (GOLD analysis project Ga0209013, IMG submission 187291) | Oil polluted marine microbial communities from Coal Oil Point, Santa Barbara, California, USA - Sample 2 (SPAdes) (version 2) | ecosystem: Environmental > Aquatic > Marine > Oil seeps ...
TGCGCAGATAGGCACCGATCTCAAGATTCTCACGAACGGTCATCCGCTTGAACAGCCGCCTGTTCTCGGGAACCATCGTGACCCCCCTCGACACGATCTGGGCAGTGGTGTCACCAGTGACTACCTCGCCATCGATCACCACATCTCCCGAGGATGGGTGCACCATTCCGAGAATCGTCTTGAGCGTTGTTGTCTTTCCCGAAGCGTTCCCACCCAAGAGACATACCAACTCTCCCGAGTTGATCGAGAGGTTCATATCCTTGAGCACGTGGACAGGTCCATAGTGGATGTTGACGCCACGGAACTCGAGAACAGGGGTCCTATCACCCATTGTCGGGCTCCGCTGGTCGTCCGAGGTAGGCCTCGATCACATCGGGATCCTGGGAGATCGTCTCGTAGTCGCCTTCGGCGATCTTGACGCCGTGGTCAAGCACCACGACACGATCCGAGACATCGCGTACTACCCGCATCTCGTGTTCGATCAGCACAACGGTGTATCCCCTGTCGTCGCGCAGTTGGCGAATCAGTTCTGTGAGTTCCGCCGTCTCTTTCGGATTCATACCGGCCGTTGGCTCGTCGAGAAGGATCAATTCCGGCATGGTGGCCATTGCGCGAGCGATCTCGAGCCTGCGCCTGTTTGCATAGGAGAGTACGAAGGCTGGCTGGTCCCAGCGATACCCCTTGAGCCTCTGACCGAAGAAGGAGAGAACTTCCTTGGCACGTTCCTCGATCTCCTTCTCCTCACGGCGATAAGAAGCCGTGTTCAACAAGGTGCCGAAGATCCCCGTCGATGTTCTGCAGTGTTGGGCGACCATCACATTCTCGAGGACGGTCATGTTCGGGAAGAGCCGAACGTTCTGGAACGTCCTGGCAATCCCAAGCTCCGTGATCTCGTGGGGCTGGTGGCCCGCAATGTTGACACCGTTGAAGAGGATGTGGCCCCCGTCAGGAGAGAAGTACCCGGTGATGACGTTGAAGAACGATGTCTTTCCTGCACCGTTTGGACCGATAACCGACACGATCTCGCCCTTATCGACATGGAACTCGACGCCGTCGAGGGCCTGAACGCCTCCGAAACCCTTCTTGAGACCGCTAATCTCGAGTACGGGCATCAGCGCTCACCCTCTTCGTCGTGCTCGACCTCGGTTCTCAGCCACGCGTCCTGGCTCATTTCCTCATGATGGAGTTCGCGTTGGCGTCGCAGCGATGGCCACAGCCCTTCGGGACGTTTAAGCATCATCACAACGAGGAGTGCGCCGTATATGAGTAGTTTGAACTCGCCAAATTCCTGCAACAAGCCTGGTTGCGTCGGACCGCCGAGAACACCTATCAACACCACGGCACCAATGATGACACCCGGAATCGAGCCCATACCACCGACGATCACAACAACGAGAATGATAATGGACACAAGGAGCTTGAAGGAACTCGGGAATATCGCTCCAACCTTGACAGCAAAGATCATTCCAGCAAACGCTGCGAACATTGCGCCCATGACGAATGCCGTGAGTTTCGCCGCGGTGGTGTTGACACCCATGGCCTCAGCCACATCTTCATCCTCGCGAAGTGCGGTCCAGGCACGCCCCGTCCGGGACCTATGAAGCCGCCACGCAACGTAGATCCCAAGCCCTACGAATACTGAGACAACATAGAACATGGCCTGGGAGCTCGTTCCCCGAATGACGACAGGCCCAATCGCCGCTGACGGGACGTTCGTGATGCCCTGTGCGCCACCGAATATCGGTGAGAGCCAGTCTGACAGGAACAGGATTCGGACGATCTCGCCGAATCCGAGCGTCACTATGGCCAGGTAGTCACCTCTGAGTCTGATCACTGGAGTGCCGACCAGGATACCTGCGATCGCGGCCATGACCAGAACGATCGCCATGATGAGCCAACCCTCCCATGAGAGGAAGTCGAGAGTCAGCTCAGGAGCGAATGACGGCGACAACGGGGATGTGAGGACGGCTGTGGTGTATGCCCCGACGGCGAAGAACGCGACATAGCCGAGGTCGAGCAATCCAGCAGAGCCAACGACGATATTCAGCCCAAGGCCCATGAGCACGAACAAACCGACATTGGCAAGAAGCTCGTTCGTGAGACTACCGAGGATCATCGGGAGGAAGATGACGGCCAGAACCGTGACGAACGCCGCGATCATGTTCTTGCGGAACAGAACCTCCGAAGGGAGGTTCATCCGTTCGAGTCTCCGCTCAGCCAGGGTCCTTCCATCCGATCGCAGACCGACAGCTCCCGACAGCAGCGCAATCACCACGGCCGACAGCGTCGTGAGACCGCCGTTGAGGGCGTAGATCCAATCCGTGACAAATTCGATGAGGAGGCCTTGGGCTATGTCGGTGACAATCAGCTCCAGCAACGCGAAGCCGAGAACGCCAACCGCTGCTCCACTCAGTGCGCTCCTGAACTTGCGCGGAATGACCTTGAGAGCACCTCCCACGAGTCCGAGAAGCCCAGACCCAATGATCCACACCAACGAAGCAACCCCAATGCCCCGTCCGAACGTGAGTAGCTCGACAAGGTTCGGGCCAAGATTCCTGAAGATTTCGGTGACGTCGAACGTGTCGATGATGACGATGAAGAACGCAAAGAACAAACCTGAAAGAAGCCCCGTCACAAGCCCCGAGATGAGGTCTCGCTCGCCCTTGACAGGGGGAGAAGAACCGTCTGGAACATCCTCGGTCGCTCCGACAAAGCCATACATGACCGGCACCCACACCAATGTGAGAAATCCAAGGCTCAGCCACGGGGAGATAATGAGTCGACGATCGAGAACCGCAACCATCCCGATAGCGGCAATAAACGACATCGTCAGGCCACCGAGAGCGCCCCATTTCTGAACCTTGGACCAATCCACCGGATTTGGTGCTGGGGTCTCGGGCAGCTCACGACGATCGAGTACGTCAGTCATCAGGCTCGATCCTCCTTTGACAATCGCTCACCAAATAGGCCTGCGGGCTTGAATATCAACACGAGGATCAACGCGGTGAACGCCACGACATCCTTCAACTGGCTGAGTCCCGGAATTACGATCGTGAAACCGGCGAAGCCAGTGATAGCCATCAGAACCGCCGCAGCACCCAGAACCACCACTCCGGTCCGCTTCGTGTTGTGCCCTCCAATGACCGCCGCAAGCCCCACAATCAACAGAACAACAGCAAATGCCACGGGAATCTGCCAAGACAACCCACGAAGCACAATGTTCGGACCAAGTCCTTCGAACAGCCCAAGAAGGATGCCGCCGAGCATCGCACCAACGAGGTTCCCGATGCCGCCGAGTACAGCAGCCGTGAACGCCTTGATACCAGGCAGGAATCCGATGATGAAAGACACGCCCCGAAACATGAGCGCCCAGAGAAGCGCGGCGACACCGGCCATTGCCCCGCCGACGGCAAAGGTCGTGACTATGACCTTGTCCACGTTGATACCCATCAACGCCGCAATCTCCTTGTCTTCGGCAACCGCCCGCATAGCCCTTCCTGTAGTTGATCTCTCGACGAAGAGCCACAATCCAACCATCGAGATCAGGGCGAGCACAAGCACGAGCACCACTGTCCCCGGCACTCTGAAACCGAACACGTTGATCGGATCACTCAACCACGTGGGAACGGCCGGATAGGTCTTGACAGCCGGTCCAACGAGTAGCGCCACAGCGTTCTGAATGAAGAACGAGATTCCGATTGATGTGATGAGTGGAATCAGTCTCGGTGCGTCGCGGAGGGGGCGATACGCAATCTTTTCTATCAGCACTGCCGTGAGCGTCGAGCTTGCCATTGCCACGACAAGCACGATCAGGATCGAGAGGATGAAGTTCGACTCCCAAATACCAGCGTCGAACAGTGCGTTCGCAGCGTAGAACCCAACGATCGCTCCGACCATGAATACCTCGCCGTGGGCGAAGTTGATGAAGCCGAGAACGCCGTACACCATCGAGTAGCCAAGGGCGAGAAGCCCATACATCGACCCATTCGCAACACCTGCTATGAATAGCTGCTTCCACGCTTCGAGGCTGAGTCCGTTGCCCTCGACCCCAAGGGCTATTGCTCCGACGAAGCCCCAGACAATGACGAAAATTGCCATCACGCGTATGGCCCAGAGGAATGAGTCTGTCCACGAGAACTTGAATGTCCTGGCTGGGGACTGCGCGGTCGTTGTCATGTGGCTGGGAGTAAAGCAGAAAGCCGGCGCCTAGGACGCCGGCCTTCTGCTACTCAAGGTCAGCGAGCTCAGCCGTTGGGCGAGAACTCGAAGACGTTATTGGTCTTTCCTGCTGCGATATCAGTCGAGTCCGTGTGCAGCACGACGGAGACCCGCTGTGCACCACAGTCACCGAACGCGTCACAGGACAGCGTTCCGATGATCCCGCCGAAGCTGCTCGTTGCCGTGAGTTGGTCACGGAGAGCCTGGCGATCGATGAAGAGTGTCCCATCGGACAGCTCAACGGACACTTCGTCGATCGCTGACAACAGCAACACGGTCGCGTCATAGCTGTGAGCCCAGAACGAAGCCGTAGGTGCCTCGCCATAGGCGGCATCGTACGCGGCGAGGAAGTCCGCCGCAGTGGTCCCTATCTCGGATGCATTGCTTCCGTAGTCGAGATTCGGACCCGAGAAGTACATCCCCTCGGACTCCTTCAACTCCATGAAGTTGTCCACCAATAGGCCGTCGGCTGCGATCAGCTGGATGCTATCGAAGCCGTCAACCGTTTTCGACTGGATAGCGATGTTGTTACCCGCAGGTGGGAAGATCGGGAAGAACAGTGCTTGCGGAGATGCGGCTGCGACCTCCGTGAGAACACCGGTCATGTCCGTATCTTCCTTGCCCACAGCGGTGTAGACCACGACTTCGCCACCAAGAGCCTCATACGCGTTTTTGAACGCCGTCGCAAGACCATCGGTATACGGATCACCATCATGGATGGCGGCAGCGGTGGTGAATCCCAGCTCGTTGAACACGAACTCAGCCATCGCCGCGCCCTGATACAGGTCATTATGCGCTGTCCGGTAATACCCGGGGTTGTAGTCGTTTCCAGCATTGCCGACGAGATCCGACGTGAGTGACGGAGACGTGTTCGAAGGCGAGATCAACACGCCACCCGATTCCGAGATGAGCTTCGACGCAGGAACGGCTGCACCTGAGCATGATGTGCCGATCGTACCGATGACTTTCTCATCAGACGCGATCGTCTGACCAGCAGCTGCGCCGCCCTCTGCGAGGCAGAGATCGTCAAGTGGGGTGCCGAGGCCGACGCTGTGGCCCTTAATCTGCCCGTAGTCCGCTATTGCAAGCTCCGTACCGCGAAGGTTCGGAATCCCGAGGAATGCAACGTCGCCTGTAATGGCCTGGAGGCTCCGGATCTGGATCTCCTCGCCTGGTGCGACCTCAACCGCTCCGAGGGGGCCCGCTTCAGGCTTCTCGTCTGGTGCCGCGGTCGTCGTGGTCTCATCAGGAGCCGCCGTCGTCGTCGTATCTCCCGCACTTGTCGTTGTTTCCGTACCCGCGGTCGTTGTCGTAGCCGCTTCGTCGTCGCCACCGCTGTTCACAGCGATGACAACAATGACGATGAGAGCTACTGCAGCGACTGCGATCCACGGCAACCACTTCTTCAGGTTGTCGTCCATTGAATGCCTCCATGTTGATTTGAGACACGGGCAATGCCCGTGTGGGCGAGCAGAGTAGACACATTTGGGGGACGCAGGCAACAGACATCGCTCCACGAGGGGTACCTTTGTGCCATGGCAGAGTCAGCAGAATCACGCACCGGCCGGCAACGCCAACGGCTTACCGCAAGCGTTACCGACCTCGATGTTGTCCAGCAAAGGGCACTATTGGTTGGTCTCGTTCGCTCCAAACGCGACCGTGTTCGTGGCGAGGCAAGCCTTGAGGAGCTGGCGCTCCTGACCGAAACAGCAGGGTCGGAGCCGGTTGAGTCCGTGCTGGTACAGCGCGAGCGCCCCACGGCTGCCACGTTCATCGGGAGCGGGAAGCTCAGCGAGTTGGTGGCCATTTCGAAGATCGAGGACATCGATGTCGTTGTATTCGACAATGACCTCAGCCCTGCCCAGCAACGCAACCTCCAACAAGCATTTCAGTGCGACGTTGTTGATCGTGTTGCCCTGATCCTCGACATATTCGCCCAGCATGCCCATACGAAGGAGGGCATGTTGCAGGTCGAACTCGCCCAACTCAGATATCGACTGCCTCGGCTCCGGGGCAAAGGAATCGAACTCTCACGACTCGGCGCAGGAATCGGAACTCGGGGACCGGGCGAGACCAAACTCGAGACCGACCGGCGCCGCATTCTCGATCGGATACGGAAGATCGAGACACTTCTCAAGGATGCCGAGCGTTCCCGCAACACTCGTTCCAAGCAACGCAGAAGAGCCGGTGATCCCGTCGTGGCGATCGTTGGCTACACCAATGCTGGCAAGTCAACGCTCTTCAACCGTCTCACCGCTGCCGATGTACTCGTACAAGATCAGCTCTTTGCGACCCTCGACTCAACCGTGCGCAAGCTAGAACTCCCCCACGGCCACGAGGCGCTGATGTCGGACACCGTTGGCTTCGTCAGGGACCTCCCTCACGAAGTCGTCGAGGCGTTCAAGTCGACACTCGAGGAAGTAGCAGAGGCTGACCTGCTGGTGCACCTTGTTGATGCGTCCGATGCCGACCCTGACCATCAGATCCTCTCGGTCCACACGGTTCTCAATGAGATCGACGCCGACAGCGTCGACGAGATCATCGTGTTCAACAAGACCGATGCCGTCGATGCAACAACACTCTCCCGCCTCAAGGCGCTGCATGACGACTCGGTGTTCGTCTCGGCCAAGACAGGGGACGGAGTTCCCGAACTGCTCGACAGGATCGTTGCTGGTCTTCACGCCAAGACGATCCAACTCAGTCTTGAGATCCCATACGAACGTGGTGACCTCCTCGCCGAGCTTCACAATTCAGCAAACGTTCTCACTACAGAACACAACGACACTGGGACTGCCATCACCGTCAGGCTCCCTCACGACGAGGCGGCCCGCTACCGCGCCTACGTCAACTGACCCTCTCGTAGGACTACCGGCGGACAACTAGAATCACAACAGGTCAAGCGATCAAGATTCGAGGCGATGATGACTGCAGCTGAAACGATCGAGTATGCACAGACTTCCGTTGACCAAATGCAGACCGGTCTCGAGCTGGTGCAAGGCCATCTCGAGAAAGCAGAAGGCCTTGCCCTCAAGGTCGATGACCTGGCTTTCACCGCAGGGAACGCGGTGAAGGAAGCCAGGAGACTGTCAAGATGCGCGTTGGTACTCGGCGGTGCGGCCTTGGCCGTCGGCGGAATCGTGGTATTCGTCGTGGTGCGAAAACGGCGCAACTCCGAAGTCACTGAAGAGTCGATCGAGATCGCCACATAGCGCCGTGCTCTGCTGCATTGGAGATCTGGTCGAGGACATCGTTGTGTGGTTGTCGTCCGACATTGCCACGGGGACCGATACCACCGCATCGATCAGGAGAAGACGAGGCGGCAGTGCAGCCAACGTGGCTGTGCGTGCTGCGTCAACAGGCATAAGAGTGAGGTTCATTGGCCGAGTGGGATCTGATGCGATTGGCACAGCCCTCATCGATGAGCTTCGAGCTGGGGGTGTCGATCCGAGAGTGCAACAAGCTGGTCGTACCGGCACGATCGTTGTTCTCGTGGATACTGCCGGTGAACGCTCAATGCTGCCTGACCGGGCCGCTGCCACCGAGCTGGACTCCATTGCTGCCGACGACACGGAAGGAGTTGATTGGGTCCATGTGCCCGCATACTCACTCAACACCGAGCCCCTCGCCACGGCGACCCGTACGGCGATCCAACACGTGCGGCAAGCCGGTGGGCTGCTCAGTATCGATGCATCGTCCGTGGCCCTCATCGATGACATGGGAGCGGATGCGTTCTCAAGGATGATCAACAAACTCTGTCCGGACATCGTCTTGTGCAACGCAGATGAAGCTGCCGCCCTCCGGGTTGGGGAAACGAAAGGGCTCCCCGGCGCCGAAGTGACCATCATCAAATCAGGCGGAAACCCGGCCGTCGCATACTCGAATGGCGCTCTCGTGACCTCTGTGCCGGCAATCGCGCTGGAACACGTACGCGATACAACAGGGGCCGGTGACGCATTCGCCGCAGGCTTCATCGCGGCACGCATGGAGTCGGGAGACATCGAATCAGCCATTGCCCGGGGCCACGAGCTTGCCGCACAGGTGCTCACTGAGCACTCCTCGTAACCTCATGGAGCGCAACCGAACGATCCGGAGTCCCCTATGTCGAACATGATCATCAGCGAGGCAGTACATGAGGCGTTGGAATCGAATCGTCCCGTTGTCGCCCTCGAAAGCACCATCTTCTCCAATCTCGGGTTGCCTTCCCCCGCGAATGCAGCAGCACTGACACGGACGCTTTCTGCGGTGAGGACCGCGGGTGCTGAACCTGCCGTCACTGCCGTCATGGATGGGTCCGTTCGGGTGGGGTTGGAGGAGTCGGACCACGAACGCATCCTTGGCAAGGCGAACAAGACTGCTGAGAGAGATATCCCCGCGGCGATCTCGCAGCGGTGGCCCGTCGGTGCAACGACTGTATCTGCGTCACTCGCAATCGCAGCTCAGGCGGGTATCAAGATCTTTGCGACTGGCGGTATCGGCGGCGTCCATCACGGATCGAAAGACACGGGTGACGTGTCCGCAGATCTCGGAGCCATCGCAAGGCATTCGGTGCTCACAGTTTCCGCCGGCGCCAAGGCATTCCTTGATATCTCGGGAACGCTCGAGCACCTTGAGATGCTGTCCGTGCCCGTCGTCGGCTACCAAACGGACGAGTTCCCCATGTTCTACGCCAGATCCTCGGGATTGCCCGTGCCGCTGCGCCTGGATACTGCAACCGATGTTGCACGATTCCTGAGCGAACGACTCTCGTGGAACTCGGGAGGCGTGCTCCTCGCGGTGCCTGTTCCGGTGGCCGATGCTCTGTCTTCGGACGAGATCCAATCGGGAATGGCAGATGCGCTTAGGGCTGCTGCCAACAATGGAATCACCGGCGCAGCGGTCACGCCCTTCGTACTCGGTGAGATCTCGGACGCACTTGGCGGTCGGAACATCCCCGCGAACCTGGCACTGTCCGAGAACAACGCGCGGGTTGCCGGTGAAGTTGCTGTCGCTCTCGCATCGCTACCAGGCATCGAATGATTCGACTCCGCCCGTAGAAGGGCCACGATATGGCTACGTCGGCATGCCGTCCATGGAGTGGTCGTGGCACTTGTCGGTGCTACAGAAGTTGCGTCGCTAGCTCTGCGAGGGGACTTCGTACCGTCCGCTCGAGCGTGACGTGCCCGAACATGGGATTGCCCTTGAACTTCTCGATGAGCGCTGAGAGTCCACCGAAGGGCGAGATATAGGGATTGTCGACCTGTGTGAGGTCACCGCAGAACACGACCTTTGAGTTCGCAGCCATGCGCGTCAGTATCACCTTCAGAGTCGGAAGCTCAAGGTTCTGCGCCTCATCGACAATCACAAGCTCATCAGTGATCGACCGCCCGCGGAGATAGGTGACCGCCGCCATCTCGATGATGTCGCGCTCGAAGAGTTCGTCGACCATGTCCTTGGGGTTTCCGCCGCCGGTGCCAAAGAGCGCATATAGGTTGTCGTTAACGGCAGCCATCCACGGTTCGAGCTTGTCGTTGAGATCTCCGGGAAGGAAACCGATCTCCTGACGCCCAACCGCAATGAGTGGCCGGTACACCGAAACTCGTCGATATCTGCCCATCTCAACGACCTGCTCCAGACCCGCGGCTAGCGACAGGAAGGTCTTTCCCGTACCAGCCATACCCATGAGGCTGACCGCTGAGATGTCGGGATCCATCAGAAGGTCGGCGGCGAACGCCTGGCGAACGTTCTTTGTCTCGACACCGAACATGTGTCGCGAGCCCGGAACTCTGACGGCTACTGGGTCTGGGCCATCCTCAGCAACCCGCGCGAGTGCTGACGCCGAACCCGGCCCCTTGAGAATCAGGTACTGGTTGATGATCCCTTCGTGGAACGGGATCTCAGCTTTGCCGGAGCTGTACATCTCATCGACCACGTCAGCGTCCACCTCGACCTCGGCGACGCCGTTGTAGGACTCGTCCACCTGCACGACGTCGCCGCGATAGTCCTCGACATCAATGCCCAGCTGAGCACCCTTGATCCGTAACGCGGCGTCCTTGGTGACGAGCACTGTGTCCGAGCCCGAATCGAAGAGATTGAGACAGGTGGCAAGGATTCGATGGTCAGGCGTCGACGGGTCGAGAACTGTCGGAAGGCGATCCGATTGGACGCCGTTCAACTCGATCCGGATCGTGCCGCCTCCAGGTAGCTCATGGGGAGACGCAAGACCTCCATGGCGAGAGGCACCCATCTCCTCAAGCAATCGGATCGCACTACGGGCGTTCGCCCCAACCTCGTCCATACGAGTCTTCTGACGATCGAGCTCCTCAATGACAACCAGCGGGAGTACAACATCATGTTCATCGAACCGAAGTACAGCTTGAGGGTCTGCAAGCAACACGCACGTGTCCAATACGAACGATCTGGGTCCTGGCGTCAGAGCTGCGTTCCGTTCCGGCACGCCAGCCAGCTTGCTACCGGTCGCGTCGAATTGCAAGGATGCAAGTTGGTCAGAGGCCAGAGCTCAGATCGCTTCGGCATCAGAAATCAGACAGACAGTTTTCCGAAAGCGAGCTCCGAGAGCGTTCTGACTTCTGCGAGCGAGTCCTGCGAGCGTTCTGTAATCTGTTCTCATGAAGTACGCAGTTATTGGGGCGGGATCGTGGGGGACGGCCGTTGCGTCGCTCGCTGCACCATATGCACCGACCACCATCTGGGCACGACGATCTGACGTCGTCAAGAACATCAACAAGAAGCACCGCAACAAGCGGTATCTGAAAGGCTTCGATCTCTCACCAGAGTTGGTCGCCACCGACAACCTCAGAGCAGCGGTCGAAGGTGCCACGGTCGTCATCATGGGAGTGCCCTCACACGGCTACCGCGACGTCCTGTCGTCGATGACCGATCTGATATCTCCCGATACACCGATCCTTTCGCTTTCCAAAGGCATAGAGGCCGGCACCCTCATGAGGATGACCGAAGTCACGATCGATGTTCTCCCGGACCACAATCCGTCCGTGGTCGGTGTGCTCACCGGACCGAATCTCGCTCGCGAGATCATGGCTGGACAACCTGCAGCCACCGTTATCGCCATGGAGGATCAATCCGCGGCAGCGTCGATTCAGCAGGTGTTCGGTACACCGCGTTTTCGGGTGTATACGAATCCGGACGTGATCGGATCCGAAAGTGCGGGCGCCGTCAAGAACGTCATGGCCATGGCGGCCGGTATGGCCTCGGGTCAGGGGTACGGCGACAACACGCTTGCAACTCTGATCACCAGAGCCCTGGCGGAGATGACAAGGCTCGGTGTGGCCATGGGTGGCGACGTTCGGACATTTGCTGGTCTGGCAGGACTCGGAGATCTCATTGCGACATGCAACAGCTCCCAAAGCCGAAATCATCAGGTCGGATTCGGGCTCGGACAGGGCAAGAAGCTCGACGACATCGTTGAGGAGATGAGCATGGTCGCCGAAGGCGTCAAATCGACGCGTGGGGTGCTGGCCCTCGCCCAACGGCACACGGTCGAGATGCCGATCGCGGAGAAGGTCGGATCTGTGCTCTACGAGAAGGCTGACGTCAGCCAGGCGCTCCACGAACTCATGACTCGCGAAGCCAAAAGCGAATACACCTAGGCCCCCGAAGCACGCGTCATCCGTTCACGAGACACAGATCGTCGAAGTGAGTCAGGGTACGGATTGGTCCTGTGGAGGGGTTGGTCCCCCTCTCTGCGTCGTCGCTTCCCTCTTCCGCGTCTCTCCCGCGACGGGGAGAGACCTCCAGGAATCACGCAACATCTGTCGTATGCAAAGCGCGACAGATCACCGTCAAGGGAGAGACCTTCAAGAGAAGGTGAAGACCCTCCGGGCTTGCTCGACCTTGTCGCGGACGTAACAACCCTCGAGGTGGTCGTTCACGAGGCCCATGGCTTGCATGAAGGCGTAGGCGGTCGTCGGGCCAACGAATCTCCACCCTCGCTTCTTGAGATCCTTCGAGAGTGCAACGGACACGTCTGTTGTTGCCGGAATCTCGGAGTGAGGAACACGCCGCTCGGGTTCGTAGGACCAGAAGTAGGCAGCAATCGAATCATGCTCGCCCACCATCTCGATAGCTCGCTGCGCGTTGTTGATCGTGGCCTCGATCTTGCCGCGGTGGCGAACGATGCCCGCATCGCCGAGGAGGCGCTCCACATCGGTGTCACCGAACGCCGCTACGACTTGCGGATCGAACCCTGCGAATGCGAGTCGGAAGTTTTCGCGTTTTCGCAGGATCGTCAACCAGCTCAGCCCGGATTGGAACCCCTCAAGGCAGATCTTCTCGAACAGTCTGTGGTCATCTCCCTGAGGGAAGCCCCACTCGGT
>Ga0209013_10004281_pt1 | contig 12547 bp, 14 predicted proteins | sample Cruoilmetagenom2_FD_187291 | JGI IMG/M metagenome (GOLD analysis project Ga0209013, IMG submission 187291) | Oil polluted marine microbial communities from Coal Oil Point, Santa Barbara, California, USA - Sample 2 (SPAdes) (version 2) | ecosystem: Environmental > Aquatic > Marine > Oil seeps ...
AAACGAATTACAAACTCGCGTAAACGAAGTAATCTCGCAAGGACTAATCGTGCATACCGCATTAGATCCTCATAAGCAAAAAGAAGATGTAACATATATTGATAATCTTCTAGCCAAAACAATTGATTTACAAGCTGCTTCTATCGTCATTAATAATGAGACGCGAGAAATAGTCAGTATGTTCGGTGGGAAAGATTATAAAAAGTTTGATTTTAACCGGGCCAATCAAGCAGTTCGACAACCTGGTTCAGCTTTAAAACCATTGCTCGTATATGGCCCCGTTTTTGAAACGACTTCATTAACTCTAAACAACGAGATTAGTGGGGGGAAATTATGTATTATGAATTATTGTCCGCAAAATTATGGTGGTGCCGTATACGGCAATGTATCGCTAAAACAAGCTTTTCGTTTTAGTCACAATACTCCCGCTGTGCGTCTATTACAAACCGTAGGGATTGAAGAAGCATTTGCTAAATTAGGTCAATTCCAATTTAACCACTTAGTTGCGGGAGATCACACCTACCCTGCAGCTCTTGGTGGATTAACGAATGGGGTTACAGTCCTGGAGATGGCAGATGCTTACACAGGCTTTATCAATGGAATGTATAAATCTGCTCATGCTATTCAAAAAGTAACGAACAAGAATGGCGATACTCTATATGAGTGGAAAGAAGAAAAGATTGAAGTATGGTCTCCTAAAACTGTGAGTCTAATGAGAGACTTACTAGCAGATGTTGTAGATAATGGAACTGGTAAAGGTATAAATGTTAACTCCTCTTATGTTGGGGCTAAAACAGGAACAACCAATGACTTTTATGATTACTGGATTGCAGGTCTTACAGACACCTATACAGCTGCAGTGTGGATTGGTTATGATATGCCGAAAAATATGAAACCGATAGAATCTAAAAAGATTCACCATAAGATATTTAACCAAATAATGAATTGAAAAAGATGATGATTAGTCACTTATGGTTATATTGTTTTTACTTTACAAAAAGTGCTTAGGTTAGCCTTATAGCTTTTACGAAAGGGTGGTGTTGACTGATGTCAGCACCACCCTTTGTTAAACTTTAATAGGTATTGAGTTTACACTATTAAACAATAGCTACAATGTTTTGTATTACAAACTGTAACTCTTCCTTATTTTTAATAACAAATAAATGGTCTGCTTCAGCTTCACTTGGTGCTATTATTTCACCTGTATTAGTCTCTCGCTGTTGCCTTAAAAGTACTTCGTCATAAGTGGATGCAACTCTTAGAACCGAAGTGCTACGCTCACTTTTCTTAATTCTCTCTTTTAAGATATAATCCGGAAGTTCAAAGTTCACCAATATAGTTGTGAATCCATTCTTTTTATAGTAATCAATTAACTTCGTACGAGCGGTACGATTTCTATTGGAGTTGCAAAGAATCAAATGACAATTGGTTTCATGTACTGCGTGATGGACAATCGTTTGTGTAATTGCATATTTAATCGTATTACTCCCCTGCTTAGGTAATAACCGTTGATAATAGGTATGAAGGAATTCAGCATGATTATCCTGATCAATTACTACAGAGTTTGAAAGCTCGTTTTCTAATGTTTTCGCAAATGTAGATTTTCCGCTATGCGTTTTTCCTACAGTTATAATAGCTAATCTGTTCATTAGACAACTCCATTCTAAAACTTCAGATAAACCCACCCTGACACTTTTAGTACATATACTTTAGTACATATACATAGAAGATAAATAATTGAATCTTATTTAGAAGGTAGATATTTTCGCCATTCCTTCCATGCTTCTAGATATGCACCTAAGTCCTGTGGATGGACTTTTTTACAAATTCCAATACGTGTATACAACTGGAAAAGAACCTCTTCCAAAAGTTCTGATTTATTTATTTGGTGATCTTGTCGTAACAACGAAAACGAAGAAAATAATGTTTCTAGACTTAAATCATCTGGAGAGGAACAAAATGCATATGTAAAATCATAGATTTTAGGACCAATTAGTGGCGAAGGATCAATTATTCCATTTAATATATTATTTTCAAATACAAAATTATGAACACCAGCATCGCCGTGTAAATAGTATTTCTCATCTTGATATTCATATTTATTTAGTTTATTAACCAAAACTTCCACTCTGCTATGCTCTTCGTTTGATAATGAATCTCCGATATTAACTTTAGCATAGTCAAAGCTTTCCAGATTAAAGTCAGCCCATGAGCTTCTATTTACCCCTGTAACTCTACCACGGCTAAAGCTCTCATTCGCTTTCTTATAATGATTTAACAATTCCTCCACTATAATGGACATCCATTCCAACTTAGAACCTCGATTTTTATGGGTGACTCCTGAAATATAAGAGTATACGATAAATTCATTGTTTTCATCTGCAAACAGTACATCTGGCAGCAATGTCGAATTTTTATAAGTTTTTAGAAATTCCTTAGTTGTAGCAATAACTTCAGGTTGATCTTTTTTTAATATATATAATGGCTTCTCTTTATAAGAAAGCCTATATATAGTTCCCTGTGTAGTACCACTTTTTAGTTCTTTACATTCTATAGCTACTTCTTTAATAATGCCAAGGTTCTTAAGAGTATTTATAATTTCATCTATTGTTTTCACCCCTCAACCTCCCTAGTAATAATCTTTTATCTCTCATTTTTTTACAGCAGCACTCCAGAGCAAATCCAATAATCCCTAGTGGAACTTATAGAAATGGAAGACTAGCAATTATCCCATTGTATAGTTTGATAATAATATAAATTACGAGCGCCATAAAAAGACTCCAAATAATAATTTCAAACATGACTAAACCAAGTGTACCTACAAGACTCATCGAACCACTCAGTTTATATACGACATACACAAAATATATAAAAGTAGTTAACAAAAATATACTTAGTAGTAACTGAACAGACTGAAATCCAACTAGTGAAATTACTGCTCCAATAAAAAATATTACATATCCTCCACGTGCCTGTGCCATAGTCTTTCCTTCATAATCTTTTGAGAAAAATAACATACCTAATTCATGAATCGTTTCAGCAATTAGTTTTAATGCAGAAAAAATCATAAAGTAGATTAATGCCATTAGAATCAGTAGAAAAAGTTTTAGCTCTATATCAGAAAGGAATTCTCTCATTCCACTGTACACACCGATTACCTTAAAAAGCTCTATAACTTTATTCATCGAAAATGTTGCAAAGGATAAACTGAATAAGACTATTGTGATTAATGGTAGAAAGCCAAATACATACGGGTTTTTCATAAATACTCCTTTATTTGATTATTGCTGTTATTTTTTGCGATGATTATCTTAACAAGTGAATTCTTTATGACATTAAAATAACGTAGTTCTACTTATTTAACTAATCTTAATTATCATATCGAATGGAAGAGACTATACGCAATAGTCCATGCAAATAAACATTATTTGCGTTATAATTTTAGAAGTGCATATAAATACATACTTATCTGAAAGGAGGATTCTCTTGTCTTTAATTTTCTCAATTTTCTTGCCCATAATAGTAGCCATCGTGATTCCTTTTTTGTTCAAGAAAGTTTCTAATATTCATACTGGCTGGTTTGTTTTAATAGTTCCACTTGTCTTGGTTGCCTTTTATGCTACGTATATACCGAATATTATGGGTGGTACTACATACCTGGAAGAGTTTGCTTGGATTCCATCATTGGACATTTCCTTAGTTTCATACATAGACGGTTTGAGTTTACTGTTTTCATTACTAATTACCGGAATTGGTATGTTAGTTGTTCTTTACTCTATCTTTTATTTAGATAAAGAAAAGGAGAAACTAGGTAACTTCTACGTTTACCTGTTGCTATTCATGAGTGCAATGCTTGGAGTTGTTCAATCAGATCATCTCATAGGTCTATATTTCTTCTGGGAGTTAACCTCCATTTCCTCCTTCCTGCTTATTGGATATTGGTATACAAAAGATCGCTCGCGATTTGGTGCGTTAAAATCGATGATGATTACTGTATTCGGTGGACTGATGATGCTTGGAGGATTCGTGTTACTAGGCATAATGGGAGATACGTTTTCTATTCGTGAATTGATCGGTCAGGCTCCGACACTTGTAAATCATGATTTATTTGTTTGGGCACTTGTCCTTGTGCTAATCGGTGCATTTACGAAATCTGCTCAGTTTCCATTTTATATATGGTTACCAGATGCAATGGAAGCACCGACTCCGGTCAGTGCATACTTGCATTCAGCTACAATGGTTAAAGCAGGCTTATATTTAGTCGCAAGATTCACGCCAATATTCGCTCTATCTGAAGTTTGGGTTTGGCTTGTGACAGGAGTAGGATTGCTAACATTGTTTTGGGGCTCTATCTTTGCTGTGAAACAAACAGACTTAAAGGCGATACTAGCTTTTTCTACAGTAAGTCAATTAGGTTTGATCATGTCTCTACTTGGTATCGGATCTATTTCCTACCATGTTACAGGTGACTTAGTGGCTACGTTTACATTTGCTTCTTTCGCAGCGATATTCCACTTAATGAACCATGCAACATTTAAAGGTAGTTTGTTCATGATTGCCGGTATTATTGATCATGAGACAGGTACCCGAGATATTCGTAAGCTCGGGGGATTAATGAGCCTAATGCCGATAAGTTTTACGATCGCTATGATCGGGAGTTTTTCCATGGCTGGTATTCCGCTATTTAATGGTTTTTTGAGTAAAGAAATGTTTTTAGATGCTACTCTTTCCTTACAACATTTTAATGCCCACTCTTTAGAAACATGGTGGATTTTCTTCCCAATAATTGCTTGGATTGCAAGTGTGTTCACATTTGTGTACAGCTTGTATTTCGTGTTACATACATTCCGTGGGAAATATAAACCAGAGCTATTACCGAAAAAAGCACACGAAGCTCCTATAGGAATGCTTGTGTCTCCAGCTATCTTAGCACTACTTGTGATAGTTATATTCTTTGTTCCTAACTTTTTTGGTAAAACGTTTATAAAACCTGCAGTAGCTGCCATTCAACCACTTGCATACCAAGTACCAGCAGATGTTGGATTTAAGATAAAAGCATGGCATGGTTTTGAATCTCCAGCATTGTACATGACATTAGGCATCTTTGTATTCGGTTTCATCTTATATAAAACGATGGCTAAATGGTCTCCTCTATACGACAACATGCCTGCTAAAATTTCGCTCAATAGATTTTACGATGGGCTGATGAATCTATCAGACAGAGGTGCAAACCAGTTGTCTTCTAGTTATATGACTGGTTCTATTCGATCCTACTTAATCTATATGTTCGGAGCATTTACAATTTTGTTAGCACTTACAATGTGGATAAAAGATGCATTTGTAATAGACCTGAGTAATTTAGCACCAATTAAATTCTTTGAGATTTTGATTTCGATTATTTTAATCATAAGTACCATTACAATCTTAGTTACCAAATCTCGACTAACAGCGATTATTGCCCTTGGCGCAGTTGGATATACAGTAGCGTTATTTTATATCATTTTTAAAGCACCAGATTTAGCATTAACTCAATTAGTCATTGAAACTGTATCGGTAGCACTTTTCTTAGGTGCATTTTATCATCTTCCCAAATTGAACAAGTATGAAAAAGGGAAAGAAGATCGAGGTTTCCGATTGAATAACTTCCTTATTGCTTTAGGTGTAGGTGTCATGGTTACGTTAATAGCTATATCTTCACATTCTCAAAAGCTTATTCCCTCCATCTCTAAGTATTATAAGGAAACTGTATACTCGGAAGCAGGTGGTGGAAATATCGTAAATGTTATTTTAGTCGACTATCGTGGCTTTGATACATTATTTGAAATTGGTGTACTAACTATTGCTTCACTTGGAATTATAGGCATGATCACAGTTCGCCTAGCAAAAAAGAAAGGAGATAGAAAAGTTGAAGACAAATGATTTAATTATACAAACGACTACGAAAGTAGTATTTTTCATCATCTTTCTATTCTCTATTCATATATTTTTTGCAGGGCACTATACACCAGGTGGGGGATTTGTAGGTGGATTAGTCATGTCTAGTGGGATTATTTTACTCATGTTAGCTTTTGATTTGAAAACCGTACAAGACATGCTACCTATCAATTACACAGTCGTTACTGCTATTGGATTAATAATATCAATATTTACAGCGGCTGGTTCCATTTTCTTTAATGTTCCCTTCTTCACTCATGTCTTTGATTACTTTTACTTACCGTTACTTGGTGAAACCTCTATTCATACCGCTATGTTTTTCGATACAGGCGTGTATTTAGTCGTGGTAGGTGTTACGATGAACATCATTCAAATGATAGGAGGAGATGAATAATGGAGATCTTCATGTCCATTCTAATCGGCTTTCTATTTATGGCTGCCGTCTATTTAATACTTTCTAGAAGTTTGTTACGTATAATAATTGGTACTGGTTTACTAAGTCATGGAACACATTTACTGCTATTGACTATGGGTGGATTAGGCGGGAAATCTGCTCCAGTTTTAGCAGATGGAATTACTGATTATGCCGATCCTTTACCACAGGCACTTATTTTAACGGCGATTGTCATTAGCTTTGGAGTAACTGCATTTTCGCTCGTTTTAGCTTATCGTGCATATAAAGTTGTTGGTACAGACAATATGGATTTGATGAAAGGAAATGAAGACAATGATTAACTTATTATTATTCCCTGTCCTAATTCCTTTTCTATTTGCTGCTATTCTCTTGCTTTTTCCTAAAAATATAAAAGTAAATCGAATCATAACGATGGTCGGTTTGCTATTTGCTTTAGCTTCTTCCTTTGTATTGCTATACAAAGTAAAAGTAGATGGTGTACAAGCACTCACATTAGGTAGCTGGGCACCTCCATTTGGAATTACAATGGTGTCTGATATGTTTTCCGCATTGTTGGTTACTTCATCTCTACTTATTGCATTCTTTGTAGTGTGGTATAGCTTCAGCTCTATAGGAGAAGAACGAGAAAAAGCATTCTATTACCCAGCCATTCTATTCATGCTCACAGGTATAAATGGAGCATTTACTACCGGCGATATCTTCAATTTGTTTGTATTCTTTGAAGTGTTATTAATGTCCTCTTACGTTCTAATCGTTTTAGGAGGAGAAAAGATTCAATTAAAAGAATCGATCAAATACATAATCGTTAATGTTGTATCTTCCTCTTTGTTTGTTATTACAGTAGGTTATTTATATTCAGTAGTTGGTACGCTGAATATGGCGGACATTTCCATGAAGCTTGCAGAAATAGGACCATCAGGTATTGTAACAGTTATAGCTGTACTGTTTCTCATCGTGTTTGGGATTAAAGGTGGGATTTTCCCATTATTCTTCTGGTTACCAGGATCGTATGCAGCTCCCCCTATCCCAGTACTTGCATTATTTGGTGCATTGCTCACTAAAGTAGGTGTCTATGCAATCATGCGAACTTATACACTGTTTTTCACCACCGATGTTGGGTATACACATACGCTATTAATGATACTGTCTATTCTTACGATAGTTGTTGGTTGCATTGGGGCATTAGCCTATTTCGATGTGAAAATGATTATTATTTACAATATCGTCATAGCAGTAGGGGTTATCTTGTTCGGAGCCTCCGTGATGAATGAAAGTGGAATGATGGGGTCTGTATTTTATTTGATCCATGATATTCTCATAAAAGGCGCACTGTTCCTCTTAATAGGTATTATCATAAAGATAACTGGAACTTCCGATTTACGTAAAATGGGCGGTCTTATGAAGCGTTACCCACTGTTAGGATGGGTTTACCTAGTTGTTGCATTTGGACTTGCCGGTATACCTCCACTAAGTGGTTTTATAGGAAAACTTCTAATCGTACAAGGTGGATTTGAAGGTGATCTATTATGGCAGAGTATCTTCATACTAGCGTCGAGTCTACTAGTATTACTCTCAGCAATTCGTATTTTCATCTACGCATTTTGGGGGGAAGAAAAAGGAGAACATCTTATTAGTGAGAAAAAGTATCGTCATTTATTGGCACCAGCCATCACATTAGCGATTATTACTATATTGTATGGTGTTGGTGCAGAGTACTTAGTACCGTATATGACCGATGCTGCAAATGTGCTCCTCGATCCTTCTTTATATATTGATGCTGTTTTTGAAGGGGTGAAATAATATGGCATTCCAAATTTTATTGAATGTCCTACTCGCACTTACTTGGATGTTCCTTTCAGTTTCTTTTAAGCCTACGACATTTATAGTCGGTTATTTACTTGGTTTACTAATGCTGTTCATGCTTCGTAAATCCTTTAGCTCTCGATTTTATATGGACCGTCTATGGGCAGTTATAAAGTTAGCAAGCCTTTTCCTAAAAGAGCTTATAATGTCCAACTTCTCTGTTTTGAAGTTAATCGTGCAACCAACAATGCCTATTCGTCCAGCAATCTTTGCAATGCCCACAGTACTAGAACATGATTGGGAAATAACCCTTTTGTCTAGTTTGATCACTTTAACACCTGGTACCGTAGTAATTGATATTTCAGATGATAATAAAACACTCTATATCCATTCGCTAGATTTTGAAGACATCGATGAAGCAATAGATTCCATTCATAATACGTTCGAAAAAGCCATTTTGGAGGTGAGCAGATCATGATAACCTTTCTTTGGGTAATTGTAGTGTTAATCAGTTTATCTATTCTCGGCTTTGTTTATCGCCTTGTGAAAGGTCCTTCTACTCCTGACCGTGTTATTGCATTGGATGCTATAGGAGTAGGGCTAATAACGCTGATCGGGCTTATATCCATTCTCTTTGATACTATCTTTTTCTTAGAGGTTATATTATTACTCGCGGTTCTATCTTTTATCGGAACTGTAGCTTTTTCTAAATTCACGGAGAAGGGAGAAATCATTCAACGTGACCGTAATAGCTAATATTCTTATCATTGGAACTATATCTTTTGGAACGATTTTTATCTTAGTTACTGCAATTGGTTTGATACGCCTACCTGATGCATTCTCTAGAGCCCATGCAGCGTCAAAAAGTGCAACATTAGGCGTTATGACCATATTATTTGGGGTATTCCTTCATTTTTGGTTGATCGAAGGTCATTTCAATTCTCGTATATTATTAGGGATTCTCTTTATATTCATCACAGGCCCTGTAGGAGGGCATATGATGGGTCGTGCAGCATATTTATCAGGTGTAAAATTATCCGATAAAACTGTACGGGATGACTTAGCTGAAGTGGTTAAAAAGAAACGACAAAAGCTTTAATAGATCTAACTATAAGAGCATGCTTTGAAAAGTATATTTTTCAAAGCATGCTCTTATTTAAATTAGCTTTTAAAGTTATATTGTAATCTTTTAAATTAAAGAAAGCTTCTGTACCCAAGGATTAACCGAGGATACAAAAACTTTGTTCTTCTACTTATTCTATCAGTAATACCCACCATAAAATGGTTGATAAGGATATGGTGAATATGGATAGTAATTAGGATATGGATAATATGGATATGGTTGCCTATAGCCGCCACCGAACCCTCCATATAATGCAGATCCCACAAGACCTCCAACTAAACCACCTACAAATGGGCTTCCAAATCCACCAAATACCGGACCTCTAAAACCGCCCGATCCAGGACCCCTAAAACCTCCCCGTAATCTTACCATGCTACTCCTCCTTTCCTCTCAGTGTATGCCACTAGGGAAAGTGAGGTTGTGTGTTTGCCCTACTCTTCTTCTGCCATTCTTTCTACTAATGTTGCTAACGTACGTACCATTACTCCCGTACCACCTTTTGGACCAAAATCGTGAGCGGCTTTTGTATCAGATGTACCTGCAATATCCAGATGAATCCAAGGTGTTTCTTCTACAAATTCCCCAACAAACCCTCCGCCGAATATCATATGACCATCTCCACCAGGTGAATTATTAAGGTCTGCTACATCACTTTTACGAATACGTTTTTTATCATTTTCTGTTAAAGGCAATCTCCAAACAAATTCTCCTGTTTCTAATGAGGATTCCATGAACGTCTCAAAGAATTCTTCATTGTTCGTTAATGCACCAGTCTTGTCATATCCTAATGCTGTTATAACACCACCAGTTAAAGTTGCAACATCTACAATATAGTTTGCTCCCTGTTGTTTAGCATATGTAACAGCATCTGCTAAAACTAAACGGCCTTCTGCGTCTGTATTTAAAATTTCAATAGTTTTACCACTCATGGATGTAATAACATCATCTGGTTTAAACGCATTGCCTGAGATCATATTGTCAGTAGAAGCAATAATAGCAATGACGTTTTTATTTGGACGAAGCTCTCCAATAATTTGCATTGCACCTAGGACGGCTGCTGCTCCCCCCATATCACCTTTCATACCAACGATTCCAGTCTTCGTTTTTATAGAGTATCCACCCGTGTCAAAAGTGATACCTTTACCAACTAAGCCTACAACATCGGTCCAGTCGTCTGTCGCTTGATATTTTAAAGCGATAAGCCTTGGTTCTTCGACAGAGCCTTGATTTACAGCAAGAAGTGCGCCCATTCCCAGCTCTTCAATTTCTTTTTTTCCAAGAATTTCTGTTTCGAATCCGTATGTTTCTCCAAGTTCTCTTGCATATTCACCCAATTGAGTAGACGTCAGCACATTACCAGGGGTGTTCACAAGAATTCTTGCCTCGTTTACCGCATCTGCATAAACAGTTCCTACTTCAAAATACGATACGATCTCTTCATCCTCTTGGTCCATCAAAAGTTCGATAGACGGTAGATAGTAGTCCGGAACATTAGAAGTTGTTTTGTACCCTTCATATGTAAATGAACCCATGCCAATTCCTTCAGCTGCTAAATAAGCTACATCTGCTACAGTTATAGCATCCGTTGAAAATGAAGGAAGCCAGATTCCTAGTGATTCAGGTTTACTGCTTAGTAATTCTTTCCCTACAAGTCCAAATGCCTCGCGCACTCGTTCTTGTGTTAATTGTTTTCGATCACCTATCCCTACAAACAGTACTCTTTTTACTGATTCATGGTTAGAAACAGGAATTTTGACGATTTTCTTTAAATCAGAGGAGATATCTCCACTTTTTACCCAGTCTCCAATATGCTCACCAAAGCTTTTTAAGAAAGTATCCCATTTCGGTGTATTTTCAACGTGCTTCGATACTGCCACTACTAGCGTTTCTGATTGTACTTCTTCAAACAATACTTCATTTGTATGGATGATCATCATTTTTCCCCCTACTATTTTCGGATATAATCTTATTATATAGGAACCTTACTTATTTTTCGACTGGTAGGAGTGTGTTATACTATCAATAATATAAGTTCAAATGAAAGGCGGTGTCTACTTTGGCAATCCTCCAAAATACTCCACTTCTGGCTGCACTTTTTTCTATTTTCTTTGCACAATTCGTCAAAATTCCCATTCATTTTTTAATGACGAGAAAATTGGACTGGTCGTTATTCACTTCTACTGGTGGAATGCCTAGTTCTCACTCTGCAGCAGTCACCTCTTTATGTACTGCAATTGCTTTTGAAACGGGGCTTGGCTCCCCTATATTTGCAGTTGCCACTGTTTTTGCCGTAATTGTCATGTTCGATGCAACAGGAGTTCGTTTCCAGGCAGGTCAGCAAGCAATTATGATCAATCAAATGCGTCTCGACTTCCAACTTTTTGTGGAACAAACAAAAGAATGGTCACATAAGAAAAGTGAAGAAAAGATAGAGGAGCTTAAAACATTACTTGGTCATAAACCTATTGAAGTTTTCATGGGTGCCATAACAGGAATACTAATTTCCGTTGTGATTTATAACTTTATTCTGTAAGAAAAACGAGCAAAAGAAATGTCCGGTCTTTTAGATCAAAACCTGTTTCTATTGTTTTCAAAGGGCTTTGAACATGCTCTTCGCTAAATTATTAACTGACTAATTTTTGAAGGGGTGGTCGTGACGTTAGTCACGACCACCCCTTCTTTTTCTAGTAATCTTATGGCATATGCACTGATTGATTGTAGTGAAATTTGGCGACTCCAGAGGGAACAGCAAATATTTTCTGCACAGATAGCGAAGCAACAGGATTCTTTAAAGTCCGAAGAAACCACTGTTCATGCTATATTTTTATATACTTTATTATTCTAATAGAAAAGGATGCCCCTATGGAGGCATCCTTTTCTATTAAAACATCTGATATCCATTTTTTCTTAAAAATTTTATAACAAAGCCTGCTGCAATCGAACCAGCGAGACCGCCTGCTAAAATAATTATATCGGCCGCATGAAGAGAAACAATCTTGTCCCCTAAAGCCGAAAATGCAGATCCTGGCTTTGTAAAGTACTCAAAAAATCCAACCTCATCAATGATCAAAATCACAACAATTGGATAAAGAATGGCCATGAACCACGTCATGCGAAGTAACATATTCAATAAGAAGGCGATTCCAAAAAACATGACAAAAAATATAACAACCGAAAGTATCATTTGAACTAACATAAACTCCATATTATATAACCTCCGTAACATCTGTAAATAGTTTACCTTAACGGAGGTTAGGATTCAATGAACATAT
>Ga0209013_10004282_pt1 | contig 12545 bp, 13 predicted proteins | sample Cruoilmetagenom2_FD_187291 | JGI IMG/M metagenome (GOLD analysis project Ga0209013, IMG submission 187291) | Oil polluted marine microbial communities from Coal Oil Point, Santa Barbara, California, USA - Sample 2 (SPAdes) (version 2) | ecosystem: Environmental > Aquatic > Marine > Oil seeps ...
AAGCCGACCTCCAGAGAGTCGACTTTGGGTGGCATTTATTGGTAAGTATGATTTGCGTCTTTGGTTGATATGGTAAAAGTCAATACGCATTCCCACTGACGCATCCTCGCAGCGGTCTTTTTATATACACATTAATTATCAAGCAGACGGCAAGCTTTGTATTACACTCAAACGAAGAAATTAATGTTGGCTATAATCCTGATAATTACTATCGGGTTAGCCTCCATACCCATTGCAACCGCCGACGAAATGCTTGACTGTCGCAAGAGTGTTGCAATACATGACGTAGACATGAAATATTTTTATTGTGGTGGCAATGGTAACTGTGTTTTGGGCACAGATGTCGATGTCATCACAAGCTGCCCAGATAAGTTTAAAGTCTTTGTTATGGTTGCTTGCAAAGCCTACGTTAAGTATTCACACGGCCTCAGCCAGGGATCGAATAATATAAATGCTATGCCCTCAATCGGAATGGCTAATAATTATGTATCCGGAGCAGAGACAATTCCTATAGAAGTGATATGGCCTATGGGAATTCAAAGTAGTGCCAGTGTTAAGCTGACCAACTACAGTTGTAAGTTAGTAATGGTCGATGTGGCCCTGCAGAAATAATGTGGCCATGGATGGCAGCTTCTGACCGAACTCGGTAGTACAAATATCTATTCTGGATGACAGCAAACTGGCCCATTCCAGACATTGGTAGTATGTCTGGTGAAGTCAATCCTTTGCTATATAGATGCAGGTCTGACTCAGGTTTCCATTTAACAATGGAAACCTGTTGCCTTTATAAGGGAGGTACTGCTCTTATATGTCCTTGTTCGTCTGCCGCGGTGTCTTTTCAATCTGTTCGGGTGACTCGACATCCTTTTTCACCTTGATGCCCATCTCGGTAAATTTTTCAGCACCTGGTAGTAGTTGCCTCTGGAAGGACCCGACCGCCTTGTTGTAGTTGTTGACGCTGGCCTCCAGGCTCTTGCCAACCTTGCCGAGGTGTTCGGTAAAGTTGGCCAGTCGGGAATACAGGTCCTCGCCCAGCTGACGAATTTTTTCGGCATTCTCGGTCAGCAGTTCCTGCCGCCACCCGTAGGCGATGGCGCGAAGCAGGGCCATCAGGCTGGTGGGTGTGGAGAGTATGACTTTATTCTCCATGGCTTTTTCAAGCAGACCACGGTCTTCGTCCAGTGCAGCGCTTAGAAACTGGTCGCCGGGTATAAACAAGATGACGAAGTCCGGTGAGTTCTGGAACTGGCTCCAGTAGGCCTTACCAGATAACTCACGCACACGTTTCTGCACGTTGGCGGTATGGCGTCGCAGATGATGTTTGCGTTGAGTATCATCCGCTGCTTCGACAGCACTCAGGTAGGCATCCAGCGGCGTTTTGACGTCGATCACGACTTCGCGGTTACCAGGCATGCGCACGATCATGTCCGGGCGCATTGCACCTTCGTCGGTTGCGGTATGTTCCTGCTCGTAGAAATCACAGTGGTCAATCATGCCCGCCAGCTCGACGAGACGTTTCAATGTGATCTCACCCCACTGGCCACGTACTTCGGGTCTGCGCAATGCCGTAACCAGATTGCGCGTCTCACCCTGCAAATGCTTCTGTGATTCTGCCAGTGATTCGATCTGCTGCGATAAAGCACCATAGGCCTCCGAGCGGGCCTGCTCCATCTGCTGTACCTGCCGTTCGGATTTGTCCAGCGCCTCGCGGATCGGCTTGACGAGGTTTTCCATGGCCAGCTCGCGCTGCATCAGGCTGGTCTCTGCGACGTTCTGATATTTGCCAAAGCTCTGTATGGCCAGGTTCATAAAGACCTGATGGTTCTGCTGCAAGGCCTTGAGCGACAGGGCATCGAAGCGCTGCTCCATGTCCTCTAACGCCTGCGTGGTCGCTGCGTGTTCGATTCGCAGGCGGGTCTTCATGCGGACCTGACGCTTTTGGTGAACGAGGTGCGCGATCAACCAGCCTATCAATCCACCCAAACCAAGACATATAGCGGCCAGTATCAGGGCATCCTGTGAAAGCGCTATCAATCGACCGCCGATCTCTATCGAGATTATGCTGTCAGGCATGGGAATCGATCCAGTCCAGCAAACCGGCAGGGTCTTCGATGCTGCCATCCGCTTCCCACAGTTCCGGTGAGTCCTGATCAGACAGGTATCCATACATGGCGATAAGCGTAAACATGCCGGCACGGTTGCCGGCTTCTATGTCACGCGACGCATCACCGACGTAGACACAATGCTGAGGATCAGAACCAGCCAGACCTGCGGCGTGGTACATGGGAGCAGGGTGCGGTTTACGATCTGCCAGTGTGTCGCCGCTGATGATGCAGCAGCAGCGGTTAGAAAGCTTAAGCTCGTCGAGCAGGGGCCGGGTCAGGAAGTCGGGTTTGTTGGTGACTACACCCCAGGGAAGATCGCGTTGTTCCAGCTCATCGAGAACATCGCTCATACCCGGAAATAGTTTTGATTTATGACACAGCTCGTTGGCGTAGAGGTCAAGAAATTCTTTACGTAGTTCATTAAAAGATGGGTCTAACTCATTAATATTAAAACCTAAACCCAGCATTCCGGCACTGCCATGTGACACATGTGGACGTATCGCTTCGTATGGTTGAGGCGGTTTGCCGTGGTGGATAAGCAGTGTATTGAGAACTTCAGAAAGGTCGGGTGCAGTGTCGACAAGTGTGCCGTCGAGGTCGAACAGGACGGCCTTTAGAGCAGGGGTGTCAGTCATCAATCATGATCATCCGGCACACGACAACTGATCAGGTAATTCACATCCACACCCGGAGCCAGTGAGTAGTTCCTGGTGAATGGGTTGTAGTGCAAACCAATCATCTCTTTGAGTTCCAGTCCAGCGGTACGGCACCAGCCCGATAGCTCGGAGGGACGAATGAATTTGGCATATTCATGCGTGCCTTTTGGAAGCAGATTGAGGACGTATTCGGCACCGACGATGGCCATGGCAAAGGACTTTGGATTGCGGTTGATGGTTGACAGAAACACCCAGCCGCCCGGTTTGGTCAGACGCATGCAGGCCTCTACCACGGAAGCGGGGTCCGGTACGTGCTCGAGCATCTCCATGCAGGTTACGATATCGAACTGGCCGGCATGCTCGCTGGCCATGTGTTCGGCAGTGGACTGCTGATAATCGACCTGCTGTCCGGATTCCTTCAGATGCAGCTTGGCAACTTGCAACGGGGAAGGGGCCATGTCGATACCGGTCACTTCAGCACCACGCGCCGCCATGCTCTCGGCAAGGATGCCGCCGCCGCAGCCGACGTCTATAACTTTCTTGCCTGACATGCCGGCCTGTTTCTCGATCCAGTCGAGGCGCAGCGGATTGATTTCGTGCAGTGGGCGGAACTCGCTTTCCGGGTCCCACCAGCGACTGGCGAGTTCATCGAACTTGCCGATTTCAGAGTGGTCGACGTTGGAGTGTTGTGTGGTCATATCATCATTCCAGATTTAAATTTGCTGCTTTGTGGGAGCTTCTATTTCTGTGGGAGGCGCGCCTCCCACAACACAGTCTCCCACAAGAGAAAGTTAAGCATATTTTATCAGGATACCAGTCAGGCCGCCGCTACCCCGCAGCAATCCTTTGCCGCCACCGCTCCGCCTTGGCTTCACTTTCATCCGGGTCTTTCTGTGTCAGGGCATGATCAGCAACCAGGTGCCGGCCACCGACCCAGACATCCGACACCTGCTGGCGGCTGGCGGAATAGATGACCGACGAGATCGGCTCGTAGACCGGCTGACAGCTGGGGTGGTACAGATCCAGTGCAGTGATGTCTGCACACTTGCCGATTTCCAGTGAGCCGGTTGTGTCAGCCAGCCCCAGGGCGCGTGCGCCGTTGATGGTGGCTGCCTGCAGCGCCTGCCAGGCAGGCAGGGTTTCGGGATTTCCGGAGACGGCCTTAGCCAATAGTGCAGCACTGCGCATCTCGTCGAGCATGTCGAGGTCATTGTTGCTGGCGGCGCCGTCGGTACCGATGCAGACGTTCACGCCACTCATCAGAAGCTTACCGACCGGGCAGAATCCACTCGCCAGTTTCATGTTGGATTGCGGGGTATGCACTGCCGTAACGCCAAATTCGGCCAGCAGATCGATCTCGTCATCCTGCAGGTGGATCAGATGGACAGCCATCAGGTTGGGGCCGACCAGATTGAGGTCTCTGAGACGGGCAATGGGTCGCTTGTTGTAGTTCTTCAGTGACTGCTCGATTTCGCTATTCGTTTCATGTACGTGCATATGAACCGGCAGGTCTAGCTCATCACTCAGCATGCGGATCTTATCGAGTGGTCCGTCAGATACAGTATAGGGTGCGTGCGGGGCAAAGGCCGTTGTGACCAGTTCGATGTGACGCAGTCCATCATGCAGTTCCATGCCTTTGTCGATGTATTCGTCGGCGCTGCTGGCCCAGGCGGTAGGGAAGTCCAGCACGATCATACCGACTACCGTGCGCATGCCCATGCGGTCAGCAGTACGTGCAACTGCGTCCGGGAAGAAATACATGTCGTTGAAACAGGTGGTGCCCGACAGCAGCATTTCTTCTATTGCCAGTTCGGTGCCGTCTTCAATAAACCCGATATTGACCCACTTCTGTTCTGCCGGCCAGATATGGTTATTCAGCCAGTCCATCAGTGAGCGGTCGTCGGCGATGCCACGCATCAGGGTCATGGCTGCATGGGTATGCGCATTGATCAGTCCGGGTATCAGTGCGTGTGTATTGAGTACCACGTGCTCATTCGCCTGGTAGCGTTGGTTTACGGCATCGCGTGGCAGGATGTCGGTGATATGGCCCTGATGTATAACAAGACTGTGATTGTCCAGACATACGTTTTCAGGGACGACCGGTATCAGCCATTTCGGCGAGATGATGAGATCAACGTTTTCCATGACGTGCGAGAGTACCCGCAGGGTACGAGGGAGGCAAGCACCGGCATGGCGTGTCATAATATACGGTTATGCCGGGCATTCTTTACCGGAAGTGATAAATCAATAATTTTCGAGGTCAGAATAAGTGAATAAGGCAGCAACGGACAAAAAAAAATGGGTCTACTTCTTCAACGATGGTGACGGTAAAAACAAGACATTGCTCGGCGGCAAGGGAGCCAATCTTTGCGAAATGACCCAGATAGGCTTGAATGTACCGCCCGGATTTGTCATTACTACCGAAGCCTGTCTGGGCTTCATCGATTCTGACGATAATGCGCTGCCGGCCGGGCTGATGGACGAGGTTCGCTCGCAGATGCAGGCTGTGGAAGAGGCTACCGGTAAAAAGTTTGGCGATGCCGAAGATCCGCTGCTGGTATCTGTACGTTCCGGTTCGGCCATGTCCATGCCGGGCATGATGGACACGATTCTCAACCTGGGATTGAATTCAGAAACCCTGATTGGTGAGATCAATCAGACAGGCGACAAGCGCTTCGGCTACGATTCCTACCGCCGTTTTATTCAGTTGTTTGGCAAGGTCGCACTTGGCATTGATGATGAACTGTTCGACAAAGAGTTCGATGCAGTCAAGCAAAAGGCCCATGTCTCGGAAGATGTCGGACTTTCAGCCTCCAACCTTAAAGAGATCAGTGAACGCTTCCTGAAAGTGGTAGCCGAACAGACCGGCAACCCATTCCCTGAGGATCCTTACGAACAGCTGGAGATTGCCGTCAAGGCCGTTTTCAACTCATGGATGGGCAAGCGCGCGATCGATTACCGTCGCGAATTTAATATCACACCCGACATGGCCAATGGAACGGCCGTCAATATCTGCACGATGGTGTTCGGCAACCGTGGCGATGATTCTGCTACAGGCGTTGCGTTCACGCGCAACCCTGGAACAGGTGAAAACAAACTATACGGCGAATACCTCATTAACGCGCAGGGCGAAGATGTTGTAGCCGGAATCCGCACACCGAAACCGATCGACCAGCTCAGCAAGGAGATGCCGGAGATGGCGCGTCAGCTGGAAGAACTGCGCCAGAAACTTGAAAGTCACTATCACGAAGTGCAGGACTTTGAGTTCACTATAGAACGCGGCACGCTGTTCTGCCTGCAGACCCGCAACGGCAAAATGAATGCCGCCGCTATGGTGAGGACATCAGTCGAGATGGAGAAGGAAGGTCTGATCGATAAAAAACAGGCGCTGCTGCGTATTGAACCCGGCTCGCTTGAGCAGATGCTTTACCCGCGTCTCGATCCGGATGTGCGTGCCATCGCTCTGGCGCAGGGCTTGCCTGCTTCGCCGGGTGCTGCCTGTGGACGGGCTGTGTTTGATGCAGACAGGGCCGAAAAACTGGGCAAGGCGGGCGAGCGTGTCATCCTGGTTCGCGAGGAGACCAAGCCGGAAGATATTCATGGATTCTTTACCTCACAGGGAATACTCACCAGTCGCGGCGGCAAGACCTCGCATGCTGCAGTGGTTGCGCGTGGCATGGGCAAGCCCTGCGTTGCCGGTGCAGAAGGCATTGAGGTAGATGTCAGTATGCGCGAAGCCTTTGTAGGTGATACTACGATCCATGAAGGCGACATGATTACCCTCGATGGTACTTCTGGACGGGTATACCTGGGTGAGATTGCTACCGTTGAGGCGGACTTCTCCGCTGAGCTCAATATATTGCTGAGCTGGGCTGACGAGGCAGCGAGGTTGACTGTCATGGCCAATGGAGACAGTGCCGCTGATGGGCGACGTGGGCTGAAATATGGCGCCAAAGGCATAGGGTTGTGCCGTACCGAGCGCATGTTCAATGATGTTGATCGCCTACCAGTGGTGATTGAAATGATTGTCGCAGACACACTTGAAGATCGGCAGGCTGCTCTGGACAAACTCTTGCCCATGCAGCGCAGCGACTTCAGGGATCTGTTCGAAGTCATGTCGCCGCATCCTGTTACCATTCGCCTGCTGGATCCGCCAATACATGAATTCCTGCCATCAGAGAACCAGCTGATAGATGAGCTGAAATTCCTTAAAAGTCTAAAGCAGACAGTGCAGGGGATAGATGTGCTGGCGGGCACCATGTCATTACTGGTCGATCCGAACAGGGCAAGCAGCGAAGCGGAATCCATTCGTAATCTTGTTGATGCGCATCTGGTCGAGGAGGCCATCGCCAAGAAAGAATCCATGCTGAAAAAAGTCCGCGTGCTCTATGAGACCAACCCCATGCTGGGTCATCGTGGTGTTCGACTCGGTATCACATTTCCGGAAATCTATTCCATGCAGATCCGTGCCATTCTGGAGGCTGCTGCCGAGTGTGAAAAGAAAGGCATCGAAGTGCATCCCAAGATAAAGGTTCCCCAGGTGTGCACCGCTCAGGAACTCCAGTATGTAAAAAAACAGGTTGATGCGATCAGTGACGAGTTGAAGGAAAATGCTGGCCATGCACCACAGTTCCAGTTTGGCACCATGATCGAGGTGGTGCGTTCCTGCATGCGCGCGGAAAGCCTCGCCGAGGAAGCGGAGTTCTTTTCTTTCGGCACCAATGATCTGACCCAGGCAGCATTCTCGTTCTCGCGTGAAGATGCCGAGAACAAATTCCTGCCGATGTACAACGAGTACGGCATACTTCAGGACAACCCGTTTGAAGTGCTGGATGAAAAGGGCGTCGGCAAGCTGATGGAACTGGCCGTTGAGTGGGGTAGAAAAGAGCGCCATGACCTGCTGGTTGGCATATGCGGCGAACATGGCGGACACCCGGAGTCGATATACTTCTGCCATAGCATCGGGCTTGATTATGTTTCCTGCTCAGCGCCACGCGTGCCGGTAGCGCGACTGGCAGCAGCGCATGCAGCACTGATGTCATAACAGGAACACTAACGAAAATGGACATCAAAGGAATTATTACGCTGGAATTTGCTGAAAAAGAAGACGGCATAGGCAGCGAAATACACCTGGGCTTTACGGATGTGTTTCGCATGCAGTCTGTGGAGCAGCAAAAGAACATGCTGGATAATTATCTCGCCAGTCTCGGTAGTGCCATCAAGATCGAGATGGATGATCGCGAACGGCAGGGTATGTTGATGATCCAGCAGATCATGGAGCAACTGTATCCTCACATCATTGCCGGTGAGATGGATCTTGATGAAGTACTGATTATTGAAGTTCAACCCAATGCACAGATGAACTTCAACAAACAAATGAACCCATAATGAAAATAACAATTATCAGCGGCAGTCACCGCGAAGATTCTCAATCCGAAAAGGTTGCCCGTCATATAGAGAAAACACTGCTGGACGACAAGCTATGCGATGAGGCCTGGCTGCTGAGCCTTGCCAATAATCCCTTGCCTTTGTGGGAAGAGAAGGTCTGGGACAAGGATCCGGAATGGGAAGCACGTCTGAATCCGATACGCGAACAGCTCAAGGCGAGCGAGGGCTTCGTTATCATTGCGCCGGAATGGCATGGACAGGTTCCGGCGGGACTGAAAAACTTTTTCCTGTTGTTCTCCCGCTTCGAACTCGGCCACAAGCCCGCCCTCATCGTTACAGTTTCCAATGGCACGGGCGGTTCCTATCCTGTTGCCGAACTGCGCATGAGCAGCTACAAAAATAATCGCATCTGCTATATCCCGGAGCAGGTCATCGTGCGTGATGTTGAAACCGTGCTCAATAAACATTCGGTACGTAACGATGCGGGCGCTGATACCTACTTCCGTGAGCGTATAGCCTGGACATTAAAGATGCTCGTTACTTATGCGGAGGCAATGACTCCGATTCGGACATCCGGGGTTACTGATGATGACCGGTTTAAGAATGGGATGTGATATTTATAAGATATGACAAACGACACCGTCCGCGCCATCGAATGGCAAAACAACCACCTCAGGCTCCTCGACCAGCGGTTGCTGCCACACGAACTCACCTGGTTGGATCTCTACAACGCATCTGACACCGCTGACGCTATCCGCGATATGGTCGTGCGCGGTGCACCGGCAATCGGCATCACCGCCGCCTACGGCATCGTCATGTCAGCCGGTCATCATTACATGTCTGTCGGCGAACAGTGGCGATCTTCTATACAGGACGACCTGGAAATGCTCCGCAACGCAAGACCCACAGCAGTAAACCTGTTCTGGGCCATAGATCGCATGTCAGCATTGTTCGATGACATAGAAGGTGATCCCACAAGTCTTCTGCTGAATGAAGCTGTCAGCATTCATAATGATGATATTGCGGCCAATCACAACATGGGTGAACTTGGCGCGGCTCTGATCAAACCGGGCAAGGGTGTATTGACACACTGCAATGCCGGCAGCCTTGCAACGGGAGGTTATGGCACTGCATTGGGTGTCATTCGCACTGCCTGGTTGCAGCAGCGAATCGATGCTGTCTTTGCAGATGAAACCAGGCCCTGGCTGCAGGGTGCGCGTCTGACCGCCTGGGAACTGGGACAGGATGATGTTCCCGCAGAAATCGTTGTCGAGGGCGCAGCCGCATCACTGATGGCCAGTGGGCGGATTGGCTGGGTGATTGTTGGGTCAGACCGGATTGCGGCAAACGGCGACGTAGCCAATAAAATCGGCACCTGCAACCTGGCAATCATCGCACGCCATTACGGCGTCAAGTTCATGGTAGTTGCACCCGTGTCTACCTGTGATCCCGATACACCTGACGGCCTCGCCATACCTATCGAAACTCGAGATCCGCAGGAAGTGCTGACGCTCGGCGACCAGCGCATCGCAGCAGCCAATGCTTCAGCCTGGAACCCGGTCTTCGATGTCACACCGGCTGAACTCGTCGATGCGATCGTGACGGATAAGGGTGTAATTCTAAAACCTGATGCAGAGCGTATGGCCGTATTATGGAGTTAGAGGTGAGGTGAATCACTTCTTAGATTTCTTTTTAACTTTTGGCTTTGGTATTGGAAGTTCTTTTTCAGTAATAGAGATTAATTGGGATAGCCATTCAGCATCTTCTATCTGGTCCTGAATGAGCAATGATGGTTTAGCACCCGGGTAAGCGGGTGCCTCAGTGAATTCGCCGATGTATTCTTTTCCTGCCGTTGTTGGCTTCACAAATAACTGATTATCACAGATCAATGCCACAACCTTGCCATTTGAATAGAGCGCATATTCACCAAACATTTTTCTGAATGAAATATCGCATTCAGAAGATATCTGATCAGTGATGAATTCGACAAAATCTAAATCTGAAGCCATTTAAGGAGCCTCTGAACAAGTTAGAGTTTTTTCGGATGCTCAATGGCATGCTTGACAACCATTTTCAACGCTTCAATTGGCAGAGTGTCAGTTTTCTTGAAATTTATACAGCCTTTACCCGTTTGGATTGACGGGTATTTTTCTTTAAATTCTTTGAGATGGTGTGCGCCGCAAGTATATAAAGAAACGTAGTTCTTTTGATTCGCAAGGGATACCCACCCATCATTCACTTTGTAAGTTGGCATTTTGTATGACATGTCTATTTGAGCATCAGGGTACACGTCAACTATAAGGTCATGCAGCGTCATAACAATACCTTTCCGAACTGCTGGAATAGAAGAAAAATATTTTTTTACATCTTTGTTCATATGCTTATATGAATTGGTTAAATGAACCTGAGGAATTGGGTAATTGTACAATATACAGATTCTGCATAGCTCTCCCTACTGAGTTGGCGGTGCCATACGCCAGAATACGACTCCATTCTTCTCATCTGTATTCAAACCTGATCTTTGGCTGGCTGATTCATTCTTGTTGAGAAGATGCATGATGTCATCGCTGACGGTGGGGTTGAATAAATGATACAGGTGGCCTGACGCGACACGCTGACCCAGATCCGTGACATCGATCGTTTCCATGCCGGGATATACGCTCAGCAAACTGCCTCCCTGACCCAGTCTTGGATAGCCATGTACTTCCTGCGACACGCGCAATGCATGGTCATTTTCAGAGGCGTATAAAGTGATGCGTTTGATCAGTGGCTTTATCTCTGGCAGCAGCTGACCAAATATCTGCGCATCCATGTCCGGTGCGATCAGCACCAGTTCATTGATCAGCTGTGCTGGACCATTACGGCTCATACGGCTGATAGCATTAACGACGCCTCTCCCACCGAGGCTGTGGCCGACCACATCGATGCGCCCGGCACCATAACGGCGAATGAGTTCGCTAAGCAATTTTTCCAGGTAGTACACGCTCCAGGTCAGATCGGCTTCATCCAGGGTGTAATTCATGACATTGCCATCAGCCGGCCAGCTGAACAGGATCAGCCGGTCATGTATGTCCAGGTTGCGTTGGAAGATGGAGGCTCGCTTGCAGCTCTTCTCGAAGCCGATATTGTAGCCATGCACGTAAAGTACGATGTTGCCATCATTGCGGCCGTTGGTAGAAGAAATCTCATCCCAGAATTGACCGTTGGAGAATTCCTTTACACCTGCAAGATGGATGCGCTCTTCCGGAATATGAAAGGGCAGGGAGTCAGCAATTATGTTCATGCCCCAGATAGGCTCGTATTCCATTATGCAGACACCTGAGTGCCATCGATCACGCTGACCACCGAAGTATTCTTTTTTCGGGCCCTGCCCGTTGCGGTTGCGAACCGTGGCAAACAGTACGGGCACGTGTTCTAGCTGCTGTGTATCAGCGGGTGTTGTATCCTGCGCGAATGAAGCCGTCATTGAACTGCTTGTCAGCAGTAACAGGGTAATGCAGGTAAGTAGTTTATTATACATGTGGGTTGAGCATAGAGTCAGTATGAGAGTACCCTGAGATTATACGCCTTGACCAATCCACAGGTAAGCAGCAATAGAAACTCAGATGACTGAACAGATATTTAAGGATCATTTTTCGACCCGGTCGGATGCCTATGCACAGTACCGTCCAGTCTATCCAGATGCTTTGTTCAGATGGCTGGCTGGTCGTGCGCCATCGACTGACAGATGCTGGGACTGCGCAACCGGTTCCGGTCAGGCGGCATTGTCTCTTGCACAGTATTTCGATGATGTGATCGCCACGGATGCCAGTGCCGAGCAGATCAGCAATTCTGTCGGTCAAGAAAACATCGACTACCGAGTCGCTACAGCAGTATACAGTGGAATCGAAGACAAATCTGTAGACTTGATAACAGTAGCCCAGGCGCTGCACTGGTTTGATATCCCGGCTTTCTTCAGGGAAGCAGATCGGGTGTTGAAGCCACAGGGTCTACTCGCGATCATCAGTTATAACCTGCTCACTGTCGATGATGCTGTCGACGCAGCGATTTTCGAACTCTATCGCAATATACTTGATGACTACTGGCCACCGGAGCGGCGCTTGATAGAAGAAGGATACGCAAGCATTGAGCTGCCGTATCCCGAGTTCGAGGTGCCGGATTTCTCTATGCAGGCAGAGTGGAATCTCGAGAAGATAACGGGTTATCTTAGCACCTGGTCTGCAGTCAAGCGATATAGCAATGCCACAGGGCAATCACCACTCAGTTTAATTGAGAAAGCTTTGCGTTCTACGTGGGGTAAACCTTTCACACTGCGAAAAGTAGTCTGGCCGCTGACCCTGCGCTGTTCAACCAAACCGCTGTAGACATCGATTTGCTTGCAAACCGTCCAAGTCGT
>Ga0209013_10004283_pt1 | contig 12540 bp, 6 predicted proteins | sample Cruoilmetagenom2_FD_187291 | JGI IMG/M metagenome (GOLD analysis project Ga0209013, IMG submission 187291) | Oil polluted marine microbial communities from Coal Oil Point, Santa Barbara, California, USA - Sample 2 (SPAdes) (version 2) | ecosystem: Environmental > Aquatic > Marine > Oil seeps ...
TAATGGCGGGTGGGTATTCGATACGCATCGAGCCCGCCAGGTCTGCGGCGGCATAAGCACAATGATTGCAGCAAAAGGCGATTATTTCTGGATGGTACGGTTCCCCATTCATAGCGGCTCCTGTAGTGAAGGTGTGATGCTTTCCAGGGGTACAAAACTGCTCTCCGGCAAACTTCTCCCAAACAAGGCATCCAGCTTGGTGAGAGTCTGTCGATCGGTCGAGTGATTAAGTTGGATAGCTTGTGCCGGGCATTCAGATGCACAAGTCCCACAACCATGGCAGATAGCTGCTTCAATATAAGCAGCTCCCAAGATGCCGCCCACACCGCTTTCCGAACTGCTTATCCGGGGGACTTCAAATGGACAAATGCGCACACAAGTTAAGCAGCCAACGCATTTAAGTGGATCAACTTGCGCAACACGGGCATTGGTGATGATTGTTTTTTGTGAAAGGATGCCTGCCGCGCGAGCGGCTGCCGCCTGCGCTTGGGCGATTGTTTCATCTAGGAATTTCGGATAATGAGCAACGCCTGCCATGAAGATGCCTTCAGCGGCGAAATCCACCGGGCGCAGCTTGACATGGGCCTCAAGGAAAAAGCCGTCCATATCGGTGGACAGTTTTAACAAGCTGGCTAGCTCCTTCGTGCCTGGCGAAGGGACAACTGGAGTGCTGAGCACAACCAAATCTGGCTGAAGCAGTAGCTCTCTTCCCAGGATTGGTTCCCAGCAGCGGACCTGCAATCCGGATCCCTGAGCAGGGTTGTTGGTTACCTCCGGCTTTCGGTCGAATTCATATTGGATAAAGCGAATCCCCTTTCGGCGTGCTTCGCTGTACAGACGCTCTTTGAATCCATATGTCCGTATATCTCGGTAGATAAGTGTGATCTCGGCCTGCGGATTTATCTCTTTGAGTTTCAGAGCATTCTTTAGGGCGGTTGAACAGCATACACGGCTGCAGTATTCTTCAGCCGGGCCAATACACTGGATCATCACAACCGAATGCGGTAGATGCCCGTTATTCCGAGAATTTGCCAACCGGTCTTCGAATTCTAGTTGGGTTAATATGCGCGGGTCTTGACCGTAGTTATATTCAGGTCCCTTATACTCCACACCACCGGTAGCGACGATGGTTGCGCCATGTTTTATCTGGAGCATAGTCCCATTGTCAGCGATCGTTGTAGTGAAATTCCCCTTGAAGCCGGATGTCTTAACTAATTCGGTGTTCAGGTGGACATGGATGGAGGGGGTGTGGTGTACCTTATCTATAATCTCTGCTAGGTAGTACTCGGGAGACCAGTCCTGGACCTCCCGGTTGTAATAATCAGGGATTAAGTAGCGCAAATTTCGTAAGTTGCCGCCAAGCTGGGAATCGCGTTCTATCAGATGTACGGGGTAGCCTTGCCCAGCCAGGTTCAGCGCAGCGGTCATGCCTGCAGCACCGCCACCGATGATTAACGCAGCGTTGTTCACCGGCACCTCGGTTGTTTTCAAAGGCTTCAGTTCGATCGCACGCGCAATGGCCATACGGGTTAGCTGCTTGGCTTTGTTCGTTGCCTGCGCCCATTCGCGAGAATGCACCCAAGAACACTGATTGCGGATATTGGCCATCTCAAACATGTGCGGGTTGAGACCAGCGGTGCGGATGGCATCTTGAAAGAGCGGTTCGTGGGTCAGCGGCGTACAGGAAGCAACTACTACCCGGTTGAGCGATTTCGATTTAATTTGTTCGATAATATGCGCTATCGTATCTTGTGAACAAGTGTAGAGGTTGTCTTCGGCGTGGACCACACCAGGAAGTGAGCTGGCTAATTCAGCCACCTCCGGGACATCTAGGTACCCGCCAATGTTCGTACCGCAGTGGCAAACGAATACGCCGATACGCGCTTCTTCCTGGCTGATATCGCGTTCTGGTGGATAAGCCAAGACTTTTGCCAGAGAGTGCCTAGCCGGTGCTAATAGTCGAGCGGCATTGGCTGCGGCACCGCTAGCTTCGATCACTGTTTCAGGAATGTCTTTTGGTTCACGGAACGGACCGGCAGCATAGATTCCAGGGCGGCTGGTTTGCAGCGGATCGAAAAGCGTTGTATGGCAGAACCCATAAGAATCGAGTTCTACGCCTAATCTGACACCGAGCTGTTTGACAGATTCGGATATTTCCATACCCACCGATAAGACCACTAGGTCAAATTCCTTTTCCTGGATTTGTTCCTGGCCATCAAAAGGGGCCGCAAATCGAACCCTCAAATTTCTTGTTTCCGGATCCTCTTTTATGTCGCTTAGCCGGCATCGGGTGTATTCAATACCGTACTTATGCTGGGCGCGGCGGTAATATTCTTCGTAGCCCTTACTAAACGCCCGGGTATCCATAAAGAACACTTGAATTTCGACTTTCCCATCTCCGCTGCCGGCGCGGGCTTCTGCATGGGCATGCTCAATGGTCATGATAGCTTCTTTCGCAGCATACATACAGCATACTGAAGAACAGTAATCATGACTCTGGTCGCGGCTGCCAACACACTGCAGAAATGCTACCCGGCGAGGGCTGCCATCATCCGACGGGCGCTGAACATGTCCGCCCGTGGGACCACTAGCGGAAAGCATGCGTTCGTACTGCAGCGCCGTCACTACATTTGGATAGCGCCCCATCCCATATTCCTGCGAGAGATGCGCATTATATATTTGATACCCGGGAGCAAGAATTGCAGCACCAACATTGATCTCCAGTTGTTTTTCGACATCATCGTGGTTAATCGCATCTCTGCCGCACGCGAATACACACGACATGCATTCTGAACAGATACCACAAGCCAGACAGCGCGCCGCCTCGGCCTGAGCGCTTTTGTCGTCGTACCCACCCTCAACTTCAGCAAAATTGTCAATACGCTGGTCAACGGGCAGCTCTGGTAAAGGAATCCGCCCCTGACGTGTTGCCTCGCCTTGTTCGACGCGAAAATCAATCTCTCCCTGGGTAAACTTAACAACCGGGAGTTCAGGTTCAGATGGCGGCTCAAGGGGCTCGCCTCGTAAGTAGCGGCTAATTGAGCGCGAGGCTGTATGACCGCGAGCGACTGCTTCGATCACAAAAGCTGTCCCAGAGATACAATCTCCAGCGGCGAAAACGCCCTGGCGGGAGGTCGCCAGCGTGTTGGGGTTGATCGCAATTGTTTGCGTCTCGGTGAGGCCAACATTGGCGTCATCCGGGATGAAAGCCAAACCGGCTCTCTGACCGACAGAGAAGATTACCGTGTCACAAGGGATAATGTGGTTTGAGCCGGGGACTTTTTCTACATGCAGGCGTCCGCGCTCATCAAAACTGAAGCTGGCGGCGCGCTGGCACTCCACCCCACTGACTCGCCCCTGATTATCCTGCAGGATGCGTTCAAATGTCCGCCCTTGGTGCAGCAGGACACCCTCTGCCTGGGCAGCGGTGACCTCCCCTGGATGGGCTGGCATTTGTTCGGGGCCTTCCAGGCAGGCAAGGTGCACTTCCCGCTGACCGTGCTCGCTCTCCAAGCGCAGGGCAGAACGGGCGCAGTCTATGGCTACATTGCCGCCTCCTAAGACCAACACACGCTGACCAAGGTTGGAGCTGCCATTCGTGGCGTCGTCGTATTTACCTAATCTGACATCGCGCAGGAAATGGGTGTTAACCAATACCCCCTCAGCGTCTGCGCCAGGGATGGGCAGGCGGACGCCCTCGTGGGCACCGACCGCGATCAGGACCGCGTCAAACCCCTCGGCAAAGATTTCATCCAGATTGTTTATCTGGTAGTTCAACCTCAGGTCGATTCCCAGGTCCAGGATGTCCTGCACTTCTCGCTCGATTATCTCCGTTGGCAAGCGGTATTCAGGCACCCCCAAGCGCAGCATGCCGCCGGGGACTGGCATAGCTTCAAAGACAGTAACACGATAGCCTTCCAGTGCCAGATCCTGGGCTGTGGTTAATCCACAAGGTCCAGCCCCGATGATGGCAACTCGTTGGTCATGGATTTGTGGCGCTGCTTCGACAGGTGGGCGTGGCTCTGTATATACTTTGTCAGTTACGAACCGCTTGAGTGCGCGGATATTTATAGGTTCATCGATCAAGTTGCGGTTGCATGCGTCTTCACAGCGATGGTTGCAAATACGCCCACAGATGCCGGGAAAGGGGTTGTCCATCTTGATCACCCGTAAGGCATCTTCCCAACGGCCTTCGCGGATCAAGGCGATGTAGCCCTGAGTTCGTTGGCCGGCGGGACAGGCATCACGGCAAGGAGCAATACCGCTTTTCTCTATGGCAAACGAGTTCGGGACAGCTTGGGGGTAAAGCTTATACACTGCCCGGCGGGCTGACAAGCTCTCGTTAAATTTATCTGGAATAACTACCGGGCAGACTGCTGTACAATCGCCACACGCGATGCAGCGGGCGGTGTCGATATAGCGTGGGGCAGTCTTGAGCTTGACGGTGAAGTCACCGGCATGCCCTTTCAGTTCTTGGACTTCAGTGTTGGTAAGTATCTCGATGTTTGGATGTCGACCAGTCTCCACCAGCTTGGGGGAAATCGTGCACATGGCGCAATCATTGGTAGGGAATGTTTTGTCTAATTGGGCCATTTTCCCGCCAATCGCTGATTGCGTTTCCACCAGATAGACCTTATATCCCTGGTCCGCCAGGTCTATCGAAGCTTGCATACCGGCAATCCCTCCACCAACGACCATGACTGCCCCAACCGGGTTGGCAGTATGCCCAAAGGTATGCGTTTCGAACTTGGCTGGGCGGGTTTTATCGTTCATTGGTGGTGTCTACCTCTAAATCCTGTTTCTTCCTCTTCAATTTCTGGCGCTGTTTGCTCACCTAAACCCTGCAATTCGTAGTATTGCAGGGGATTGGGGCCCATCGCGCGGATGCGGTCGGTCATGGTCTGGGCTGCCATCGCGAAAGAATGACCCTGGGAACCAGACATAAAGAACATATCCAAGCGTTCGGCACCCAAACCTATCTCATCCAATATTAGTTTTGCCCGCTCCAACCGTGCAAGACCGCGTTCGTTCCCGCGCACATGATGGCAGTTGCCAATCGGACAGGCGACAACATATACGCCATCCGCGCCTTGTTCAAATGCCTCCAATAAGTAGCGAATATCAGTCTTCCCTGTGCAGGGCAGACGAACAAACTTAACGTTGGCCGGATATTGGATATGCAAGGCTCCTGCTGTATCAGCTGCCATGTACCCGCAGTAGATACAATAAAAGGCGGTGATTTTCGGTTCGAAATTTGGGTCGGGATGTGAGCTCATTGCAGTGCCTCTTCTTCAGCCGTTGCGGTTTGCCACCTTCCTAAACCGCCAATCTCGGATAGCATGATCTGATTATCGCTGTAGCTGACCAATTGGATTGCATTGGCGGGGCACTCACCGGTACATGTGCCGCAACCCTGGCATTGGGCGGTGTCAATGTAAGCTGCACCTCCGAGATTCCCAACTCCGTGGCGGTTTTCTTCTTCAATGACCACTGGTATAGCAAATGGGCAGGTGCGAGTGCAGGTCAAGCAACCAACACATTTATCAGCATCCACCACCGCGACAACCCCACCCAAGAACAGGGTTTCACCCTTTGATAGCAGAGTAATTGCCCGGGCAGCTGCTGCTTGAGCGTGGCTGATGCTCTCCTCGATGAATTTGGGATAATGTGCCATACCGGCAACGAATATACCCTCCCGCATGAAATCCATCGGGCGGAGTTTCATCTGTGCTTCGGCAAAGAAACCCTCGCTGGAGAGGGGCACTTGGAGCATCTCTGCCACTTGTTGGGTGCCTTGTGAGGGGGCGATCTGCATACTGAGTGGAATCAAGTCGGCCGGTAAGTCGAACCAGCGGTTCAGCGAAAGATCCTTTACACGAACCAAGATCTTCTGTGTGGTATACACTAAGTCAGGTGGGTCTTCGTCAGTGTAGCGGATGAAAACAACGCCCAATCGTCGCGCTTCGTTATAGTATTCTTCCCGGAAGCCGTAGGTGACGATATTTTTGTATAGCACAGTCACCTGGCAGTTGGGGTTGAACAATTTCAGTCGGATAGCATTCTTCATCGTGTTGGTGCAGCAAACCCGTGAGCAATACTGTAGCTCCCCTTCGGGTTGGGCGCATTGGACCATAACCACGTTGCGCAGGTTAGCAATTTCCTTGGGGTCGTGAATAATCTTCTCTTCTAGATCGCTTTGTGTAATGACCTGTGGCATCTCCAACCAGGGGTGGTTTCGGGTTTCGTCCCCGCCAGTGGCGACAATTGTGACGCCATGTTCAATCTGATATGTGTCGTTAGATCCGTCTGGTCGGGTTGTCCGTAGTTGGGAGCGGAAAAAACCAACGTGTCCCTGGTGGTCGATTAATTCAGTGCGCGTGAGAGTATTGATCCGTTGGTGTGAACGTACGCGATTGATCAGGTCGCGGCCCAGACGGCGCGGGTTGTACCCCTCAGCGACATAGTACAGGTTTTGTAGATTCCCGCCCAACCTATCCGAGCGCTCAACTAGATGGACATCATAGCCGCTATCCGCAATTGTCAACGCCGCAGTTAGTCCTGAAACACCCCCACCGATAACCAGGGCAGATGGGCGAGAAGAGTGCAGCTTTTTCTTAACAGGCTGGGCTGACCTCACTCTCCCCACCGCAATACGGACCATCTCTTGAGCTTTTTGGTTGGCGAGATCTTTCTGCCAGCGGTGCACCCGGCTGCACTGATCACGTATGTTCACTAATTCGATGAAATAAGGATTTAACCCAACTTGCCTGATCGCCCGTTGGAAAAGTGCGTCATGTGTCCGGTTGCTGCAGGCTGCAACCACGATTCGGTTGAGGTTGTCGGATTGGATGTGTCTCTGGATACTCTGGATTGATTCTGGGAAACAAGCGAATTCCAAACGTTCGACTGCCACCACGTCAGGCCAATGCTGTGCTTGATCTAAAAGTGCGGCTATATCGAGCACTTCTTCGATCGTCTTCCCGCAAGTGCAACCAAAAACACCGATTCGCAGCGGTTCGCCGCTAACATCCCGTTCGGGAATCAAATTGTCTGCAGCGAGAAACGGCCATTCGCGGGTGAAGGGGTGAGCATTAAGACGATCATTTAGCAGGCGCATCACTTCTGCCGCTGCCCCGCTTGCATCAATGATCGTCTCGGAAATCTCCTTTGGCGATGAAAATGCCCCACAAACAAAGACACCCGAATGTGAGGTTTGCAACGGTGTGAACTTATCTGTCTGGCAGAAGCCGTATTCATTCAGTTCCAGATCTAACATTTGGGTGAAGTGGTGGGCAGAATCAGGCGGCTGCAGTCCGGTCGCCAGCACGACCATTTCGAAGCGTTCTGTTTGCGGGGTGCCATCTGGGTCCGCATACTGGAGGATCAAGTCTTTTGAGCTCGGGTCCTCACGGATCGCTGAAACACGGCAACGGGTGTAGTGGATTCCGTGCTCTTGACGGGCCTTATTAAAATAACTGGCGTATTCCTTGTTGAAAGCCCGCTCATCCATGATGAAGATGTGGCAATCGACATCATTTCCCAGACGCTGTTTGGCGAGAATCGCTTCTTTTGTCGCATACATACAGCATATTGATGAACAATAACTGTTCTGCTGGTCCCGCGATCCAATACATTGCAGCCAAGCAATTGAATGCGGTGCCTGGCGGTTTGAAGGTCGCAGAACGCTTCCTTCGGTCGGCCCCGAGCGGCTGGCTAATCTTTCGTACTCCATGGCATGCAGGACGTTTGGATAGCGCTTATAACCCAGTTCACTGATCTCGCTAGGATCATAAGCTTGGAAGCCTAATGCCAGGATGATCGCCCCCACCTCAACGGAGAGCAAACGGGGGGTTTCGTGCAAATCGATCGCATTACTCGGGCAGACGTCAACACACTTACCGCACTCGTCGCAATATGGTCTACGGTTTATCACATATGCATCCGGGGCAGCACGCGCCGCGACTTTGTGGATGGCTTTCTGCATGACCATACCCTGCTGGTAGGGGTCTGGATACTCAATTGGGCAGACCTGAACACAGTAATCACAGTTAATGCACCGACTAACATCTACATAGCGCGGTTCCTGGCGCAAAGATACGGTAAAGTCGCCCGCTTGGCCTTCTACATCGACCACGTGGGTGTTGGTCAGGATATCGATATTCGGGTGTTGATTATGCTGGATATAGGCAGGAGAAATGGAGGGGCGCGTACAGCCATACCCGTGATCAGGAGTTCCGCGGCAGAGCACACAATCATGTTGGGGGAACATGTAGCCAAGTTGGGCGACGCGCCCTCCCAGGCAAGGTGTGTGCTCGACTAGGAACACTTTTAATCCGGCATCTGCTAGATCGAGTGCAGCGCGCATACCCCCAATACCCCCACCAACAACTAACGCGGCAGCGGGTGTTGGTTGTACATTCGGAAGATTGTTCGCCTGCATGGTTTTGCTCCAATGCTATGTGAACTCAATATCTTACCCAGTAGCACCTCTCACACAATTTCAAGACAATGAGACATTGGCGAAAAAGTTATTCAATTGTGGTGTTCTCAGCTTCAGCCAGGTGAGTTGGTCGGATATAATTTGTATCCAGAAAAGTCCAACACCGCCCTCCCTGCTCATTGCAGAAAGGGCGGTGGTATCAGTGTGAAGAGCGATGACCCCCCTGAATAATAGGGTGGCTGGTGGCAATCAAGTTCTCAATGTGTAGAGCGATATGTAGTTTTTACCTGCTTAGACATCATTGTAGCAAAGCGATATACTGTTGTCAACGTACTTATATCATTCAAGCTCTATGATAAATATCATAGTTGTCCAATTAATTTTCTGGGCCAATAGGCAGGGGAACCGATCATCGCGGCGTTTACTCGATGTATCATATGATTATTCTTTGGGAGTTCCCAAGTCAATGGCCTCGCCTTTCTGAATTCGGCGCTGAAAGCTGGGAGTGTTAAGGTTGCGTTCCAGTAGATAAGTTAGGTAGTGCTGCATAAGTATCTCCAGCTCGCGGTGGGTGGTGGCGGGTATCACAGCCTGTTTTGCATCTCGATAACTGCTGCGCTGAAAATGGCGCAGGTATTTCAGTGCGTTCATCGTAACCGGTCTGGCACCGCCTGTTCCGCGACCACAGGTTGGGCACAGGATCCCACCTTGCTCGGCAGAGAAGAATTGATCTTCTGGTTTGATATCTGCTTCACATCTGGCACAGTGAAATAAATGCGGGCGGTACCCCAATAAATCTAGGAGTCGAATTTCGAAATAGCGCACAGTGAACACAGGATCAGGCTGGGTAGACAACCGCTGGAGCGTATTTCTTATTAAATCATAAAGCGGTCGATTCTCACCTTCTTCATAGGTGAATCGATCGATGAGCTCAATGCAATAGGCAGCATATCCCAGCAGTGTGAGGTCCGTGCGCAGCTGCTCATACGCTTCTATGTTCTCCGCCTGGGTGACAATAAATAAATCGCGCCCGCGCGCCAATTGCAGTTGGGTGCGCATGAGAGGCTCGATGTGGCCGGCTTTACGGGATTGGGGTTTGCGCGCACCTTTTGCGATTGCATGGACCTTGCCCAGCTCGCGAGTAAATAGCCCCAGGAAACGGTCCGTTTCTCCCCAGTCGCGGTGGCTTAGGATAACAGCCTCAACGCGCATAGAGCGCTCACGTGTAGGCATGCTGAGATTATACTTGAGGCTTGTTGACGGGTATATTCCCATCTGGTAGAATCCCACTGCCCGGAGCGTTGTACCCTTCGCCCGGGCCTGCTTTATGCAGATACCAAAATCAGATAAGGAAAGGGCTTGAAAAATGAAAGTATTGCTGTTAGAAGATGTATATAATCTGGGAAGAGCTGGTGATATAAAGAAAGTAGCAGATGGTTATGGACGCAATTACTTGCTTCCCCAAAACCTGGCAGCATTGGCTACGCCAGGCGCTCTAAAACAAGCAGACCATATTCGTGAACAGGCAAATACCCGGCGAGCAGCTTTAAACCAAGAGCTTGGTGGAATGGCGGAGCAGCTTGCTGAGATTGAGTTAACTTTCCCTGCTAAAGCGAGTGAGACCGGAAAACTATATGGTTCCATCACCACCCAAATGATCGCTGATAGGATCAAAGAGGACCTGGGATTTGATATTGACCGCCGCCAACTAGATACTCAGCCAATCCGGTCCCTAGGAGAGCATATGGTTAATGCTCGCTTGACAGTGGACTTGATCCCAGAGTTCAAAGTGTTGGTCTACCGCGAGGGCGAATCCCCAGAAGCCATGTTTGCTGAGCTGGAAGCCCTGAGGGAAGCAGAGCTTGAAGAAGATACCTCTATCACCGAAACCACACCAGAAGTAGAAGGTGAAACAGAATATCTAGCAGAAATCGAAATTGAAGATCCTGCTCAGATTGAGGCTGATGAGGTAGTAGAAGAAAGTTAAAATCGATTGAGTAGTTGATCTAGGCAGATGTCTTCTCAATGAGTCCGCCGCGGGCGGGGTACCCCCACCAGTTTTAGGGGACCCCGCCCTTTGTTTCAATCTATACCACGAGTGATCATGACAAACATGGTTGGTGAAAAGTTGCGCAGTGCGCGCACTGCCCAATCTCTATCCTTGGAGCAAGCTTCCCAGGCTACACATATTCGGGCACATTACCTTGAGGCTTTAGAACAAGGGGAAATGGATCTTATACCTTCCCAGGCTCAAGCCCGCGGATTTCTTCGCTCATATGCCAGTTTTCTGGGGCTAGATCCTGACCAGATAATGCTCGCCTCACAAGATGTAAGTGAACCAAGCCCCCAGGTAAAAGAACCCGCAGAGAAGAAAACCCCCCCCAGCGACTTTGAAAAGGTGGATTCGGTTGAAGCCATACATATTGATATTGGCAGCCGTTTGCGCCAACAGCGTGAACAGCTTGGCTTATCAATCGAGGATGTAGAACGCCATACACACCTGCGTGTTCACTATCTGAAAGCATTGGAGGACGGCGACTTCGCGGCGCTGCCATCACCCGTACAAGGGCGGGGGATGCTCAACAATTATGCTACCTTCCTCGGCCTGGATCCAGACCCGCTGATGCTGCGTTTCGCTGAGGGGCTTCAGTTAGAGCTACAGACAAAAAAGGCAGCCCAAGCTCCAACCCAGCCAAAAAGACGAACCACTCAACCTCTTTCGCAGCCACCATCTATTTTTCGCAAATTATTATCGGCCGAATTTCTTCTCGCCGCGTTTCTTGTGGTAGCTTTGGGGATCTTTGCCGTGTGGGGAGCCGCGCGTATCTTTGCTATGCAGGAGGATACCGAACCTTCTCTAACCGCACCTTCTATTGCAGATGTTCTCCTGGCGCCGTCTACGGCAACACATACCTACACTCCAGTACCGCCAATCGCTACACTGCCGGTTTTAGCGCAGGTTGAGGGGCAGACAGATGTCTTGGCAGAAGAGATACTCGAAGAGGACGGTGAAGGAGCGCGGGTGTATGTGACAGTCCGCCAGCGCACCTGGGTCCGGGTGATAGTCGATGGGGAGGTTGAGCTGGAGGGACGCGTGCTGCCCGGAAATGCCTACCAGTTCGTTGGCGACGATTACGTGGAGATATTAACCGGGAACGCAGCTGGTCTGCAGATTTTTTATAATCAGCGCGATTTTGGTCCCTTAGGTTTGTATGGTGAAGTTGTTCGTGTTATCTACACCTTGGAAAGTATCCAAACTCCCACACCAACCGTCACACCAACGCCCACACGGACCTTGCGCCCAAGCAGCACACCATTGGCTACGGCCGTCGGCGGGAACTAGTGCTTTGTCAAGGGTGAAAGTTTCATCGATATCCGAGTTACTGCACCCTTGACAAAGCTTAAAGTGTTCCTTACACGAACAATTCTTACCAATGTCACATTTGAGGGAACACTAGTGTGCTTCGGTACGGATTGAATTATTCATAATTAATTGTATAAGGGAAGTATTACAGGCGATGGGTCCAGATTCGTTTCACGTGGTCACCTTAGGATGTGCGAAGAACATCGTCGACTCGGAATCGATGGCACAGTTAATGGCAGGGTCGGGGTATCTTTATACCGAGAGCCCCGAAACAGCCAATGTCATGATTGTCAACACTTGTGGTTTCATTGGTCCAGCTAAAGACGAGTCCCTTAAGGTTCTAGATGAATTGGCAGCTCAAAAACGTCCAGACCAGGTTTTAATCGCTGCAGGCTGCCTTACTCAGCGCTATGGCAGCGAAATTGCCAATCAAGTGCCTGGCATTGATGGAATCCTCGGTACAAGACGATGGATGGATATTGTGTCGGTCGTACAGAAGCTGCGCGATAGCCACCATCCAGAACCACTCTATCACTTGCCAGATACAGCAACTGTGGGTAGTGATGAAAGAGGTGCCTACCGGGTTGCCATTCAAGGGGCGAGTGCCTATATTAAAATTGCGGATGGCTGTCGGCGACCGTGTGCGTTCTGTGCGATTCCCCTGATCAAAGGGACTGCTATCAGCCGGCCAATGGATGCAATCTTGGATGAAGCACGCTATCTGCGCGACCAAGGC
>Ga0209013_10004284_pt1 | contig 12539 bp, 11 predicted proteins | sample Cruoilmetagenom2_FD_187291 | JGI IMG/M metagenome (GOLD analysis project Ga0209013, IMG submission 187291) | Oil polluted marine microbial communities from Coal Oil Point, Santa Barbara, California, USA - Sample 2 (SPAdes) (version 2) | ecosystem: Environmental > Aquatic > Marine > Oil seeps ...
CGCTGCGCGCTTCAATCAGCACTCCCTTTCAAGTTTGTCTACGGGGGAAGGGTGAGCTATCAACGGGTTACAACAGGCACCCGTTCTTCCCTTCCCCCGAACCCCCATCCCCTCGATTCATTCAGAGGTTCCCAAGACGATATCCCTTGCCACCCGGAATCCTGTGTCGTCACTGCGTCTTGAGGGGAAATCCCGCCAGCGGTTGGCTGAGCGGATCTCTTTAGGGGGGAAACTCCATGCTCCACCGCGAATGACCCGTTTGCCACAGCCGGGTTTTTCCAGTGGGGCGCCATCGGCAGGCGCCTTGGCGAAGCTGTCATGAAAACAATCTTCGACCCATTCAAACACATTGCCGGCAGTATCATGCAAGCCGAATGGATTTGCAGCAAACTTTCCAACGGGAGCGATTTGAGCGCCGTCCCAGAGTGATTTGCAGCCTTCACAGTTGGCCCTGGCTGTGCCGGTTTCATCACCCCACCAATATTTTGTATCCGTGCCTGCCCGCGCCGCGTATTCCCATTCGGCATCACTGGGCAAACGGTATCGCTTGCGGGTTTTATTGCTGAGCCATTCGGTATAGGCTTTGGCATCCTGCCACGAGACATTGACAACAGGGTTATCACCCCGTCCCCAGCCCTCATCATCGGGCATATTACATTTAGCAGCCGCACAAAACTGATCGTACTCGTTAAAAGTGACCTCAAAAACACCCATAGCAAATGTTCCGGGATTGACAGCTGTCGGGGGCCGCTCATCACTGTCACCCTGTGCATCACCCCTGAGAAACTCGCGACCCTGGATAATGACCATTTCCGGGGCAAGCGAACCATCGACCATCGCATCCTGAAACATGGACGGCGGAGGCTGTTCCCAACGGTGAGAGAAATCCGCCTTGTCATTCTCTCTGCTGACAGCAAAGCGAATGCCGGATAACGTATCAACTGGTATTTTGAGCATCACTGCATCGGCGGTTTCAACCTGAAAATAATCCAGCATGAGTTGTCCCTGATGGATAGCGCCATCCACCAGCGTGATCTGCGTTGTTGGCATCTCCTCTTCATCGGGCAAAGCAATGCTATCAATGAAACGAATTTTACCGGTGTCGATGATCTCTATCGATGAAGATGTTTTGAACAACAGATCCCTGGTAAGAACTCGCGCCACAAATTGATCACCAAAGTAGCTCTTTATCACATCAGGAGTCTGCCGGGGCGAAGGTCGAATGCCTCGCGGGGCGAAACTGATCGCGGCAATGTCGCTTGTAGCCAGTGGCAATGTGGCGTCAAGGACGCGCAGCATGGTTATTTCGCTCTCCACAACCTCCCCGTAAAAGCGCCCACCCTGGCGGGTAGTGAGGAGATCAGGATGCTTGCCGGCGCCTCTTTTCAGAGTGTGCAGCCGATGGTATGGAACAGATATTTTGCCAAATCCGGTTTTGACAGAGAGGGATTCTACGGCAACCGTACCCTGGTGAATATCTCCGTTCGTCATGGTGACAATATCGAAGCCAGAGGCTTCTCTACTGAATGCCGAGAGAGGGGAAATGAGTAACAGCAGGGCTAGAAACTTGATAATTGTATACAATTTTTCAATAACTCCTTGCAATCGCAGCTTGGGTTGAGGGACAAAGCCCAACATGTGTGTAGAACGTCTGTTGTTTTGATGGGCTTCGTCCCTCAGCGCCAACCTACGCAGAACTGGAGCGCCAAAACTCTGGTGGATGCGCCGTCGCTTATCCCCCCTACAACTACGTCCCTGTATGCGAAGCACACGTCATGATTGATGCGCTTCGCAAGCTCAGCACATCCTATGTCCGGCTAAGGAAGCTCTGATCAAGTCGCTTCGCGCCTCCATCAGAGTATTCCCACAAGTTTTTCTACGGGGGAAGGGTTAACTATCAATGAGTTATGCTGAACATATTGTTTGCCCTTCCCCCGAACCCCCATCCCATGAACTTATTCGGAGGTTTCCTAACTCATGCCCTTCTGTTTGAGCAGGGAGCTGTATTCCTGATCAGTGCCATTGATGTGATTGACCAGCCAGTTCTTCAGATAAAGCGCGACATCCTCCAGCGCCTCGTGTCCCCGTTTCTCGTAGTCCAGGATAAGCTCTTCCACTTTGGCGATCATCTCACGGTGCACCTCCTTGTGAGCTTCCAGGTCTGCATACCCCGCCTCCTGCATCATTTTCTCTTCGCGCTCAAAATGATATCTGGTATAGGCAACCACCTCGTCCAGAGCCTCTTTCTCAAACTCCTCACCCGTCTGATAATGAACAGCCGTCTGCAGATGGTTAATCAGAGTAAGGAGTTTCTTGTGGTCATTGTCCAGTGAATCGATACCCACGCTGTATTCATCTTTCCACACCGCAAAGCGCCGATTTTCACTCCGCCTCATCAGCACCGGAATTGCAATCAGCGAGGCCGTTAACAACCAGGGAACCGGATTCCCCGGACCCAGGGCGATAAAGGTCAGGATCGCCGCAACCAGTAAAGCCCCGGCCAGTAAAACCAGCAACAACATTTTTGTATTTCTACCCATGGTTCTCTCTCTCAATTTTGTAAGATAATCCTTTTTTCAGCATACCAGCGTGAAAAAGAGATAATCACTGTTTTTTTCTGAAGACTTGATCTGCATCAATATTTCACTACAATCATGTAGAAGCTTGACTCAAGTCAATGAGAGAATATCAGTATATTACTAGGATTTAAACGTTAGCGTGTCTGCCACGAGCGGGCAGGTGATAATTCCCACAACGAGAATTTTCCATAAGGTAGGAGATAAGCATGACGAAAAACAAACGAATCGGTGCTGTATTAACCGGTGCAATCAGTTTGGCGCTTGCAGGCGCGTCTTTTCAGGCATCTGCAGCAGCGGCCAAGCAGCCAACGCTGTCCGAGGCTGATTTTGATAAAGCCAAGAGCATGTACTTTCAGCGCTGCGCCGGTTGCCATGGTGTATTACGTAAAGGCGCCACCGGTAAAAATCTGGAGCCAAAAAGCACCCTGGAAAAAGGCCAGGAGCGTTTGGAAAAGATTATCACCCTGGGTACAGAAGGCGGCATGAACAACTTCGACGATATCTTCTCGAAGGAAGAGATCAGCCTGCTGGCGACCTATATCCAGATAGAGCCACCTGTTCCACCTGAAATGTCACTCGCCCTGATGAAGGAGCGGCATGAAGTACATATCGAACCCAAGGATTACCCCACCAAGCCGATGCATGACCGCAACTGGCAGAACTTCTTCCTGGTCATCGAACGCGATGTCGGCAAGATTGCAGTGATCGATGGCGACAAAAAAGAGGTCTTTGCACGCATCGATACGGGTTATGCGGTGCATGTACTCAAGACAACAGAGCATCACGACACCCTCAAGGCTAAAGACCAGGGGCGTTTTTGGTATGTTATGGGTCGCGACGGCATGATGACCAAGGTCGACCTGTGGCAGACCCCTGATAAAATGAAGGTCGCCAATGTCCAGGTTGCCTATGATGCACGCGACGTTGCCGTATCGGGCGACGGCAAATACGTTATCGGCGGTGGCTACTGGCCACCTCATTTCGTCATTCTCGAAGCCGAAACCATGATGCCGATCAAGGTGGTCTCTACCCGTGGCACCAATGTCGATGGCGAGTATGTCAACGAGTCGCGTGTAGCTGCTATCTATGACACACCAATGGCTCCAACCTGGTTGGTCGCTGCGAAAGAGCTGGGGCAGATGTGGCAGGTAGACTATTCAGATCTTGATAATCTGCAGATCACCCAGATTAACTCCGCCAAATACCTGCATGACGGTTTTTACGACCCGACCGGACGCTACTTCCAGATCGCGGCAAACGCCTCTGACAAAATGGTTGTCGTCGATACCAAAACACGAAAGCTGGAAGCCATGATCGATGTGGACAAGAAGCCGCATCCAGGCCCCGGCGCCAACTGGAACGACGAGAAGTGCGGCCCAGTCGGCGGCACCACCCACCTGGGTGTTGGCAAGGTGACTGTATGGGGCAACGATCCCGCCGGTCATAAGGATCAGGCGTGGAAAATCTGCTACGAAGTCGAAACAGACGGCCCCGGCGTGTTCCTGCGTACGCACCCCACGTCTGACTACGTTTGGGCTGACCAGACCAAGCATCCTGAGCCTGAAGTCCAGCAGACTCTCCAGGTTATTGACAAGAAGACGCGTGAGATTGTCAAATCCATTCGCTTGACCGAGACGGAAGGCTATGCTGCTGTCCATATCGAGTTCAATAAAGATGGATCTGAAGTCTGGACTTCTGTGTGGAACCGTAAGGACAGTAAAGAACCCAATGGTGAGATCATCATCTTCGATGCCAAGACACTCGAAGAGAAGGCTCGCGTCAAGGGACTTTTCGCACCGACCGGTAAATTCAACGTCTACAACCGTGTTAACCACGTAACTTAAATGAAGTAGAAACTCAGGCGGACACAGAGTAATCACACTGTGTCCGCCTTTTTTTTCTATATAGCAGGAGAGAATTGAGATGGCGACAGATATGAAAAAACCAGGACTGTTTTCGCGCCGGGTGACAAAAGGCGCCACCATCGGCGCTGCACTGTTGTTCTTTATTCTCGGCATCCTCTTCTGGGGTGGATTCAACACCGCCATGGAAGCCACCAACACCATGGAATTCTGCATCTCCTGCCACGAAATGAAAGATAACGTCTACCAGGAGTACAAACCCACCATCCACCATTCGAACCGCAGCGGGGTACGTGCAACCTGTTCCGATTGCCACGTTCCCAAACCCTGGATTCACAAGATGGTGCGTAAGATACAGGCAAGCAATGAAGTCCTGCACAAGATTCTAGGAACCATCGACACACCTGAAAAATTTAATCAAAAGCGTCTCCAACTGGCAAAAAATGTCTGGAAGGGGATGAAAGCAACGGATTCACGTGAATGCCGCAACTGCCACAACTTTGAGTCCATGAACCCGGCTTTTCAGAAGCCGCGGGCGCGCAAACAGCATTTGAATGCATTCGATACAGGCCAGACCTGCATCGACTGTCATAAAGGCATCGCCCACAAGAATGTGCGTGACCAGCTTACCGATGAAGAGCTGGAAGAGCTGGAAAAGCCCAACCCTGCCTTTATACGCGAAGTGCCACAACTCTATCTGGATGGCCTGAAACTGGTCGAGCAGCAGGAGAAAGAAGCTGCAGAAAAAGAAGCTGCAGAAAAAACCAAGCTCAAGGAGAAGAAAAAGAGAGCCAAGGCTGAGACCCAGAAACGCATCGATGAAGCTGTCGATAAAGCAGTCAAAGATGCGCTGGCAAGTGCTGCTGCTGCCGCTGCTGCTGCTGCGCCTGTTGCAGCAGCACCTACGGCGGAAGAGACACCACAAGCCGAAGCAGCCCCTGCTGAAGCAGCTGTACAACCCGCCCCGGCCGCCGCACCAGCAGCCGGTAGTGATATTGACTGGAGCAGTGCTCCCTCGCGTGAGATCACCCTCTTCTACCCCGGCCAGTCTTCGATGGAGTGGATGCTGACCGGCAAGGATCACGGCGGAGCACGTCCCTTTATCAAGTTGGGCGACCGCTGCTTCACCTGTCACGACAAGGAGGCGGACAAGATGGGGCAAAAGATCGTCACCGGTGAGAAGCTGGAGCCTGAAGCGACCCTGATTCCCGACAAGCGCGGCAGCATCCCTGTCAGCGTACAGGCGATGCATGATGATGAGAACCTCTACATGCGCTTTGAGTGGGAAAATAGCGAGCATACACCGGCCCCCTTTGTCGATGGCGGCAAGATGGATCCTGACAATCCCATGAAACTCGCCATCATGTTTGCCACTGATGACGTCAAATATGCAGCACAGGCCGGGTGCTGGGGAACCTGTCATCATGATCTCGATACCATGCCTGACAATCCGGGCGAAAATGTCACCAAATACATCACCGAAAGCCGCAGCAAGGTCGAGATCAAGGGCAGGCGCGGTAAAAAACGCGGCGGCTGGGACAAGCGTAAAGATGATGCCGAAATTCAGGGCGAAATGGATCAGGGCCACTTCATGGATCTCATTCGCTACAAATCAGGAAAGAGTGAGAGCGAAGATGGTCTTATCCTCGCTGACCGCGTGATGGAAGGCGGTCATGGCTCTGAATTCAACGCCTCTTTGAGTGGCGATACCTGGGTGGTCGAGATGAAGCGCAAGCTGCAATCCGACAAGCCCGGTGATGTCAATATGACGCTGGACATGATCTACAACTTCGGCTTTGCTATCCACGACGACTACACCAATGCGCGTTTCCACCACGTCTCGCTGGGTTACCGTCTTGGCTTTGACAATGACGAGGTCGAGGTGAATGCAGTAAAGCGTTAGTCTCTTTTCACGAGAAATCGTAGGGGGGATAAGGCATCTTTTTGCCGCATCCACCAATGCTCCAATGGTGGATGCGCTGTCGCTTATCCCCCCTACGTAAAACTAATGTAACACCTCAATAACTCCGCGCATTGAATGTACATTCAACAGAACCGATGTCATTTCGACCGCAGGGAGAGATCTGGAGCCCGTGAATAATAATCATGAAAATCATTCTGCCGTTATTGTTTTCTTTCATGTCCGGCTCAGCACTGGCTGCAACCACGCATGATGTTGAAATCTTCAAATTCAAATTCCTGCCCGCCGGGATCACCATCAAGGCTGGAGACACCATCCGCTGGACCAACAAGGAGAAGCGCCAGTACCACAGCGTCTGGTTTGAACAACTGGGTGAGCCTGAGCCGGACTATCTCTTTCCCGGCGACTTCTATGAAAGAACCTTCGATGAGGCAGGCGACCTCCCCTACCGCTGCGGACCGCATCCCAAAATGACCGGGATGGTGCATGTAACAAAAGAGGGTGAGAACAAAGCGTCTCCCGGCAATGCAAAAGAGAGTGCTTCCCTGGATGAGATCAAGGAGTCACGCCGTGCAGAGATACTCTATATCCTGAAGCACGACTGCGGCTCCTGTCACGGCATGACATTGCAGGGCGGCCTCGGCCCCTCGTTAAAACCCGACGCGCTCGAAAAACTCACGCTGGAGCAGGTAGCTGTCACCATCAACCATGGCCGCCCCGGTACACCCATGCCGCCGTGGAAACCATTTTTTAGCGAACAGGAAGCAAATTGGCTGGCGCTGCAACTGAAGCAGGGAACAGAGGAGCATCAAGAATGAAAAGGGTGATTTCTCTATTGTTACTGTTTTTTACAGTGGCAGCAGTGCATGCAGAAGAGAGCTGTGAAGTGCGCGGTACAGGCGACCTCGGCATTATTGTCGAACGCGCCACCGGCAGTGTTCTGGTGGTCGATACCAGCGCCCGCAAAACCCTGTTCAGGATCGAGGAACTTGGTGACCTCTCCCACGCCTCCGCGGTCTACTCCCGCGACGCGCGTTATGCCTATATCTTCGGGCGCGACGGTGGCCTGAGCAAAATCGATATCCTCTGCGGCAAGCTTGTGAAGCGCGTCGTGCAGGGCGGCAACAGCATCGGCGGCGCCATTTCCCAGGATGGCAGCCTCATTGCCGTTTCAAATTATGAGCCGGGCGGAGTCAAGATATTTTCCTCGGATGACCTGAGCCTGGTGGCGGACATCCCCGCGACAAAAGTCAGCGGTGAGAAGAATTCCAAGACCGTCGGCCTGGTCGATGTCCCCGGACAACGTTTTGTTTTCAGCCTCTATGACAGCGGAGAGATCTGGATCGTGGAGATGCGCGATCCGAAAAACCCCAGCATACAACGCTTTGAAAAAATCGGCGTTCAACCCTATGACGGGCTTGTGACGCCGGATGGGCGCCACTATATCGCTGGCCTGTTTGGTGAAGACGGCATGGCGCTGCTGGATCTGTGGCATCCGGAAAAAGGCGTGCAGCGCATCATGGACCACTACGGGCGCGGCGAGCAAAAACTGCCGGTTTACAAGATGCCTCACCTGGAAGGCTGGGCGATAGCTGGAAACCGCGCTTTCCTTCCCGCTGTAGGCCATCATGAAGTGCTGGTCGTGGGGAGCAATGATTGGAAACAGCTGGCGCACATCAAGGTTCACGGGCAGCCTGTATTTGTCATGGCAAGGCCGGATGGACGTCAAATCTGGGTCAATTTTGCCTTCCCCGACAATGACACCATCCAGGTTATCGACACCGAAACCCTGAAAATCGTCAAGACGCTGCAACCGGGTAAAGGCGCATTGCACATGGAATTTACCCCGCGTGGCGAGGCTGTGTGGATTTCAGTGCGCGACAAGGATCAAATACAGGTCTTTGACACCGAAACACTGGAACTGCTGGCGACCCTGCCGGCGACGAAGCCCAGCGGCATCTTCTTTACATCACGCGCACATAAAACAGGGCTTTGACGATCATGAATCCTCTGGAACAGGCTCTGCTCAATGATTATCAACGGGATTTCCCAGTGGATAGTACGCCCTTTGCACATATCGCCAAGGCGCACAATACAGATACAGCCACCATTCTGCAGCTGCTGGCTAAACTCAAGAGAGAGGGTTCAATCACCAGGGTAGGCCCCGTATTCCGCCCCAATACCATCGGCGTCAGTACATTGGCCGCCATGAAGATTCCTGAAAACAAGCTGGAAGCTGTGGCGGAACTCGTCAACAGCTACCCTGAAGTCAATCATAACTACGAACGGGAACATGCATATAATCTCTGGTTCGTAGTCACTGCGCCTGACCAGCAGCATCTTGAGAGTATCTTGCTTGAGATAGAAAAATCGACAGGCATCGATATCATGCGTCTGCCGCTGGTCAAAGAGCACCATATCGACCTCGGCTTTAAAATGCCCCTGCATGGGAAAGAGCCCTCCCCTGCAGTCAATAAACGCCTCTCTACCTCAACAACTGTCAGGCATAGCACCCAGCCAGATGATGCAATACAAGATCAGCTGATTGCCAGGATCCAGTCAGGGCTGCCGCTGGTCGATCAGCCTTATGCTGAAATTGCGAAAAAACTGGATATCGATGAGCAGGAGGTGATGCGGCGCATCGAGATTATGCTTACAACAGGCGCCATACGACGCATGGGAGTAGTGGTGCGACACCATGAACTCGGCTATCGCGCCAATGCCATGCTGGTATGGGATATCCCGGATCAGCAGGTCAATAAAGTGGGAGAGCAGTTAAGCAGGGTGGATTGCATTACCCTCTGCTACCAGCGTCCACGCCACCTCCCTCACTGGCCCTACAACCTCTTCACCATGATTCACGGCAAAGACAGGCAAAGCGTGGAACGGTGTATTGAGGAGATCGTGCAGAAATATGGCCTCGGCGACATACCCAGGGCAACCCTCTTCTCGCTGCGGCGATTCAAGCAGCGCGGCGCATGCTATAGTTATGCGCGACCGGAAACCCACTTTCAGATAGCCAGCAATGGATGAATCACTGGACGAGATCAACCGCAACATCATCAACACACTGCAATACAGCTTTCCGATATGCGACTACCCCTTTCGTGAAGCAGCAGAATCACTGGATATCACCGAATCCGAGTTGCTGGAACGCATCGAGGTGATGCGCAAGAATGGAATACTGACCCGCTTCGGGCCCCTCTTCAATGTAGAAAACATGGGCGGCGCATTCTCACTCTGCGCCATGAAAATCCCCGCAGCAGAATTCGAGCATATCGCAAAGCAGGTCAATGCCCTGCCCCAAGTCGCCCATAATTACCAACGTGACCATGCAATGAACATGTGGTTCGTGCTTGCCACACAGACCCCTGAAGAGAAGCAGAAAACCATAGAGGAGATAGAACAACAGACGGGCTATATGGTATACGACATGCCCAAGGAGAAGGAGTATTTCGTCGGTCTCTATCTGAATGTGTAGAAACCACTCACCGCGAGCGTAGGGTGTCAATAAGCGAAGCGCATTGCACCGCAATCCTGGCATTTCATCATCAAGTTGAAAGTGACAATAAACATATGAACACCGCCGACCTCGATCACCGGATTGTCGTTGCCACACAAGCCGGCCTGCCGCTTGACCCGCAGCCCTACCAGCGTATTGCAGAACAGCTGGGGGTAGAAGCTTCACTGATTCAGGAGCGCATGCGGCAGATGCTGGAAGATGGGCGCATCCGGCGTATTGCCGCTGTTCCCAACCACTACAAGCTGGGTTATGTCGCCAACGGCATGTCCGTGTGGAATGTTCCGGATGAGCGCATCGATGAACTGGGTGAGAGAGTCGGGGCGCTCGATTATGTCAGCCACTGCTATCGCCGCCCCCGCTATCTGCCTGAATGGCCGTATAATCTGTTCGCCATGGTTCATGGAACCAACCGCAATGAGGTCATGGAAAAAGTTCGCCGGATTGCGTTATTATTAAATGATGCAGACCAGGGTCACGAAGTCCTGCTTAGCACCAAGATCCTGAAAAAAACAGGCATGCGCTTCAAGTAACATCTCAATAACTCCATGCAGATCAACCAGCACATCCTATACAGGCTCGGGCATTACACGAATTTATTGAGAAATTACCGCTTCAAGAGGTAAATGACAGATGTTCCGCATCAGCCAGTACATGCAGCAGATTCACCAGCCCACACCGCTGGGGCCAAAACGCAATCCGTCCGGACCGGTTGTCATCTGGAACCTGATTCGCCGCTGCAACCTCACATGCAAGCACTGTTACTCCATCTCTGCAGACAAGGATTTTCCCAATGAAGTGGATACCGGAACCATCTTTGAAACCATGGACGACCTGCGTGCATTCGGTGTGCCGGTTCTGATACTATCAGGCGGTGAACCCCTGCTGCACCCCGACATCTTCAGGATCTCCGCCTACGCAAAAGAGCTGGGGTTTTATGTCGGCCTGTCGACCAACGGCACCCTGATCGACGAGAGCAACATCCAGCAGATTGCCGACTCCAGCTATAACTATGTCGGCATCAGCATCGACGGCATGCGCGAAACCCATGATATGTTCCGCCGCAAGCAAGGCGCCTTTGATGCTGCAATGAACGGCATACGCATGTGCCGCGACCACGGCATCAAGGTCGGCCTGCGCTTTACCATGACCCAGGACAATGCCGCTGAGTTGCCGGATCTGCTGCAGCTCATGGATGATGAGGGCATCAACAAATTCTACTTCTCACACCTGAACTATGCCGGACGCGGCGACAAGAACCGCAAGGATGACGTGGCTCATCAACGCACCCGCGATGCCATGGATATCCTGTTTAACGCCAGCATGAAGGCAGTCCAGCAGGGGCAAAACAGGGAGTTTGTCACCGGAAACAATGATGCAGACGGCGTCTATCTGCTGCACTGGGTGCGCAAGCACTACCCGCAACATGCCAAAGCGATCCAGGCCAGGCTCGAACAGTGGGGAGGAAACAGCTCAGGCGTCAATATCTCCAACATCGACAATCTCGGCAACGTGCACCCGGATACCATGTGGTGGAACTACAACCTCGGCAACATCAAGGAACGCCCCTTCTCCAAAATCTGGACGGATATCAGCGACCCGTTGATGGCAGGATTAAAAGCATCGCCACGTCCACTGCGGGGACGCTGTGGTGTGTGCTGCTATCGCAACATCTGCGGCGGCAACACCCGCACCCGCGCTTTCCAGATGACAGGCGATCCCTGGTGGGAAGACCCCGGCTGCTACCTCAGCAATGAAGAGCTGGGCATTAACCCGGCAATGATTGAAGGAGAGCAACCTGAGCCACCTGAACTAAAAACAAGGGAGATACGCTTTGCAAGTTGAAGTGCCTATGAAATTTCATTCCATGCTGCTCGCTCTATGCCTGATCATGCCGGCAATAGCAAACGCACAGACGCCTGACTATCTTGTCGAGAGCATCGAAGACGGCGACACCATCATCATCAATCTCGATGGTGAATCGCGACGCATCCAGCTATCCGGCATAGACGCACCTGAAGATACCGAGAATGCCAAACTGAAACTCGATATCCAGAAAAAAGGCTTGTCCAAAGATACCTTGCTTGAGCTTGGCGCGTTGGCAACAGGCTTCCTTAAGGGTGAGGTGGCAGTCGGACAAAAAGTGACCCTGCAAGGTGACTTGAGCCAGCGCGATAAGTATGGACGAATTCCAGCCATCGTCATCAATGATAAAGGCGATTCACTCAATCTACTCATGGTGAGGGGGGGATACGCCATTCTCCTGACGCGTTATCCGCTGGAAGAGAAGTTCAAGGCCGCCCTTGAAGAGGCGCAGCAGCACGCCAGATCCAGCAACAGCGGGTTATGGGGAAGCCACCCTGAAATCATGGCAACATGGAGTGACCTATAACTGCATAGTAGTCAGTTTATCTCGCCAAGACGCCAAGACCGCAAAGGTTTTTCTTGGCGAGCTTTGCGTCTTTGCGAGAGTTTTTGTGAAATTAATCAAAATTGGAGCAGACATGATTAAAACACATTTTCACCTGTTACTCTCCGCGTTCGTTTTCATCGCATCCCCGTTACAGGCTGATGCGCCGCTGGATGATGAACTCACCAAGGCAATGAGTCTGGAACCCGATGTTGAAGATGGAAAAGAGGTTTTCAAGCTCTGCATG
>Ga0209013_10004285_pt1 | contig 12539 bp, 14 predicted proteins | sample Cruoilmetagenom2_FD_187291 | JGI IMG/M metagenome (GOLD analysis project Ga0209013, IMG submission 187291) | Oil polluted marine microbial communities from Coal Oil Point, Santa Barbara, California, USA - Sample 2 (SPAdes) (version 2) | ecosystem: Environmental > Aquatic > Marine > Oil seeps ...
GCATATATACTCACTATCGGTTTTCTGGAGATAAACATCTGATGGAACAGACAGGACATCGTACCTCGACAATTAAAACATGGTCCATCGTTATTCTGATGGTGGGATGGGTGTTTTTCAAAGGGTGGCTGGCATATCATGTTGTGGGCGATCTTGGACAGCCTGACTGGGACTACCGGCCCATAAAGGACGTCCCGGCTGAATCTGCATATGCCGTCAACAAACCATACCATCCCCTGCCGTTTGCTCAGCATGTGCTGGGTAAACAGGGGCAAGAGGAAAATCCATCACATTTGTCCGTGGTGCCGCTTCAAGGTGTTCAATAAATGAAAAAACTGGTTGGCCTTTTTATCACCGTTGCAATCATCAGCCTGGTGGCATATCAGGCCCTGATGTTCTACGACAATAACTTCCGCTACGGTCGAATGCGGGAAACCCCGGGTGTAAAACCCCACGAGGCCCCCCTGTTGATCCTGGAACCAGGCATCGTTCCCATTCATGGCGGAGACGCAATCTACCGCTTAACACCGGCAGCTGACCTGGTATCACCACTGAACATGAATACGTCCACCACCGTTGCCAGGGGAAAAAACTTATACCGTGTATACTGTGCACAGTGCCATGGCATCAACTACGATGGCAACGGTACCGTTGGGCAAAGTTTTCAACCATTGCCAGCCAATCTTCGTAGCCCCGACGTTCAGTCGAAATCGGCAGGTGAATTATTCAAATCCATCAGCTTCGGTATCCCAGACGGCCGTCAGCCGGCTCTCGACACAACTATATTGCCCGATGACCGCTGGCATATCATCGCCTTTGTTCAATCCCTGGGATCATCTACCCCATAATACATGCCCCATAGCTTTTCCCATATATTTTTATTTGATACTGTATTTATAAATTTAATCGGGCTATAAAAAAAATCGGATATCGAACAAGCTCGATGGGTGATCCCGATTCAGCCGGAAAACTGTCTGAGATTCTTAGAGATCATTATGCCGAACAGTTTGATGATCAACTATATTAGTTAATCAAACGCAACGGGAATTGATTTATCTTCAAGGTTTGGCCCTGTTCGGTATTATGGACTCTTAGGAGCGAGTTTTTTCTGACTGAATCGGGATTATCCATCGGGCGGAACGCCATTATTAGTTACTGGATTTTTTATCATCAGTTGTGTCTCAAGGACCATGTAAGTCATGGATAAAACAACCTGCGATCTATGTGGCTTATCTCTCCGGCATGGCGCCGTTACCGCAATCATTTCCGAAAAATCAATGCAATTTTGCTGCTTCGGCTGCAAACAGGTCTATGAAATGCTCTTGGCGGCATCAGGAGACCTGGATCCGGATGCATTCAGGGAAACGGACGTTTTCAAGCGTTGCGTGGCGGCAGGCATTATCCCGGAATCCATGGACGACCTTGAAAAAAAGAAACTGTTAACCGCATCGGGTAAAGGACACAGCCAAATCCGGGAACCAAAAATCGCCGATAACAATCCCGTGTCCGAAACGGACAAAGGATTATGGCTCGATCTGAAGGTCAGCGGCATGTGGTGTCCGGCCTGTGCCTGGGTGCTTGAAGAAACATTGATTAAAGAACACGGTGTAAAGCAGGCAAAATGCCAATTTACGACAGACCGCATCAAACTCAATTACAACCCGGTTCTCACGTCACCGCAACACCTTATGGATGCCATCGAAAAGATTGGATATCATGGCAGCCCTGCCGAAGATGGACAAAACAGACCAGAGTCCAGAAGAGAATTTATCCGCCTGGGAATTTCAGTCTTTCTGACCATGAACGTGATGATGCTTTCGTTTGCCCTCTATACCGGCTTTTTCACCCAGCTCTCGGCAGATGCCATCCATCACCTCACGTGGCCCATCGTTGTCATGGGGTCGGTTGTTTTTTTTTACAGCGGTGCCCCGATTCACCGCAAGGCGGTGTCTGGGCTGTCGGCAGCCTCTCCCGGCATGGAAACACTCATCAGCATGGGAGCCGGCAGTGCCTTTTTTTACAGCCTCTTCAACTGGCTCACGGGGAGTATCCATCTCTATTTCGACACCGCATCCATGTTGATTACCCTGGTATTGGTGGGCAAAATCATCGAACAGATGGCTAAAGACAGGATTAATGTCCAGATCAACAGATTTTTTGAACTTCAGCCTTCCAAGGTAAGGATCTGCACGGAGCAATTTCCCGAGGGCAAATACGTGAATGCCAAGTTGCTGTCTCCCAGAGATGTTTTTCGAGTTGAATCAGGGGAAATCGTCCCGGCAGACGGTAGAATTCTAATGGGAGATGCACGCATCGATGAAAGCACCCTTACCGGGGAAGCAAGGCCGATTCATAAACAAAAGGGAGACATGGTAAGCAGTGGAACAACGATCATCTCAGGCTCCCTCCAGGTATCGGCCCACGCCGTGGGTGAGGATTCTCTGGTTGGCCAGCTGATATCCGTAATGGAGACATCCCTGGATAAAAAATCCCATATGGAAGATATCACCGACAAGGCCCTGAAATTTTTCGTCCCCACCATTATACTGCTCGCCATCGGAACGGCCGCCGTTTGCCTGCTCCTCGGCTTTAGCGTTCAGAATGCCATCATTCGTGCTGTCACCGTCATGGTGATCTCCTGTCCTTGTGCATTGGGCGTTGCCATCCCACTGGCAAGAGTTGCCGGGATCTCACTGGCAGGCAAAAATGGAATCCTTGTTCACCACTTCGAAGCTTTTGAAAAGATCAGAAACATCAGTGCATTTGTTTTCGATAAAACCGGCACCCTTACCAGGGGAGAATGGGATTTGATACAAACGGAGACATTGAACGACTGGCCTGAGGATAGGGTTCTCTCACTTGCTGCAGGCTTGGAGACCCATTCATTCCATTATGCCGGGGAGGCAATTGTTCATGCTGCCAAGGAAAGAAATATTGCACCTGCAACGGCCACGCGTGTATCGGAAACAGATAATGGTATTTCCGGTTATGTCGGGAACAAACGGGTCAAAATCGGATCTGCAAACTTCTTGTCCGGCGACACGCATGACACCTTGTCTTATCATGGCAATACGGAAACTGAAAAAACAACCGTCACGTCTACCGTACATATGAGTGTTAACGGAAAGCCATGCGCCCTGTTCCACTTTGGCGATGCTGTTCGTGCATCAAGCGAAACCGTTATTCAAGACTTGAAGAATCGCCGTATGAAACTTGCCTTGATATCCGGCGACGGTCAACGAACCACCCGGATGATCGGCAATGTTGTCGGCATCTCAGAATGCCACGGCAGTATGCTGCCTGAAAATAAATCTGAATTTGTTAACGCCTTACAGGATCAGGGGTATTGCGTAGCCATGGTCGGCGACGGCGTCAATGACGTGCCGGCTCTGGCTTCCGCCGATCTGGGAATCGCCGTGCATTCCGGGCATCGAATCGGCATGGAAGCATCCGGTATTACTCTGATGGGGAATGACCCCGCACAGATACTCACCTTCTCCGGGTTGGCCTCACATGTTTCACGCACAATTCATCAGAATCTCGTTTTTACCTTTCTGTATAACATCATCAGTATCCCCATCGCCATGAGTGGCTTGCTGAATCCGTTGGTTGCGGTTTCCGCCATGCTCATGAGCAGCTTAAGCGTCACAGGAAATACCCTTTACCTCACCCGGCGGGTCTCCAAACAAAAACGTTCCCGGAATACGCATGAGGATTGACACGCTATACGTTGATTTTCACAATGCATTATTCGTTACAAAAGCGACAAAGTCGCACATGATAAAATCATATAACGATTTTATTTTGCTTGACACATTTCGGGATTGATTTAGTATTCTAACGGCTTTGATACCTGTATGACGGCAGACTGAAACGATCATTACGACTATACGCAATACGAATTCTGAAGTAAACTACGATGAACGAAACCAGCAGAAATATCGATCCCGGCGAAATCGCACATTTTGATCGTCATGCCGTGGATTGGTGGGATTTTAAAGGCCCCTTGAAAGCCCTGCATGAGATCAACCCGTTGCGCCTGCAGTATATCGAAAAACACGCCGGTATTGCGGGCAAAACTTTTCTGGATGTCGGGTGCGGCGGCGGGATCCTGTCGGAATCGCTAGCCTCGTCCGGTGGATATGTAACCGGAATCGATATGACGGACTCTGCCTTGTGTGCTGCCCGGGAACATATAAAAAAAACAAACGAGCAGGTTCAATACCACCGTACAACGGTCGAAGCGCTTTCAGGGAAAACCCAAAACCGCTACGACAGCATTACATGCATGGAATTGCTGGAACATGTTCCCCAGCCATCATCGGTGCTCAGTGCCTGCGCTCAACTTCTTAAACCAGGCGGTGATATATTTATCGCCACCATCAACCGAACCTGGATGGCGTATGTATTGGTAATCCTGGCGGCTGAATATCTATTGAGAATCGTTCGCAAGGGTACCCATACATATGGAAACTTCATTAAGCCCGAAGAAATTGTGCACTGGGCAACAGATACCGGCTTGAAAATGATGGATCTTTCCGGCTTTTTATACAACCCTCTTACGGGAAACACGCGTCTGTCATCCTTCACCAAAATGAATTATCTGATGCATTTGAGAAAACCATGAATAAACCGATCAAAAACAAACTGAACGACTTGAAACCGCCTGCCTGGCTTGACGAAAACGAACGCAAGAAGATGTTCGATGCCCAGGTGGATTCATCAGACACAGCCTACTTCGGATTCAAGCAGCACCGGGCGGCTGAAAAGGCAAAAACCGTTTTATCCCACTTCAACCGCGTGGCCCCCAAATATGATTTTATGAACTCCGTCCTCAGTTTCGGTATTCATCACGCCTGGAAGAGAACAGCCATCCGTATGCTCCATCTAAAGCCTGGTGATCAAATCCTGGATGTCTGTGGTGGTACAGGGGACCTGGCGGTCATGTCCGCTGCACTCATCGGAAAAGGTGGTCATGTCTTTATCTATGACATCAATCGCGCCATGATGGCAACCGGAAGAGACAGGCCTGAAAACCAGGAAAATCGCACATGTATTCACTATATCGAAGGTGACGCGGAACAGATAGCCTGTCATGAAAATCGGTTTGATGTAGCCATGGTTGGATTTGGCATCCGGAATCTGACCCACCTTGAAAAAGGGTTCCAGGAAATGTACCGGGTTTTGAAACCAGGCGGAAAGGTCATGTGTCTTGAATTCTCAAAACCCACCAACCCCCTGTTCCGCTGGTTGTATGACCTTTATTCCTTCAATATTATGCCCTTTGCCGGTTCTATCCTTGCCGGTTCGCGGCAGTCTTATGCCTGCCTATCCCAAACCATTCGCATGTTTGCATCTCCGGATGAATTAAAGAAAATTCTCCAAGGCATCGGATTTGAAGCAGTTTCTTACAAATGCCTGACCAACGGCATCGCCGTGATCCATATGGGGCACAAACCTCTCACCAATGGTTCGGTGTTTATCAATTTCCTAAAATGATTAAATAGCGGTGCAATTTTATGTGCAGCATCATGATTTAAAACCGCAGTCCCTTCCAGATAAAATAGACCCCCACCGCTATCATTAACACGGCGCCGATTTTGTATACTTTTTCGCGATGCCGAAGCCAACGGAGATCCGTGAGTCTCGACACGAGAAAAAGCGCCGGTATAGTGCCGAGGCCGAAACAGGTCATGAGACCTGCTCCGGAAAGCACGCCGCCCAAGGTGGTGTCCGCCTCCATTCCGGAGCGTGCAGCCGCAAGCAAGGCAGTATATACCGGTCCGCAGGGCAGCAACCCGAGGAGCAGTCCGAGGGGTAGATACATCAGCGGGTGCTTCTTTTTCTGCAACAGCTGTTTAAAAGTCCTGGTGATAAATGTACCAACCGGGGGAGCCGCGCGAAAGATGACGCTGGTATGGATCCAGCCTGTCATTGTGAGACCCATCAACGTGATAATGACTCCGGCAACCACCATTACCCCTTTTTGTAAACCATCAATGCTTTCCGCAAAGCGGGTGAAGGATGCCATACCGCCGACGATCCCACCCAGGAGACCATACGTCAGGGTTCGGCCGCAATTGTAAATCAGATGGGGCCAGACCGACGGACCACCCTTCAAATTCAGTGAAAGCGATATAACAACGGGCCCGCACATACCGATACAGTGCCCGAATCCGATGGTCACACCGGTTGTGAAGAAAAGAATATATATGGAATTAGTAGATAACATCGAAAGTGAACACGACGCTGCCAACATCCGGCAGGGTGACCACGGCCTGCCAGATAGTCTTACCGCTGGGGCAGCGGACAATTACCCCTTGGCCCACATATGTGGTGACACCATTTTTTTTAAGTATTACCCGATTCGGCCCCATCTTCATGCCGGGCATACCCAAATCAATGAAGGGTGCCTCCGAAAATGAATCGCCACTTATCTTGACCTGAAACGTCAAGTCCTTCATGGCTTTCACGGGCTTGGGGAGAATTTCCAGATCAACGGTTCTACCGTTGATCTGCTTCCGGCAGCTACTTGATTGTATATCACAATCCAATTTGACTTCCGCTGCCAAGCAAACACCCGGCTGGTGAGCTGAAAAAATCATGAGGCTGAGAAACAAGATACCAATACTGACCAGAGGAACGTTGAACCTACTTGCTTTCATGGATAGCTCCTTGATTGCGCTTCGCACGACATTTGCACTTCGTGCGTCATTTATTGCCGCTGATGGCTCTTGGCTGAACCTAAAACGTAACACCTAAAACTTAAAATGATTTATACTGATATGTTCAAAAATGCAATTGCATTGGTTTCAGGAAGGGTTGCGTATTGGATATTAACGAAAGGAAAGATAGAAGGGTACCCTGCAGCAAGCTGCAGGGTACCTTCAAAAGATTTTATGAAATTACGGATTAGGCAACTGATTTCTGTTTGGCCTTTTCCCAGTCTTCCAGCTCAACACCTTCTTCCACATCTTCCCAACCACTGATCATGGCTTTGGTGTGAGTAAAGATGGTATGCCCGGTGGTAGTCATGTAGACATGCACAATGATAAACGAGAAAATGGAAAAAGCGCCTGCCAGGTGAATCCAGACTACAACCGTGAGAGAAAGACCTGGAATCCCCCAATCCAGCCAGGAGTTGTAGCCCCAGTAGAGAAAACCGGTAATCATCATCACCGGGAGAAGAAGCGCTGCCAGATTCAGATAAACCAGACGTTGAAGGGGGTTGTGCTTGGCCTTTTTTTGTTTGGGAAACGGGTGGGACTCCCCTCGAAAAATGCCATAGGCATAGTACCGGATCACTTCGATCATCTTCTGGGTGGTGGGAATGTATTGTTTCCATTCTCCGGTTGTGAACACCCAGAACACAAAGAATGCAAATGCAATAAGCCAGGTAAGGCCGGTAAAATTGTGTACCTTAACGGCTGTGTGAAACCCCAGCCAGTTGTATACACCATGCACCTCCAGTCCGGTCGTGAGGAGAATGAGAATCAACGCCATCTGAAGCCAGTGCCAGAAACGTTCATAGCGCGTATAAAGATAAATATTATTCATCTTGCCTTCCATGATTGACTCTCCTCTCCTACTTTTTGTTATTTCTGTTTGTGAAGATCCGGCCTATACCGTGCAGGGAAACACCCACAAGCGAACCCAGGATCACGAGCCATCCCAGGGTGTCTATCAAGCCTGCGCCGTCACGGCCCGGCATGTAAAACCCTGCCAGGTTCGCCATTCTGCCTTCATCACGGATGTGACACTCACTGCATGCCACCACGTTATCTTTAGGGGCAACCATGTGAGTGGTAGGATAGACATAGGTCGTTTTCACAAAATCAAATTCGCCTGAGAACGGTAAATCGAGCGATTTGGCGCCGTTTGAAAGGGCAACCTGCCAGTCGAGGGTACTCCAGTAACCATTGGGTCCCGACAGCAGCGGCGTCAACAGCGTCTTGTGTACCTTGTCGTAGGGTTGAACCCCACGGTGGACCTTGAACGGATAAATACGCGAGTTTTCATCGTCGCGGTCTCCCAGTGGATGACTGAGGGCAACAACTCCGGATGGATCGATGGGATCCGCTGCCGTGAGAGATTGAATGGAACCGTTGAACCAGAAATATTCCGGTTTCAGATTTTTCTCCCACTTCATATTCCCTTTGATGGAAAGGTAGTCCTCTTTTCCATAGGCGCCTTTGGTTTTATAGGGTTTGCCATCTTTTGTTTTCCCGGAGGTGGACCAGTCCCAGGACATTTTGGTTGGGTTTACGCGTGCAAATGTCGGGATATGACAACTCTGGCAGGCGACCTTGTCGGTGTGATCATTGGCCTTTGATCCGGATTGATGAGGCGTACTGCTGTGACAGGATTCGCAGGTGATCTTGGACGTCAGGTCATCTTCGATGAGGCTTTTGCGGTGTGTATATGCCGGCGTGGTGTACATCCTGCCGGAAATATTGTGCTGGCTGGTGGTGTGGCAGCGAACGCAGTCGAAATTCTGACCATCAACTCCCATATGCACGTCCAGAGCTTTGTTGGGTTTGGTCATGGACGAATCGAGGTCGCCGTGCTTAACACCGTCACCGCCGCCGCCGTAGAAATGGCAGGAACCACAGTTCTTGCGTGTGGGAAGCGTCACACTCTGAACAGCCAGCTGAATTTCGGATTGAATTTCATTGGCCAGATCTTTGAGTTCCGGATCTTCCTCTGACTCCGCCAAAAAAGAGTTGAAATCCTCAAATGATTCATCCCAGCTGATCTCCTTGGAGCCATGGCATACCAGGCAGTTGGTGGATTCGGTTTTCGTTCCCCATCCAGGATGACAGGAAAGGCAACCTTTATCCTGCTCATTATTGGCTGAAATGCAGAAATTGTTGAGAGAGTACGCCGATTTCCCCATCTCAACACCCTTTTCATTTTTGCCTGCTTTCCAGGTCCAGTGGATGGTTTTGTGAAACTGTGTTTCCGCCTCGGAATGGCATGAAATACAGGCTTCAGTTACCTGGGGCCCTGATGTAAACGTCTGTCTCAAGACTTCATGCTTGGCGTGATCAGTCGTATTCCAGTGTTCGGCAATTTTAGCAGCCTGCTGAGCCATGGCGCGGCCGGGTGCCTGATCGACTGCTTTCTGATCGGCCCAGACCACCGATATCAATCCCAGTAGAATCCATACCGGTAAAATCAGAAAAAGAACGCCGGTGATTGGCGTATTTGATGATTTCATAAAAAAATCCCTTCGTTTCCACAGACCCTTGCGGGTCGGAAAAGGGCAACAGGCTAGAAGCTATCTCAAATTTGAGATGGCTTCTAGTGCTGCCCCCTTACGAATCTTAGCAATAAAATCCTATTGACAATTTTATTCTTCACGACATGGAATGAACAACTTTTACTAAATAGTTTCCGTCCAGAAATAGGGATTTTCGCGTTCTGACAAGGCGGGCGTCAGATTTAACCCGGAAGAATAGCGTGCTATTTTGAGGAGTTAAATCATGGCGCCCAACGCCGGCAGGGCGTGAAAAGACCCTTTATGGATGGACACTAAACAGGTTTCTTGATGGTATATGAACCGTCCTTTTCAAAAACGGCTTCGGCTTCAAGATAGAAGACATTTTTTAATTCCGGTCTGATATCCTGAACCATATAATAGGCTTCACCGCTTCTGGCGCCGGTGGCGCAGACAAAAACAACGGGCTTGTCCGACGGTAGAGAACTGATTTTCCCTTCGAGTTCATCCGTGGGAATATTAACGGCCGTTTTAAAACTTCCGGCAGCAAACTCATCCGGATCGCGAACATCGATCAACATGATGCTTGCAGGGTTTTCTTTGATGATTTTTTCAAAGGCAGCAATGGCGATGGTACCCTCTTCTGCACCGGCTGTTACCTTGGCAGGCGCTGCTGCCGCCATTTCCTTTTTCCATGCCGGGTATCCCGCGGCAAACACCATAACATCTTTGTGGCCTAGCTGAACCGCCGTCCTGGCGGATTTATGACTCAGCTTTCAGGTGTAGCCACCGCAGTAGAAAACCAGCGGTATACTTTTGTCACCGGGCAGATTGCCTTTCAGTTCATCGAACTTGCTGTCGGGCATACTGATGGCGCCGGGAATGTGGCCTTTGTCATACTTGGGTCGCTTGGGTCGAGAATCGATAATCACAACATTGGCATTGGTCTCGACCATTTTTTTGACAACACTGGTCTCGATAGCATAGTAGTTGCCGGGGGCGCTTTTCCATACTGGGAATCCGTCTTCAAATACTTTGACGTTCTTGTAACCGAGTTTTTCTGCCTTCCAGGCAGATTTGTGACTCAGCTTTCAAGTGGGGCCCTGGCAATAGAAAATAAGCAAGGATTCCTTATTCTCCGGCAGACTGCTCAGCATGGTTTCGAACTTGCTGTCCGGGATGCTGACGGCGGAAGGAATGTAACCCTTGTCATATTTGGGACGCTTGGGCCTTGAATCGATGATCATCGTGTCGGCAGGCACCGGCACCTTGGCATACTGCTGAACAAATGCCACGTCAACGATATCGTGAAATTTCCAGGAAGTGTCTTGCACAGTGCTTGCGGCTTCGGGTGCTTTGGGCGCCGAGGCGCAACCAAAACCCACCAGCAGCAGCGCTGCAAGAACAGACACCACCAACAATCTTTTTCTTACTGACATGTGTAACCTCCTTTATTTACATTTTGCAGGTGTGGGCGAGTCAGAACCATGTTCATAAAGATAGGTGAAAATATCCACCAGATCCTTATCGCTGACGCTACTCCACTCTTCTTGACAACCAAATTCAGCAAACTCCTTCTTGTCGAAAATCTGCTCCCACTCGGCCTGGGTGTGAGCATCGGGATTTATGGTCGGTTTGGGTGAATCGATCTCACCCCTGGTCATGCAGGCCTTGTAGAGCTTTCTGTAAGTGTATTTTCCTTTACGTTTATTGCCCGTTTCCATGGCCAGACTTGTGCCCACAAAACACACAGACACCAGGACAGCCACCACAATTGATACGATTTTCTTTTTCATTTGATTACCCCCTGATTTAAAATATAGCGTTAAAATCTGAACGATTGTTTTTTTGTCATTCAAGTTAATAGCAACCTGTATGCCAGTTAGACAAAAAAACAAAAATAATTATAATTTGCTGTAATCAATATATATTTTAAATCGCTATAAAACTACAAGCCTATAAGGGTTACATATCAATTAACAGATGTTAACCATGGCCGTTAACACTTCCACCATTAACTTGATGGGCTGGTCCACTGGATAAATGGTGACCTCACCCCCCCATGGGCTGGAGAAGCCACCTTTTTTTATGACGGGTTAGAAAACAACGTATCGGTAGCAATCCTGCAAAATCAAAGACAGCTCCTGGGGCGGAACAACTACGACGCCAGGCTGATGACGATCGAAAGGTTTTACAGCATTCTGCTGTGCGGTGAGTGTGCACAGGGTCACCTGGGCCAAACGACACAGGCGCGTGCATGCATCGGTTTTAGTGAACTCACATCCCGATCCCAACAGGTGAATCCTGACCTGTTTTTCCTGGCCCAATGCGGCATCAGCCAGTTTTTCAACAAAACCGAAATACCTGTTCGAGTTGACGATGATACCCAAGGTTTTTTCTGCTCTCATTAAGTTTACCACCAGCAAATGACCCGGTCATAGGCAAAGATGTCCTCCACTAGATGAGACCAGTTGACCGCAGTGCCGGATACTTCATCCTGATAAAGACTCACCACAGCGATTTCATCCTCGGCAGCCGAGGCTTCGATTAACTTTGCAACGCTTTCATCCGGCTTGCATTTTAGAATGTGTAATACCTTTGCCATAGCAACAACGTCGTACCGTATAAGATCTTTTATATGTTAATGTGAAGATCCTTTCGGTTTGTAATAGCAATGTCCATACCAATTTCGACAAACTTTATAACATATTGATTTAATACATATAATTATTTTTTTATGCCCGCTTGCTTTTTTATAGAGCCTGCACTATATTTACATTTGTTAACTTTTTCAGACTGGATTAACATCGGGAGTGCAAATGGACATATCAAAATACTGGAAAACCATCGTCGACACCCTTCAGGATGGCGTCATGGTCGTGAACCCCGGCGGAAAAGTGTTGGCTGTAAACCCTGCCGCGGAGCAACTGACCGGTTACAAGGCAGATGAACTGATCGGCAGATCCTGTCGGGTACTGAACTGTAACGGATGTGATATTTTCGGTAAAGGTGATGCGGAGAAATGGTGCGGCCTTTTCGCAAAAGGAAACGTCAAAGCCAAGAAGTGCCTGATCACAAACAAGGACAAGCGGTCGGTAAACGTCATAAAAAATGCTACCATTCTTTATGACGAAAACAAAATGATCATCGGCGCCGTCGAGACCCTGACCGACATGTCCGCCCTGGTATCACAGCAGTTTGAAATTTCACAACTGCGCAGAAGCCTGCATCTAGAAGAGGGATTTCACGGTTTGATCGGAAAATCACCTGTCATGCAAAATCTCTTCGAACTCATTGAAAACGTTGCCCTGACAGAGGC
>Ga0209013_10004286_pt1 | contig 12537 bp, 9 predicted proteins | sample Cruoilmetagenom2_FD_187291 | JGI IMG/M metagenome (GOLD analysis project Ga0209013, IMG submission 187291) | Oil polluted marine microbial communities from Coal Oil Point, Santa Barbara, California, USA - Sample 2 (SPAdes) (version 2) | ecosystem: Environmental > Aquatic > Marine > Oil seeps ...
TTTTCAACACTAGGTTGGCCAGATGAATCAAATGAAGAATTCAAACGTTATTACCCTACCGATGTATTGGTTACGGGTTATGACATTATATTCTTCTGGGTATCCCGTATGATTTTCCAAGGGATCGAATTTACAGAACAACGTCCATTTGACGATGTATTGATACATGGCTTGGTACGTGCTGAAGACGGCCGCAAAATGTCGAAATCACTAGGTAACGGCATTGACCCGATGGATGTCATCGATAAATACGGTGCCGATTCACTTCGATACTTCTTATCGACCGGCTCATCACCTGGTCAAGATTTGCGTTTCTCCATTGAAAAAGTAGAATCTGTGTGGAACTTTGCCAACAAGATTTGGAACGCTTCACGTTTTGCCATGATGAACATGGAAGGCATGAAATTTGAAGATATCGATCTAAGTGGCGAAAAATCAGTGGCGGATGCATGGATTCTGACTCGTCTGAACGAAACAATCGATCAAGTAACAAAGCTTGCAGATAAATATGAGTTCGGCGAAGTAGGGCGTGCACTTTATAACTTCATCTGGGATGATTTCTGTGACTGGTACATTGAAATGGCGAAGCTGCCATTATACGGCGAAGACGAAGAAGCGAAGAAAATGACTCGCTCAGTCTTAGCATATGTACTCGACAACACGATGCGTTTATTACACCCATTCATGCCGTTCATCACGGAAGAAATTTGGCAAAGCTTGCCGCACGAAGGCGAATCGATTACAGTAGCGGCATGGCCGACAGTCAATGAATCATTGACTGACAGTGCGAAAGCGTCAAACATGAAACTACTTTCAGACATCATTCGTTCTGTTCGTGCAATTCGTGCGGAAGTACAAACGCCGATGAGCAAAAAAGTACCGCTTTATATTTCAACAAAAGATGCAGGAACACTCGCTGTACTAGAAGAGAACGCGATGTACTTGGACAAATTCTGTAACCCAGAACCATTGGTGTTGGGTCAAGGAATTGAAGCACCAGGTCAATCGATGTCGAGCGTTGTATCGGGAGCGGAACTGTTCTTGCCTTTGGAAGGTCTGATTGATATTGCTGCTGAAACAGCTCGTCTGGAAAAAGAGTTGGAAAAATGGGCAAAAGAAGTGAAACTGGTTCAAGGGAAACTGTCAAACGAACGCTTCGTATCAAAAGCACCAGAAGCGGTAGTGGCGGAAGAACGTGCGAAACAACAAGATTATATGGAAAAACACGCAACGGTTGAGAAACGTTTGGCCGAATTGAAAAATCTATAATTACCAGTGAGGGTGTCCCGAATACTTGGGGCACCCTTTTTTCACGCGTCAAAGGCAACTTTTCAGTCGTGAGGACCGAATATTTAGACTGAGCATCCGCTCAGGCTCAAATGCATTTCGCAGGAACAAAATAACAGAAATTACCCACAATAATTTCATATCTTTTGCGCGATTGAACGTGATAGAATTAGTTGAAATCTCAGAAGTTCGAAGAATATTGATTTGAGGAGTGACCTATGTGTTTACATCAGTTGAAAAAGTAATTGAATACATATATTCCATGGATCAGAAAACCGAAAGAAATGGTCGATTAAGTCGTATCACCGCTATCTTGGAGGTTCTCGGGAATCCACACAAACAATTCCGTTCCGTTCACATTGCAGGGTCAAACGGCAAGGGGTCTACTCTCAATGTCCTGAAAGAAATAATGATAGCAAGTGATCTGAAAGTTGGAAGTTTCACATCTCCTCATCTTGAAAAAGTGAACGAACGCATCATGATGAATCATGTCATGATTACAGATGAACAATTCATTCTATATATGAACGAAATATATCCGCTTTTGCAAGAGGGTCAAGTTGGCGAAGGCTCGAACTTTTTTGAAATACTGACGGTCATCTCGTTTATGTACTATCGAGATATGAAGGTTGATATTGCGTTGATTGAAACGGGAATTGGCGGGAAATTTGATTCGACAAATGTACTGTTGCCATTGTTATCGATCATCACCTCCATATCACTTGATCACACGCAAATATTGGGGGACACATTGGAAGCAATTGCCGAGGAAAAAGCGGGTATCATTAAATTTCAAACCCCAATTATTAGTGCGGTGAAAGATAGAAATGCCGTTGCGGTCATCGAAGAGAAGGCAAGCGTAGAAAAAGCACCAATTTTTCAATTGTATAAAGACATCTTGATTGAAAATGTCATTCAAGATATGAATCAACGTTTTACCTATCAATTCAACGGAGAAACAATTCAGGGTCTACACCTGAAAATGTTAGGCCATCACCAAGTGGAGAATACAGCGTTAGCCATTACTGCGGTAAAGTTATTGAATGAGCATCATGGTTTTTCGATTTCGGAAGAGAGTATTCGGCACGGTCTTATTACATCAAGTTGGGCAGCGCGTTTTGAAGAAATAGCTCCGAATGTCATCATTGACGGGGCACATAACCCTGCCGGTATGGAAGTGCTAATTCGAACCATCCAACAACGTTTTCCGTTGAAAAAAGTACATGTCATCTATACAGCAATAAAAGATAAAGACATTAGCTCAGTGATCAAGATGCTTGATGAAATTGCAGCAACCATCATTATCACGGAAATTCACGTGAAAAATGCCGCTACGGCAGAAGACATTGCAAAAGAAAGTCTTCACCATGACAAGGAGCTGATCTTAGATTGGCAACAGGCGATTGACCAAGGACTATCTTTAATTGATGATTCAAGCATCGTTCTGGTAACCGGGTCGCTCTACTTCATGTCACTGGCACGTCCATATATTAAACTTAAAGCATCTACGGAAGTCGTATAATTTGAGTCCCTGCCTTTTTTATAGAGGTGGGGTTCTTTTTTAGTGATGAGAAAGGAGCAATCACATTGATTCCAAAATTCAACGAATATAAAAAACGTTTTCAATTTGAAAGCAAGAATGCCATAGAGCCTGGTCTTGAATCAATTACCCAAGCACTGGAAAAAGTGGGGAACCCCCACAAAAAGCTCTCATTTATTCACGTGGCAGGAACAAATGGCAAAGGATCCACGATTGCGATGATGAATAGCATGCTTCAAGCATACGATGTGAAGACCGCTTGTTTTTATTCACCATGTTTTATGGATGTGCATGACCAAATCCAATTGAATGGAGAATATATTTCCCCGGAACAAATGGAGGCTGTTTTTCGACGAGCGAAAGAAGCGGGTCTTAGTGGAACTCTTACGGATTTTGAATTATTAACGGTATTGGCGTACTTGGCCTTTGAACAATTTAATCCTGACATTGTCCTGTTGGAAACGGGAATGGGTGGACGATTTGATAGCACCAATGTCATTACGCCACTTATTTCGGTCATTCCTAGTATCGCACTTGAGCATCAGCAGTTTTTGGGGAATACGCTTGAACAGGTGGCTTCCCATAAAGCTGGAATTATCAAGCCGGGCATTCCGGTGGTAATCGGTCCTTTGGAAGAGGAGGCACAACGCGTAATTGTGGAAGAAGCAGTTCAACAACAGGCAGCTGTATGGAAATTCGGCAAGGACTACACATTGGCTAATGGACAATACAGAGATAACAGAGGGAATGACTTTTCGGAGATTTCGGTTCCGTTGAAAGGACCGCACCAGCAAAAAAACGCGGCAGTAGCCATCCGAACGGTACTCTATGTGGTTGAAAAGTTGAATTTAAAGGTCAATGAAGATCTCCTCTATCGTGGGTTAAATCATGTGTTTATCCCTGGAAGGTTTGAGAGAATAACGGATGGTCTATATTTTGATGGAGCACATAATCCAGCCAGTGCACAGGCACTTGTCGACACAATCAGTGAGGTATTTCCGGATACCCCCATTCATTTTTACATTGGGATGATTGAAGGGAAAGATGCAACGTCCATACTTCGGATTTTTGAAAAAAAATCTTCAAATTTCACTTTTATTGATTTTGAAGATGAACGAGGCATGTCTTCGCAAAAATTGTCAGAAATCAGTAAAGCAACCATAATAAATAATACAAAAGAACCACTGGATTTATTGCGGAAAACGATTTCCAAAAAACACGTGACAATCGTATCAGGGTCGCTCTATCTGTTGGCACAATTGCGTTTGAGCGCTATTGAAAGTTTTAAAACTGTTTGAAGATTAGAGATGACAAAACTTTCTAACTTTGATACGATGAATTTCGTGGTAGATAGATTGAACTAAGATTAGGAGGCGGCCCATGGACATATCTAAGCAAGCTAGACGATTGATTTGGACCATTTGGGCAATCACAGTTCCTGCCGGTCTTTATCTCATATACCATTTCGCACCACCTGGAGAGATTAACTGGCTAGTGCTATCGGGTTATGCAACTTTGTCCATCGTGACAACGTATTTTCCTTTTAAAGTTGCAGGAACCACGATTTTTTTAATTCAGTGGATCAACCTCGCGATTTTCTTAAAATATGGTCTATTCATTGAAGTAATCATCATGCAAATCGCTGTCATTCCTCTGGCACTTCAATTGAAAATTACATTCAGTGATTTATTCCGCGCGTTTTTCAATTCGTTTATGTTCTTTATGGTTTCACTTATTAGTGGAATTTCCGTTATTCTTTTAGGCTTTGAAGTTGGTACTCTTGATTTATCAGAGATCATTTTGTTTGGTTTTATTTACCAATTCATCAATATGTTCGTGAATCATGTGATATTATACTTTTATTTAGTCTTAACGAAACAAGAAAATGAGGGTTTTTTTGGACCGGACACTGTTTGGGATTATGCAGGGCTGGTCGTCACGTTCCCATTCGGCATCATGCTTTACTTGCTCAATGTTTACGTTGGACCGATTGCCTTTTTACTGCTTGGAATCCCGTTCTTGATCATTACATTCCTCGTGCGATTATATAGCAATTCCGAACGCGTTAATGAAGACTTGAATCAAGCAAGTGAAATCGGTCATGAATTGGCTGATCGCTTGAGCGGACAAGCCATTGTCGATTTATTTTTGATGAAAATCAGCAAAATGCTGCCAGTAGACTATGCGTACATCATCGACATTAAGGATAATGAACTGCAGTTTCTGAAAGCGATGGAAAACAATCAAATAGTTGAGCTTCACAAGAACCATCAGGAAATTGTCGATAGCATCGCCGGAATCGTCTATAAAAAGGAAAACTCACTTCTATTCAGTAAACAATCCGAGTGGAAGAGAAACGAAAACGATTTCTTGCCAAGTGACACGGAAAGCATTATATCCGTCCCAATAAATCGCAATCAAAACCTGGAAGGTATTTTAGTCATTGCAACACGAAAAAAATATGCCTTTGAAACACATCAACTTCAAATATTAAGTTTACTCTGTTCCTATTTTGCCGTATCCCTGGAAAAAGCACGTTATGTACAGGAAGCCGTATCCAAAAGTGAACGCTGTGGCTTAACGAAATTATACAATTACCGTTATCTGGATCAACAACTTGAAATTAAAATGAATGATTTACTGAATGGCGAACTTCGACAGCTTTCATTGGTCATGATGGATATCGACCGTTTCAAAGGGATAAATGATACCTATGGCCATCAAAGCGGGAATACGATTCTTTTTAATCTAGCGCGTTTGATTGAAAAGGAAATTGGCGATAAAGGCATTCTCGCTCGTTATGGTGGGGAGGAGTTCGTTGTTATTCTGCCGAATTATTCCAAGAAAGATTCACTCCTATTGGCAGAACAATTACGTGTGAAAATTGAAGACACACCCTTTATGATTTCAACGGATTTAGGAGAGTTATGCCAAGAAATAGCCGTGAACATTACAACGAGCATTGGGGTGTCAACGGCACCGGAAGATTGCGACGAGGCTATGGCACTTATTCGAAATGCCGACCGTGCCCTTTATATCGGGGCTAAGCAAAAAGGTAGAAACCGCGTTGCGGAATATGTGAAATAAGTATCACTATTATTAGTAAGAGCCAAGCAATTCGGCTCTTTTTTTTCTTGTCTTAAAAAAATACAATTAATAGTACTTATTTGATGACAAATCACCAAAAAGAGTAGATAATACAAGTAATCGAGCGGAAATGAGCGGATTTTTATGAGGAAAGCAAAAAAATATCACACTCAAAAAGGACTGACTCTCGTCGAAGTATTAGCTGCATTAGTCATTTTGGGGATTGTTTTCATTGGTTTCATGACGATATTCCCGCAGATGTCATTGGTTAACGAAAAGACGGAGACGAAACTGGATACGATGAATTTGGCTCGTGAAGAAATGGCCAAGTTAACTGGACAGACTTATACTCAAACAGATTTGGTAAATCTGACAGGCGCATTTACTTCCATATTAAATGGCGGGAATAATAATGAGCCGTACACCGTTACGAAAATTAGCGAAACCACAGAAACTAACATCTATGAAGTGAAAAATATAAATAGCGATTTTATATATAATGTAAACGTTCAAAAAGTTCAAGAATTAGAAGGAACAATCTCTCTCTTTAAAGTCACGCTGCAAATCTATACCGGAGGCACTAATCCAAACAGTGAAACCTATGGGTATCTCCAAGTTAATACTGATTAAGGTGGCCAAACTTTATGAAATTGATTAACAATGAAAAAGGGATAACTCTAGTGGAGTTAATAGCGGCAGTGGCACTTGTCACAATCGTTGCTGTATTAATAATGACCACGTTATCAATCGGAATTCAGCATTCTGTTGTTGAAGGGGAAAAGACAAGAATCCAACAAGATGCGAACTTAATTATTGCCAAATTACTGGATATCCATCAAAAAGGAGATTGTTATAAATTAGAGATAACCCCCGAAAAAGATTTGGTGGTTCTAACATATAAAGATAGCACCCCACAACAATGTGGCCACGAATATACCAAGAGTGGACCGATCAATAGTCAAAATTATGATATAAGTGCCGTGAATCCTTCTCTTGGCTTTGAAAAAATAAATCCTCATAGTCAAAATCATCAAATTGGAATTGTATTAACTTTAAACAGCAGAAGATCCATTACTTATGGAATAACAACAACACTCTCAAGATATAAAACGAACTGAGGAGATTATGATAAGATACTTAAAAAATAATGACGGTTATGCTTTGTTATTGGTTCTCTTCTTAATTGTATTCTTTGTAAGTATTTCAGCAGTGATTACTAATGCATCAATTAATCATTCAAAACAAGAAGTTACGATTGACAGAAGTAACCAGACGGTAGTTGCTGCCGAAATGGGCGTGGACTACTTTAAAATCATCGGTGAAAATCAATATAATACCATAAAATTCAATCACTATAATGCTTTGCTTGATGAAATAAATGCATTATATACATCTACCAACCCAAAATTCATGGAGCTTACCGAATTACAAAAAACCGAGAAAATCAAACAAATCAAAAAAAACTACCTAAACGGCTTGGGCACAGAGTTGACTGCATATTTTACAAACTTCAAAAATCAAATCCCTGTAGGACCAGAGATTCATTACGAATTGATGAATGATTTATTGGTGACGAGTGCACAGGATTTACCGAAGTACGAAATAGTTGATGACAAAGTGGTACTGAATGTAAAGGTCAAAGGGGTTTCTAAAGATAAAGTTTCCTCATTAACTTTCAAAATGAATATACCGGCACCAACCCTTGTTATTACACCTGTAGAGGCCAAAGTAACACCACTTTGGAGCCCGCCGAGTTTTGAAGCGATGGAAACGGCCATTCTCCATCCACCATCTGCAATACCGGAAAATAAATGTGTTGTCCCATTGAAAAATAAAATTTGCACTGGTGATAATTCGCTTAATTTAAAAGACTTATATAATACTACGGTCTACACAAATAACTATAATTACGGAACGGGAAACGTAAATTATTCTCTTAATAAATCGACATTCTATAATCAAGGGACTTGGCAACTTCATAATGCCATTGGCATGAGTGACGTAACCGTATTTTCGAGTGGGAATGTAACCGTGAAGAATATTGATGCCTCAAGTATCTATTTTCAAATAAAAGGGAATTTCACAGGGGAACAAGTAGATTTAAGTAATTCCTCATTTAACCTAGTGGGAAATTTTACGGCTACGAAACATTTTTACGCGGTCAATACGAATATTTGTGTCGACGGATCAGTAACGCTGGAGAAGAAAACAGAGATGTCAAATACGAAAATTTATTATACTGGTTCATTAACCCCCTCAAAATTGGCTGGGAGCAATGTGAAAAAAGTAAGTGTTGAAACTCTTCAAAATGAATGTCCAGTAAAAAACCCGAATTACCCGGATGTCAATAATCCTGAAATCCCACAGAATCCGATTATCAGCGCATTTTGGGATGATCCATACCTGGAAGTGACCTATTAATTGAGCAAACAAATGGAATTCCAAAAAAGAGTCGTGATTTCGATTCTTTTTTGGAGTTTTTATAAAAGTCAAACTTATAGTATGACAAATGTCTTAAATCAGGGGATAATGAAAGATAGAATACTATTCACGAGAATACTCAATTCCAAAGCCTTGGCAGTATTCAACCGACATTTTTTCTAATGTCATTATCGCCACAAAATAGATATAAATTACTAGTATAATTTCAAGTTTTTTAATTTAATAGTTTGTTAAGTAGGTACAATGATATAATGAGTGTACTAATTAAACTTTGGGGTGAAACATGATTAAATTTCTTGTTCTACTACTGGTCGCATTGATCGTGTTTCCGGTCGTAATCATATTTTTTAAAAAAATAGATATAAAATCTAGGCTGATGTTCCTGATAGGTGGTCTTTTGATTGCTTTATTAGGCATATTGGTTCAATCTTCTCTCAGTCTATATTATGCGTTGTTGATTATGATAGGGCTCGTGTTTGCAGGAGCTGTTCTCATTACAAAGCAGATTGAAAAGCAAAAACTAGCTGCAGAAGAACTATCTTACCAAGAACCTCAAACCATTAAAGAAGCAGTGGGAAATCCAACAAAGACGGACAATGTTGTAGAAACGTATACACCGGGCACTCCTGAACCCATCCATACACCAAATGCAGGAGCAGATTGGTTTTCGCCGAAGAAGAAGGAGGAGCAATAAATGAATAATAAATTACTTGGAACAACTTTTGCTGCCCTTCTTGGCTCGACCGTCCTGTTTTTTGGCGTTACACAAGCAGGAAGTTATGTCATCGATGAAGTGGTTTTTCCGACAGACGGCTTTGCTGATCAGACTTATATCGGACCGTTCGATGTGTCGAATTTGCCGGAGGAAGAAGCGGCTGTTACCGTTCAGACTGGAGTTCAAGGGTGGTTTGACGAAGCGCATGTCAATATCAAGCTGCAGGATGCAGTAGTCCCGTTTCCTTTGGAAGCAGTTCAATTCAACACGGATCGCACACTGACGACCGCTCAGGATGGAACGAAAAATGGTCTTGAATTCGATGTGACGGAGGAAGCAGTGGGGACATTCCTGAACCAACAATTTCCTCCTTTCATTTTCAGCGAGGAAGAAGTGACAACCGTAACTGGAACCATTCGTCAACACCTCGCATTGGGCCGAAAAGATCAGATAGTCGATATTACAGATGCACTTGTGGCCAGTTCAACCATTGAGACCACAATCACGAATGTTACATTTGACAATGCCGAAATATCCGAAGGCATGCGGACCTTAATATTCGCCTTGGATGGTTATAAAATCAACCCGAAATCAACGTTTTCTTTCCTTGAATTCGTGGAGGGCATGGATGCAAGCGCTGTAACTGAATCTGATTTGACAACTGTTGCATCCATTCTATATGCATCCATCCTTCAAACGAACTTCAGCGTGGATGAACGGAGTATCGGACCAATTATCCCTGTTACTGTCCCTTTGGGTCTAGAATCATCAATCAATCGTGAACTTGGAGTGGATTTTGTATTCACGAACCCAAATTCCACCACTTTCACGCTGAATATAAATGAAGCTGGAAATGGTCTGAATGCTTCTCTAACGGGATTCCCATTTGTCTATCGTTACGAAACAACGACAGGAAATCTTGAAGAATTCCCCCCTAAAACCATCAAACAATTCAGTGCATTCGTTAATCAAAATACGGTTCAAGTAAAAACGCAAGGCGTGAACGGACTTCAAGTTGCCGTATTCAAAAATGTTCTGTCAGGTACTGATGAAGTAATCGATACAATGGAAGTTTCAAAAGATTTTTATCCTCCAGTTCATAAAGTGGAAATCCATCCATTAACTGTTACCGAATCAACTGAAGCTACAGGTGACGGGTCAAGTACGCCAAGCGAGACAACAGGAACGGATGGCGCAACTGGTTCAACGGAAAGCCCTGGAACCAATACAGGTGATTCTACAGATCAGCCTGCAGCCGGAACTGATGATGAAGTGTCAAATGGAGATTCAACAGGTTCGGGACGTGACGCCGGAAGTTCAGCTGGTGCCAACGATAAAGAGGATGAACTACAATACGATAAAGGTGGAAATTTGATTCCATCCAGCAAGTAATTGGAGGTGGCAGCATGATTCGCAAAAGACTCGGTGATTTACTCGTTGAACATGGGTTAATAACAGATGAACAGCTAATGAAAGTCCTGAAAGATAAACCTCGTGACGAGAAGCTGGGAGATGCACTACTGCAACAAGGGATCATTACGGAGCAACAGTTACTTGAAGTGTTGGAAATGCAGCTTGGCATTCCCCAAGTCCAACTGTACCATTTTCCATTCGACCCCAAACTTTTCAATCTGATTCCAAAAGATGTCGCAAAAAGAAACCTCATAGTTCCACTTAAAGTGGAAGGGGACAAGCTGTATGTGGCGATGAAAGACCCAATGGATTTCATTACAATTGATGATTTGCGTCTGATCACTGGATTCCAAATCATTCCGGCCATTGCTTCTAAGGAAGACATTTTGAAAACAATCAACAAATATTACGAAGAAGAGTCATTTGATGATTTCTTGGGCGAGCAAGCCGCCTCACCAGATAAACAAGAAGAGTTAATGGATGTGGACGCGCCAATCGTACGTTTAGTGAATCAGATTTTATCGACTGCCGTCACGCAAAAAGCGAGTGATATTCATTTCGATCCACAAGAAACTCGGGTTTTGGTTCGATTTCGGATAGATGGGGTATTACATGATGAACGGACCCTCCCGAAATTAATGCAAGGAATGGTTACTGCACGCATCAAGATTATGGCGAAACTGGATATTACAGAGAGCCGTGTCCCACAAGATGGGCGCATCAAAACGAATGTCGATTTTCGTCCGATCGATTTGCGTGTCTCCACGTTGCCAACTGTTTTTGGTGAGAAAATCGTCATGCGTATTTTGGACTTGAGCAACAATTTAACGGACATCACACGTCTAGGATTTAACGAACGGAATCTGGAGCGCTTTATGGCTGAAATAGCCAAACCGAATGGTATCGTCCTCATTTCGGGTCCGACCGGTTCAGGGAAATCTTCTACTTTATATGCGGCATTAAACCACTTGAATAGTGAAGAAGTGAATGTCATTACGGTCGAAGATCCAGTTGAGTACCAACTGGCAGGGATCAATCAGATCCAGGTGAATTCCAATGTAGGACTCACATTTGCTGCTGGACTGCGCTCCATTTTGCGACAAGACCCGGACATTGTCATGGTCGGGGAGATTCGGGATAAAGAAACCGTGGAAATCGCTATTCGTGCATCGCTGACCGGTCACTTGGTGTTAAGTACGATTCATACCAATGATTCTATCGCCTCCATTAATCGTTTAATGGATATGGGAGTGGAACCGTTTTTAGTCACAAGTTCAATCAATGCAGTCGTGGCACAACGACTAGTGCGCAAGGTTTGCCGTGACTGTCGAGAGAAACAAGAACCGACCATTCGGGAAATCGAGATTTTCCGAAAACGCGGGCTTGAAATTCAAACCATTTCACGCGGGAAGGGTTGTCCGTCATGTGGGATGTCCGGTTATCGGGGGCGCATGGCGATTCATGAAGTCCTAGTCGTCGATGACAAAATTAAAAAAGTGATAAACCAAGGTGGTACAGCTGCGGAAATTCGTAAAATTGCACAAGAAAATGAAACCATCTTCTTACTAGATGATGGATTAATGAAAGTAAGAGAAGGCTTGACGACGACAGAAGAAATTCTGCGTGTAGCCCTCCAAGATTAGGTGAGGATATGTTAGAAACAGTCAATCAATTATTAACAAGTGCTTTTCACCAGAAAGCATCGGATATTCACATCACATGTGGGGTGCCGCCAATTTTTCGAGTCCAAGGGGATTTGGTGAAGTTCGGAACGACTATTGTCACACCGGATATGTCACGTGAAATGGCGCATGCGATCACGCCGGATAAATTATGGGATACGTTTCTGGAAATGGGCGAACTCGATTATTCGCATGTTGTAGAAGGCATTGCGCGCTTCCGTGTCAATGCATTTCACCAGAAAGGCAAGATTTCCATCGCATTCCGTACGATTCCACAAATCATTCCAACAGTAGAGCAATTACAGATGCCGGATACGCTGAAAAAGTTGGCGGAAGTGAAACAAGGGCTGATTTTGGTGACGGGTCCAACT
>Ga0209013_10004287_pt1 | contig 12535 bp, 12 predicted proteins | sample Cruoilmetagenom2_FD_187291 | JGI IMG/M metagenome (GOLD analysis project Ga0209013, IMG submission 187291) | Oil polluted marine microbial communities from Coal Oil Point, Santa Barbara, California, USA - Sample 2 (SPAdes) (version 2) | ecosystem: Environmental > Aquatic > Marine > Oil seeps ...
TCAGACTCAGTAAAACAGCCTCCCCACAACTGTCGCGTGATCCGATGGCCACAATCCAGACGGTGTCTTGTCTTCCGGGTTGTTGTTGAGCACGTTTGCTTTGACTCTCACGGGTGGTATTAGTGAGAAAATCACGTCAATGCGCTCATAAAGCTCAGATTCCCCGTTGGACAAGTCTGCAGCTTCGCAGCAGGTGAAACCTGGTGGTTTCCCCGGGCGCAGTGTCCATATATCCGAAAACGGGAATGAAATTGGGAAATTAAACAAATCCGTACCATTGGCCAATTGCTGGTATGGCGGATAAGCCAGGCCATACGGCGACGGAAATGGTGGATCCTCAGGGGAAGAGTTTATGTCACCAACCACCAGGAGTTCGGTTCCAGGAGGCGGCGGCGCCAGCAACGACAAGGTGGCGACCAACTGGGTGGCCTGAAATGCCTGAATCAACGGCGAAAGCGGATCAGGAGACGGGGACTGAACTTCCAGGTGCGTATTGACGAATCGGTAGTCTTGCCCGTCAACGATGGCGTCAACGCCTACAAATCCCCTTTCAATATTGATGACACCTCCCAGAACCGTCGCTGATGCGATGACATCGTAGTTACAGCCGTTCGCCGAAGGCTTGCTGCAGGGGAATGTCACTTCGCTGGTTAATACGTCGCCACGCGCCAGGATCACGTCACGATCCAGCACCCTGATAAAAACATCAGGTACTGCATCGAGATTGAGAAATACGGGCAAGCCAGGAAGATTCAGATTTTCAACGATGCCGGCGACATAGTATTCCGCACCAAGGCCCTGCAAGGCATCCAGCGTTAATTGCAGATGGTCGTTCATCGCATCGCTGAATAACAGGCAGGCGCCGGGAATGGTGCCGGATTCAATGCATTCAAATTCGAAAACTTCCTGCAAGCCCACCAGGTGAGCTTTACGACCAGCTATAGATTGCGCAAGTGCTTCTGTGCGCTCCGGAATATTGTTGGCAGCGATTGAAAACAAGGCATTGAGTACTGCCTGGTTGTATTCTTCGGGGCCCTCCGCACTGATGATCGGCGTCAAATCAGCACCCAGATACTGGTTCTGGATGATGACGACGATATCTGGCTTGCCGGGATTGGCGAGTAGAAGTGCGGGAGTGAATAACGCCCCTAAAACGATAGCGAGATATCGAGTCATGGGAACCTCCTCAAGGTCGAGTTCTTCGCCCGGTTCTCTCCAGGCAAAATGATTAATCAGAACCAGTTAACTCCTGAATGGGGAAAATCGCAAGTTGCATAGATATTTTGCTATATCTATGTGCACCGTATATATAAGAATCAGCAAGACTCAGGTAAATGGATTTCCTGGCCATCACTCACACACCGCCAGGTTACCCTCCGGGTAGCGCCAGCGAAATCCCCGGTAATGATCAATACCGGGTCAGGCTGAGCTCCGGTGGCCTGTGTGCTTATCGTGATAGTCGGCGCGTCACAGTCACCGCCAAGTTCAATATTAGATATGTATTTCGTGGCCTCAAAATTAAGGCCGAGCACTTGATTGGAAAGAGTGCTTATGCCTGGGTCTGCCTGGCAGGCAACTATTATTGAGGTTTTCGCGGGTGAAGCAACAGATAAGGACTCGCCGATTTTCTCTCTGATCGAATAATTGGAATAAGCGGGGACAGCCATAGCCAAAATGATGGTAATGATTGCCACCGCGATTATCAGTTCAATGAGTGTTAATCCCCTACCATGATTGGTAATTAATCGATTCAATTCTGATTCTCCCCTTTACAAAATAATCATCCTGTGCGGCCAAGTCTCCTAAATCAGTGGAATAATTCAGGAACAAAAAAGGCCAGCCAAGGTGCCTTCCCTGGCTAGCCATATAGATATTTTGTCACAATCTTGTCTGATCCTGAGACCAGTCATCAGATTATAATGACCAGCCATCATAATATTACGCAGTTTCAGCAGCACGTTAATCCAATTGATGTTGAATCATGCCACATGGGTTCTATCGGCTGGTGGAATCGCCTGGTAAGGCCGCCTGAGATCGATTCTGGGCGCGTTTCTCACTCAAACCCTACTCTACGAAACTTGAACACAACTTGAACATATGGCAAATTCAGCCACAATCGAGACCTGAATAAAAACCTCAGCCCGGAACTGGGCCACGGCAAAGGGAACACTGCTATCAATATCCTGTCTGGTCCTGGGCGAATTGTTGGTAGGAAAACCGCTCGATTTTATATGAATGTAACAAAGTGTGGAATGAAAAATTCCTCTCACAAGAAAGGCTTTATCTTCAATACTTTAATGTGAATTGGCGGAGAGGGTGGGATTTTTGAAAACCGGCAACCGATCTCAGTCCGTAGAAAAGGGCCGCCAGCGATTGACGGCCCTTGTTGTTTTACTTCGCTATATTTAGCAGTCGATGATAGGGCTACCTTCCCAGCAACAGGTAGTGTCGGCAGTCGATTCTCCTTACCGACTTTCGTTGAACATGGCTTCTAGTCATCACAGTTCCAAGCGAGAGAGCCATTTTCACATACCTGTAAGGCCGGATATATCGGGCAATCATCGTCCTCGCCCGTGCAAGTCAACACGTCCGAGTTGATCAGGCGTCGCCCGCTGGGCGTGATCAGCAGGCGCATGATCTCTTGCTGGCGGCTCATGGTGATCTTGATCAGCCGTTGGTTTTCATCTACTGCACCCTGGAGATCCGCCAGTAATGCCTTGATATCTGCGTCATGTGCAACCAAATCAGCATCGATGTTGGCGTCGTGTGCCTCCAAATCAGCATTGATGTGGGCGTCGTGTGCCGCCAGGTCAGCGTCGATATTCGTATCATGATCGGCCAGATCATCGTGGACGTGCCCTGCTCGCTCGTACGCACCTTCGATCTCGGCGGAGTCTACTGCGCCATCACAGAAAGCTATGTGCGCAACAACGGCCTCTGCTGTGGTCACCACTGCATTCGCAACGAACAAAACAGTGTCTGTTATGATACAGGCAAGGTTCTGTGGGTTCCCGACGGCACCAATAGCAACAGCAACTGTACCACACCCGCGATCAGCGACAGACCAGATTCCCTGAGCGATTTCCAGTGCTACATTGCCAGCCGCAATGGCGTCTACCGCTATAAGCAAATCGTCGGCATTCGACCGGTCGGGGCTAAAGGGACAAATTGCACCTGGATAGCCCACCGCACCCGGAAGGCCAGAGCTCATCGGAATCTGATTCCCGGAGTTCATTTTATCAACGGTATTAGTGGCTTTTTTGTTGTCCACATAGTCCCTCGTCCCAGGGTATATTCCTTCAACGGCATCGAACGATTCTGCGACGTCCACAAAGGCTTCGGCAAGTCCAACAAGGTCCATCTGCCCGTACCCCAAATAAAGTTCTTCATCCGTCATTGCACTCAAAGAAGCCTCGATATCCGCCGCCGCGGCCTCGTACCCGGCGAGCGCCACCGCATCCGCGACAGCTTGCCAGTCCGCTCTTGGTCCGGCAACAGTTTGCCGGTCAATTTGCCGGTCTTTTTCTCTCGGCCCGGCATTTGCAATTGATGCAAATAATATGAAAGTGGAAACCAAAAATAAGTTGAACAGTTTCATGAAGAACTCCTAATTTTTTAATTTATCCCCCCAAGCGGAATACTCAAGGTGCATTGAAAGTATAGCTTAAAAATCATGTAAATGAGAATGATAATTACTTTCATGTGGAAAAAGTGCCTTTGATGACACCAGCCCTTTGAGTGTTGGAAGACCTGAACTGTAAGCTTTTCTGAATCGAGTCAATACAGAAATGACGGTAAGTCTCTGTAATCGTGTGAATTATAGAAAATACCGGACCTGATGAAGCCTATGAAAGGTTTCTCAGGGGCTGGCACTAAATTTTTTGTTATTTATTAATTGGCACGGTTAGACCTCGCGCTTGCGGACGGACCAGATGAAGCCGTCGTACCAGTAATGCATGAGCGCCATTACGAGTACCATCGAGGCAGTCCAGCGCAACGCGATGTAGTCATTGCCGTAGAGTTGTGAGCTGATCCCAACAATGAGCACCGTCACTGAGAACCCGCAGAGCGCCAGCCACATACCGCCCGCGACGTTCTCGAGTCTGGCCAGGCGTCGAATGTTCGCCTTTTCGGTCCACCAGACGAGCGCGAAGTACTGGAGCGCGTGGAAGAAGTTCATGACGAAGAAAGCCTTCCACGCCGGGAGGAATCCCCAGGCCACCACGGAGGCGGTTCCTGTCGAGACCATCAGCATGATTTTCTGCGGACACGGCCGGTAACCCTGCTGGGTCAGCCGCCAGTAAGAGTAGACGTAAAAGGCCATGAACAGCAGCCCCGCGGTGACAATGTACGCGGTGAATTCGCTGTGGACCGTACTGAAGGAGCGTAGCCACCCTGTGGGCTCCTCCCAACCCACCTCCCGGTACCGGCGCACCGCGTATAGCGACGGCATCAAGCAGAACCCGAAAAGAAACGGCCCCAGGTTGATGAACTGCTGGAACCAATAATCAAGGGCGCGGCCCATCTCCGGGGGATTCCCCCGCCGAACATCGTAGATCCGGCCGAGGCCAAAATTCTGCATCCCTAGGTGGTAGACCGCCCACAAGGCCGACACCAGCATACCGGTGATAATCAGCCAGTCGGACAGCAGGAAGCCCAGGAAGAGCAGAATTGGCACGCCGATGAAGGAGAACCGGTGGAGAGAGAAGACGTTTGGGTTGGCATGGCTACGGAAGACCACCGCGAAGAGATGAGCGTTCGTCCAGACGGTAATGAAGAAGAGTACCGGGGTCGTCCGGGCGCCGAGAATCGAGTGCTGGTCAAGGGCCCAGTCCCAGTTGGCGACGATTGCGACGAGCAGGAATGCGAGTACTGGTGCGAAGATGAAGAACATGGAGTCGTAGATCCGCGACACGATAAAACCCGATCCGCCCTTCCTGGCTACCGGCCGGCCGGTGCCGGTTGAAGGTGCTTGGGTCAAAGCTGCCGTCTCTGACCACTGGCGCACACCCGAAAGCTGACCTTTGCTGGCGATACTCACGGCCCCTCGATCCCCGGATCGCAAGCAAATCTATTCGAAAGAGCACGTTTCATTAAGAAATTCTCCAAATCGGGATTCAAACTACAGCACTTATTTGTTAAATTTTTCTGCTTGAGTTTCTTGGTCTTCTTCAGTATTAGACCTGAAAATATTAAAGCAAGCAATTTGGGTATAGATACCGTTTTCGATCGCAAGCAATTATTTTAATGAGATTCTCGGGCCGGGAGCGGTTCAGCCAGCAAGTCTGCCGGCGGGGCTTCAGTTTCGTGATATCCAGTTTTTCGCCAGTTTCCATTCTCTATTGTTTGAATCGTTGCTGGATATCGGACGCAGGAATCATGCACTCTGATTTCTTGCCGAACCATTGATAGCGGTGCCGGCCGATGAAATCATAGACTGCATCACGTATAAAGCGAGGCACGATCCGGAATACCCTGAGCAAGGATGGCCAGCCATCCAGTTGACCACAAATATTGAGCCAGGCATCACTTCGTAAACTGAGTTCACTTTTGGCAATTAATACAAATGAATTGATATCACCATTGAGAAGCTCTTCCATGCTGAGCCCCAACTCTTTTATCAGCCCATGCGCATAATCAGACTGAAGCGGTGCAAACATGAACTTCGCGAAGGGATCATGGCGAATGACAAACTGAACTGAACGTTCACAAAGGTGGCACACGCCATCAAACAGAATAATGCCCCCTTCACCCGGGGCTTTTGTTTTGCCAGTCATTTCCTTTTCAATTTAGTTTACTGCTATCGGTGTGAATATATGTTGTATTTGTGGAATTGTTGATCCGGCTGACCGTATGATGAAGGAATTACTTGAAGTGTGCCATTCTTGTAATATGAAAAGACTTCTGATCTTCACAATCATTGCCGTACTGGCATACGGGTACGGCAACCCAGAGCACCTCATGGCCGCCTGACTAACTTGGCAACTGGACCAATCATTTCGGGTAGGTCACAATGTCGGTATTGAAAATAACGTAACACGACTGTTACCTGAAGCGCGTTCTGACTTGGACAAAGTCGATGTGCTGATCAATTGCGCAGGCATAACCGGACCGCTTGCTACCCTGAAATAGATAACAAACGAAGACTCGTAGACCACGTTGCAAGTCAATGTGACAGGCCTGTTCGAACGAATCGAGCCAGAACTTAAAGTGATTGCCTGGTCCGACCCGGCTAAAAACCGGCTAGAACCAACTGGATAATAGGTGTTGTCATGCAAAACCCGTTGAGTGGGGCACAGAAATACGATCAGGGTATGGGGGGAATTCTCCAGCGCTTGTTTGCCATCGACCCGCGATCCCTGGCTTTGTTTCGAATTTGCATCGGACTGGTCCTGCTGGGGGACTTACTGACGCGCGGCTCGGATATCCTGCTGCACTACAGCGACCTCGGTGTACTGCCGCGGGAAGCTCTGTGGCAATTGTTTCTCTTGTCCAAATGGCATTGGTCGCTCCACGCGTTGACGGGCAGTGTCGCCGGACAAACTGTACTGTTTGTGTTTGCGGTCGCGTGCGCAGTCGCGTTAATCCTTGGCTACCGCACGCGCTTGGCGACAGTGCTGTCGTGGCTCCTGTTGGCATCTCTGCACGCGCGTAATCCCATGCTTCAATACGGCGCCGATCATCTGTTACGTATGCTTTTGTTTTGGTCGATGTTTCTACCGCTGGGTTGCTACTGTTCGATCGACCGATTGCGAGGCGTTGTGGCACAAGGCTGGCCAGGCCGCCATCTATCAATGGCCTCTGCCGCGATATTGTTGCAGATGTTCATGCTGTACTTCTTTTCTGGCCTGTTCAAGAGGAACGAAATCTGGCAAGGCGGCGAAGGATTGTACCTTGCCTTTTCCAACGACATGTTTTCGAAGCCATTGGCTCATCACCTCCTGGAATATCCTCAATTTTTGGAGCAGGCCAGCCTGGTTATCCCTTGGCTTCAATTCCTCGTGCCATTCTTGCTGTTTGTTCCGTGGGGGACAGTACGGTTCCGCACGCTGGCGATCCTCGTCCTTGCCGGGTTCCATGTGGCAATCGAGTTGCTCTTGGCAACGGGGGTGTTTCAGTACGTGGGTCTGAGCGGTTTGATGTTGTTCCTGCCAAGTGAATTCTGGGATCGCCTTTCAACAGGGCGTAGGCTTGGCAATACTTTACAGGCAATCACCAGTGCAGCGAGGGTGCAGTTGTTGTCTGTATTTCGCCGCGATGCGCGGCCCGAGCCAAAACCGCGAGGAAGATGGATATACGGTGTCGTTCAGGTCCTGGTATGCGGGTTGTTTATCTATGTTCTGGCCTGGAATATTGCGACATTGAAGATCAATGACTATGCAAGGAAGAATAATGTGAGCTGGATGAGCGAAGGGCCTGAGGGCCGTTTTGTTCCTCGTCTAATGCGCTTGGACTACGCCGTTGAAAGGATGTTCGGCAGTTTCGGGTGGATCGGGCGAATCGCGAAGCTGCACCAGCACTGGGCCATGTTCCAGAGGGGAGGAGGCTCAGTAAACGGATGGCATGTGATTGTGGGGACCTTGATCGACGGCCGGGAGATCAATCTGCTTGAAGGAGGGGCGCCGTTTGATGGTATGAGCCATCGAAAGCCCTACCCGGTCTTCGCACTGTATTCCAACACGCGGTGGCGCGTTTATTATCGCTACCTGCGTTTCGCAGCTTCAGTGAGAGAATTCCTGCCGGGAGCGATCAGCCGGGACTGGAATCAACAGCACCCAGATCTCCAAATCACTCAGCTGAGAATCTCCTCCATACTTGTAGAGTCAAATGCGCCAACCGGAAGGACGTCCGAGCCTCAAGAGTTTCTATGGTATGAAGGCCCCGCCTCAGGGCTCGACACTCGCCCATAGCGTTTGTCCGTTATCGGCACTCCCGTCTCGGGACGGCCAGGACTCAGACAGCGATCGGCCGGCCCCATTAATAGTACGGAGGCCGACGCACTGAACTACGATACCCTGTTCGTGCTCGCCAGCACGCGGAGCCGGGTGCAGACTTCAATTGAAGTCAACGGCGTTGAGGCCGCTTCGAAAGAAATCGATATTCTGCGCGTGTCACGCGGGAAGCCCGGGTGCGGATAAAGCGGAATTTTCGTCGTATCCAGAACAACTTTGATGAACTACTGATAGCCCTGGCGAGCGATGCATTTGAAGCCGAGCGTTTTCGCTGGGATACGGTCTCGCATTATCTATCGAATTTCACGTATCACCAAATCAATTTCCATCAGGTTCGCCTGAAAATGAAAGAAATGGAATGACAATGAGCCGTGAAGGATTCGAACCCGGACCATCGGATTAAAAGTCCTCAAAATCAAGATTTTTGTATCTATTAATCAATAAGTTACCGGGGTGTACGATGTGCCAATTTGCAATACTGTGCATAACCGTGCAGAACTGATTCACGCAAAACTCCCGCACAGCGATCTCAATCGGGACTAAAAGCTGGAACTCTAGAAAATAATGGAGACCCCCAGCTCTGCTGGGGAGGCACGCAAAGTTTGACAGTTTCAGGATTCTCATAGTAACTCCCAAGTGTGAGCCGCCAAGCGACACACGAAGGAGAAACCATGAGACAAGTAGGCAGTTTAAATCACTCAATGATACATTCTGGGTAGCCATTTAATAGCGTCGGCGCGCCCAGCCAGACCTTGGGCGATCGCTGTTGCTTCGGCCGGGGTGGCGCCAATATTATCATCCGGCCATTCAGCGTTTTCGGCATCCTCCTCGATTGCCACCAGATATTCCTTCTTCAAAAGACCCGCCGCCGCTCGCCTGAAGGCACCTCGCTCATCCGTAGCATTCAATATGGGCTCCCAACGGACAATACCGCCATAGAAGGTTATCAGCAGATCGCGCAATTCTCGGGAGTGGAGAAGTGTCACGCGCCCGGTTGAAAGCAACTCCGCATAGGTATTGGGTTCGAGCGGCAGATAGGAGGCCCAAGAGGCCTTTTCTACCGCCGTAATGAAACGGTCAGAGTTTTCTGCGGCAAGGTCAAACGAACGAATACCAGCCTCCAGCATATCGATCTGTTTAAGTCGTACGTCCGTCAATCCAATTGCGAACGTGAGTTCTTCCCTATGTGCGGCAAAGTCGGCTTGCAATCTCTCAAGATAGGCTCGCTCTTCAATGCGCTCTTTCCGTACCTCATTCCAGTCGTCGACCTGCAGTCCGATGAAAATACCCACGACAACCACCATTACTTCGATGAAAACGATAAACCAGTTCTGACTGGCTATCGCTTCGGCTATTCGGCGCGGGATCATGCGAATCTCCTTCATGATTACATTGGCAGCATAGTCAAACCGGACGCATTTGCAAATCAGCGAGTTGGGTTCAGGTCAGCTATTGGCTGTTTCTGGAGATTAACCAGTGCCTGCATATTGGGTCGAACTCGGCTATAAGCCTGTTCGCAGGTTGTGGTTCCGCTGTATGGTGTATAGCAGTTATTCACAGGACGCAAATTTCAACGGTGCGTATTACGGGAACCGGCCATAAGCAGGCCCTAAGAAGGTGCCAACTGACGTTCAAATTATTACTGATCTGGTACTAAAGCATGGGCATGATCCATTACATAGACCCAACGTCCGTCTACCTTACGACGTACATCCGTCCATCGTTCTGTAATCCTTTGAGAATCACCCTCTTTTGTTTTCATCTCGTATGTTGCCGTTCCCACTGCGAATACGCTTTCACCTTGACGAATGTGGCTAACCTCATCAATGGCCAAACTGAGCGATTCGCTCTGGGTAAAAAGTTGTTCGACTGCCTCTCGGACTTTGTCGAAGCCACGGAACACAGTGCCGTCAAAATTTACGAAGATTAGGTCCGGGCTGTTCCAGAAACAGCTCATCACCTGCTCAATATCCTTCTGAGACATGCCCTCGGTAAATCGCTTATTAAGATCTTCGGTAGCCAACAGATATTCATCAGCGTTCATAGCGAGCCTTATCCTCCAATTCGCCAGGTTAGTTAAGTGCGACTGAACCGCTATTGGATCGGAAGGTTATTGGATTTTTATTTGCAGACTTATATGAATAATCTGACGATGAGATAGCGTTCAAGAACGCAGACATATCTTACTCTCCGTAAATCAGAGCGTCCATTGATTCAACGCTTTCACTTGTGGTGGTTTCATGCACAAAAAAGGCATAGCAGTATGGCTATACTTGGCCGTTAGCGGTCGTCACTCATGAGTTGACAACAAGTTCGGCTTCGGGTCGTAAGGGAATGAAGAAAGCTTAGTAGGTTGATGGCTGGTTGTGGCCAGAAAGCGGAACACCAACAGCCGTGAATTTCAGTGCCATTTGGATCACTTTCGGCCAAAAGCTGTCCTTCATTGCTTATTAGAAATCTTTTACATTCGCTACTTTGCCGAAAGCGGGCATTGGTTTCATATAAAAGGGCCTTTATTCTCCTTATACCCGGCCGTTAGGCCATCTTGACAGCGGCGAAGGCATAGGAGTTCAGGCTATAGAAGTAAGAACCGCGTTGAGCCTGCTGATGGAGATCTGCGACCCACTCGTCAGCTTCGCTTTGTTCAATTCCCTGGCTGACCACATACGGCTCGATGAATTTGACAATGTAGAAGCTGCTGCAACTCTCGTCGATTTGAGTCTCCAACGTCACGAACGGCTCGACCTGTCGAACCTCAAATCCAGCTTCCTTCATATGCAATGACAACGTCTGTGGCAAGTAAGGGTCTTCAAGATGCAGGTCCCAAGCGGCAAGTATACGCTCCATCCTCATGGAATCGGCGGAACGCCAAAGAAGCGTTCGCCAATCCGTGTCCCTTATCAGCAGTCGCCCACCGGGTTTGAGAATTCGGTATGCTTCCGCCAGCGCTTTTGGGACATCATCCAGGTACTCAAAGACCTGCACCGAATTGGCAACATCAAAGCTCTCGTTTGGAAAGGGAAGGTCATAGACGCTACCGATCTCAAATTTTACTGCTGGATAATCGGCACATCTCTCTCGAGCAATCGCTAGCATATCTTCGCTAATATCGACTCCAATAAGTTCGTTTGCACCGCCGGTTTCCACTGCAATGTCGAAGGCCAAATGACCGGTTCCTGTACCAATGTCGAGGATGCGTTCACCCGGCTTGACTCTGAGAACTTGAATAGTCTGTCGGCGTTGTGCAACAAACACGGCTGTATTAGAGATTGCTTCCTGGTTCCTTGCCACATCATCATCAAAATCCAGATTGCTCATAAGTTCGCCCTCAAAAGTTCCATCCAATACTAAACCTTACGTAGAGCTTCGTGACGTGGCAAGTATCTCCTCTTGGCCTATTCCAGAGATGCAAGAGTAGTTGGTGGTAAGTTCGCCTTTGGGTCGACAGCCGAGATTTGCAATTCAGTTTTGCTATGGCCGGTCTCGGCCAGAAAGCGGAACTCCACCAAGCTCATTTTTCAGTGCCATTTAGTTCACAATCGGCCAGAAGCTGTCATCCAAAAGTCTTGATCAGGGAGTAATTGCTGAAGTGGTTGAGCATAATAAGAGAGGGGGGGAGATATCCATAAGATAAAACATCTGATGGATATCTCCCCCCCTCCCTAATTCCTATTGTGTTGTGTATAGATTTATCTATCTCTATCTGTTAACGGAACCATAACGTGTATAAGAGGCCATTCGCCCCACATTACATAGGGGCCGCCATAATTGGGGTCTCGAGGCAAGTGCGCAATTTCTTCCTTAGTAGGAAACAACATCATAAGATGCGGACCTTCCTGATCCCATATGCCTGGATCACCTGGATTTGGGAGAGGATTATCATTATTTACCAGAGCATCACCGCGCAGCATATAGGAAAAACCGACAGTTTCAGTTTCAAAATCCCAATCGCCGCCCTCTAACAATTCTTTGACAGCCCACAACCAATCCATCCAGACTTCGTCATTACACATGGGGTGTTTATCACCGGGGTTAACTGGAACTCCTGGAAAGCAGGTCCAGCCATTTGTGCCTGGGCGTATAATAGTCCAATCAACATCCACATCCCTGATTTCTGCTCCATCAGATATACTATTGGGCGCAGCCTTCATTGCACGTTGAATTTTAGCAGTATCAGATTCCTCAGATGCGAACACGTTTGTAGTCGAAACACATAACATAAAAAACGAAACCAGCAATAATCTAATTGCTTTCATAATTAACTCTCCTCTCTATAGATTAAATTTACGATTAACCTCAACCTCTCTGGAAACCATGCTTCTCGATAGTTCCTCATTCCTGGCCGGCCCCACGGAATTCCTGTAAAAAGGTTGTTGTTCAGGTTCATGTTAGGCAGCCGGTACGAGTACTGCGTGATCAGAAAGCAATAATTTGCTGACAATTTGCTGATAAAATCTCTGAAAACCCGTAACAAGGTAAATTTTGTGTCATTGGCTGTGATCTTGAGCGGATTGGCCTGAATTAATATTGGGGGCAGACAGATTCGAGTGATTTACGAATTTTCTGACTTAACTCTGGACCTG
>Ga0209013_10004289_pt1 | contig 12532 bp, 13 predicted proteins | sample Cruoilmetagenom2_FD_187291 | JGI IMG/M metagenome (GOLD analysis project Ga0209013, IMG submission 187291) | Oil polluted marine microbial communities from Coal Oil Point, Santa Barbara, California, USA - Sample 2 (SPAdes) (version 2) | ecosystem: Environmental > Aquatic > Marine > Oil seeps ...
TCAGGCGCTGGCCTTGTATCAATGGGTGTCTGAACAGCCGTGGGCAGAGAAAGAGCGTGTTACATTTGCAGGTTTCAGCTTTGGCGCGATGTTTTTACCAGCGGTATTTCATCTGGCTGACAGCCGTAATGAAGTGCTAAATCCAGGTGTCATTGCCTATGCGGGTGTAGACATATCTGACCTTCTCTACACGAATATGGAAAAAATTGATTCGCCGTGGCGCTCATTTGGGTCATGGCTTGGTGAAACGGCTATCTATGGTGTAGAACCGGAACGCCATCTACCCTATATGAACAATGAATTTCTACTTATTAACGGAACGAGAGACCATCAGATCTCAACATACAGTTGGGAAAAGCTGCATCGATTGATACCGCAACCCAAAACGGTTGTGATTCTTGATGAGGGGCATATGCATCCCCGTAAACCTAAATTGACCAAAAAACTGGTCAAGATCAGTAGGGAGTGGCTGCGAGAAAGAGGATTGATCAATTAGCGGATAGTGGGGTATGGAGATAGAAAACGAAGAGAGGAACTAATTAAATAATTTCTTTTCATATCTATAGATGTCCTTTCTAAATTGGACTATACCGTCATCATCTATCCAAACAGTATGATATTCTACATAAACAGGTATCTTCTTTGTTAAAGTGATCTTTTCATGTCTTGTTGTATCATAGCTGTACCCCAACTCATTTAATAGCTCTAAGGGTTTCTCCAGTCTTATGCAACCATGTGAAAATGCTCTTACTCTTTTATTAAAGAGTGATTTGGCTGGTGTATCATGCATATAGACATTAAATCTATTTGGGAATAAAAACTTCACTACTCCCAAAGCATTTTTTGGACCTGCTTTTTGATATAATTTTCCTGCACTGTCATAAGCAAAGCCTCTTTTTCTTAAATAACTTGCTGACTTGTTTGCATACTCTTGTGCATAGATCGATGGTGGCACAATCCATCTGGGGTTTTTCACTATATATTGCATGTTTCTATTAAATACAGGGGTTCTCATTTTGCTTTTTCCCACAATGATCTTCATATTTAAAATAGGTTTATTGTTGTCATAATAGTGCATTTTAAATTCAGGGATATTCACTAAAACATAATTGGTGCCTTTTGGGCTTGAAATTCGTTCCAATGTTAAATTTTTCTTTACTTTTGTGATGATGTTATATATAGATCTTTTTAATGCTCTTTTTGTGTTTGGACCTATTTTTCCATCTACTTTCAAGCCATGCCTTCTTTGGTATTCGAGCAGCTCAGTTTCAAAATTTGGAGTATAATCCGAATTTTCTTTCAATCGGGCAGATTGTAATAGATTAAATACTCTTTTGATCCTTTTGATGTCTTCTGCGTCATTTCCCTTAAATTGTGGTGCTGTGTATTGTTTTCTTATGGAATAGAGGTAATCAATATACTTTTTTAGCCCGGTATATCTTCTTGTCTGTGGTATGAGACTCATTGTAAAATGATATATATCACCATTTCGCACCGCATTTCGTATCTTATTTTTGGAGATCGTTCTATAGGAATATCTATCTCCTCTGAATCTGGAATAGTTTAAATTACCGTTTAATAAACATTGAGATATTTGATAGTCAGTTTTCCCCTGGCATATACTATATTTTTCCTGGTAGTTTTTCAAATCCTGATCAGGGACTGAAGCAAATATAAATGTATGTATGAGTATTATAAATATTATCCTTTTCATATCACATCATATCTTAATTTTTTATTTCTAAAAAGTGGTTTATGATATTGACAGTATTTATTTTTAGGGGTAAAATATATAAACCCTATAAAAAGGATACTCCATGTCTCAATATATTAAATGGTTTAATGAACTTTGTATAGAAGATGTTAATCTGGTTGGGGGTAAAAATGCCTCTTTGGGTGAGATGTACCAAAACCTCACTGCAGAGGGGATACGTATACCAAATGGTTTTGCTATCACTGCAGATGCCTATCGTCATATTTTAGATGATAATAATGCCTGGGAAAAGTTACATGAACAGCTTGATGTTTTTGATCCTGATAATGTAACTCAGTTACAAGAGAGAGGAAAGATCTGTAGAGAGATCATCTATAACTGTACTCTGCCTAATGCTCTTATAGGACAGATCAAAGAAGGATATGAAGCACTTAAGGTTGAGTACGGTGAGGATGTGACTCTTGCTGTCAGAAGCTCTGCCACTGCTGAAGACTCTCCAGAAGCCTCTTTTGCGGGGCAAAATGATAGCTATTTAAACATTGGTGATCTGGATGCACTATTGGATGCTTACAAACGTTGTCTTGCATCAAACTTTACAGACCGTTCCATACACTACAAATATGACCATGGATTTGACTACCTGAAAGTCTATCTGTCTGTGGTGGTGATGAAGATGGTCAGAAGCGATATAGGTGAGAGCGGGGTGATGTTTTCCATCGATCCGGAGACAGGGTTTAAAGATGCAGTTTTCATCAACGCAGCGTATGGTTTGGGTGAGAATATCGTTCAGGGTACCATAGGCCCAGACAGTTTTTATATCCATAAACCTACGTTTAAAAAAGGTCACCGTACTGTACTTAAACGAAGACTGGGAGACAAAGCACTTAAAATGGTCTTTGCAGAAGAGATCAATGAAGAGAACATTGCCATAGAATATACAAAGAATATATCCACTCCCAAAGAGGAGCAAAAAAAGTTTTGTATCTCTGATGAAGATGTTCTGCTTTTAGCAGAGTATGCTATTAAGATAGAAGAACACTACTCTAAACAGGCAGGTTACGATAAACCTATGGATATGGAGTGGGCAAAAGATGGTCTAGATGGTCAACTCTATATCGTACAGGCACGACCGGAAACAGTTGAATCCAGAAAAGAAGTAAATACTCTGGAAATGTATAGTCTTAATGAACGAAGTAGAGTGCTGTTGGAAGGTCGAGCGGTAGGAACAAAGATCGGTTCTGGGAAAGTACGCAAGATTACAGATGCAAGCAGACTTGATGAATTTGAGGCTGGAGATATACTTGTAGCTGAGACTACCAGCCCTGACTGGGAACCAGTTATGAAGATAGCCTCTGCCATAGTCACAAACAGTGGAGGGAGAACCTGTCATGCTGCTATCGTCTCTAGAGAACTGGGTATTCCTGCTATTGTAGGTGCCCAAAATGCTTCAGAAGTCTTAGAAGACGGGCAGGAAGTCACAGTGAGCTGTGCAGACGGTGAAACGGGTTTTGTATATGAGGGAGATCTTGATTTTGAGATCAGAAAAACAGATCTTAGCACCATACCAACAACAAAAACACAGATCATGATGAACCTTGGTAATCCTGAGCTTGCTTTTTCTCTAGCTTCTCTTCCTGTGGATGGCATAGGTTTGGCACGGATGGAATTTATTATCAGCAGTTCCATCAAAGCACATCCTATGGCACTTATACACCCTGAAAAACTCGATGAGACTACACGACAAAAGATTACCGTACTCACCAGTACCTATGAAAATCATGAAACTTTTTTCATAAAAACACTCTCTGAGGGTGTTGCCAGTATCGCAGCAGCAGTCTATCCAAAACCATGTGTTGTGAGAATGAGTGACTTTAAAACCAACGAATATGCCACACTGCTCGGAGGGAAGTTTTTTGAAGCGCATGAAGCCAATCCTATGATAGGTTTTCGCGGAGCAGCACGTTATTCGCATCCAAGCTATGAAGAGGGCTTTGCTTTGGAGTGTGCAGCAATGAAACGTGTCAGAGATGAGATGGGTTTTGATAATGTCATTTTGATGATACCATTTTGCCGTAGAGTAGAAGAGGGGCAAAAGGTACTTGAAACAATGGCCAAATATGGTCTTGAACGTGGAAAAAATGGATTAAAAATTTATGTTATGTGCGAGATACCAAATAATGTCATACTGATAGATGTGTTTTGTGAACTTTTTGATGGCATAAGCATTGGTTCAAATGACTTGACACAACTTACACTGGGAGTTGATCGTGACTCTGAGATAGTGGCGTTTGATTATGATGAACGTGACCCTGGAGTAATGAAGATGATAGAAATGGCAGTGGAGGGGGCAAAACGAAACCACCGTCACAGCGGTATCTGCGGACAAGGTCCTTCAGATTACCCTGAGATGGCAGAAGCACTTGTGACTATGGGAATAGATTCGATGAGTCTAAATCCTGATTCTGTACTTATGACCATGGAAAATATCAGTGAGCTTGAAGAAAAGCTCTTTTCTGAAGAGTGATCTTTATCTAGAATGAGTTTTTAAAACTCATTCTGCACATTTGATCTTTTTTGCTTTTTTTGCTACTTTCTCTTTTTTCTTATAGTCTTTAATGTGTTTTTTGATCTCTTGTTTCAACTCTTTTTTAAGCCTACTGTCCATCTCTTTTTTAATGTACTTTTTGATCTTTTTCTTTTTCATCATTTTAAATCCTTTATGTATTTTAGGCTAACTATTGTTTATAGCACCTTATTATATGATAGGATAAAAAGACTTTAAAATGCATAAAAGCGATTATTGTAGATTACTGTTGACAATCCTTAAATATTGAACTAGAATAAGATATAAGGAGTTAATATGAAAAATAAAATTGAAGAAGTCATAAACCATGTACAAAAGTCAGACAAAGTCTCTGAGGAGAACAAACCATTGATCCTGGAGAAGCTTAATGAGTGGAGAAATGAAGATAATGCTATCAATGATATAGCCATAAGATTTGAAAACTGGTGGATGGAGATGAAACCTATCTTTGATGAACTGGGTTGGAAGTAGTGAATATCTACACCCAGTTTACTTATGAAAAAAAATGGATGAAAACCAGTCAAAAAGATGCACTTCGTATGATAGAGGAAGAGATGCCTGAGACGGATGCAAATGGTACGCTGAAGTACATCTTGGCTGAGATCCAAAAAGGAAAGATCATCACACTGGGTGAATGTCGATTTAAAACATAGAATAAAATTTAGATAATGCTTTTCCTTTTTTACCTTTTGTAAGAGTTAAGGTAACCTCTAATACTAGCCTTGTATAATCTTTTTTAAAATTTAACAGAAGAGAAACGATATGAAACTATATGCTCCATGGGAAAAAGCTTTTAAAAAAGTTTCTACACCATTTGAACATTTCTTGCATGCACAAACCACAACAGGTATGGTCTTGATGTTTATGACTATACTCGCACTGATACTTGCCAACTCACCACTTACTGAAACTTACGCACATTTTTTTCATACAAAAGTAGATTTTGATGTGGGTTCATGGAAACTTTCTTATACCATTCATCACTGGATCAATGATGGTTTGATGGCTATCTTTTTCTTTATTATCGGATTAGAGATAAAAAGAGAGATATTAGTAGGGGAACTTTCAAATATCAAAGTGGCTATTTTACCTATCTTGGCAGCTATTGGTGGTATGTTAATTCCAGCATTGATCTATCTTAGTATTACCACAAATACTCCAGGGGCTGGTGGTTGGGGTATTCCTATGGCTACAGATATTGCTTTTGCGATTTCTGCTTTGGTACTCTTAGGTAAGCGTGTACCTCCTGCATTGGTTACATTTTTAGTTGCACTTGCTATTGTAGATGACTTGGGTGCGGTTTTGGTGATAGCACTTTTTTATACAGAGCAGATACATATGCTTCCCTTGGCTTTGGCTGGGGGTTCTTTTTTAATTATGGTTGCATTTAACCGTTTTGGTATTCACCTAATATTGCCTTACTTTATAGTAGGACTTTTTATGTGGTTTTTCATGCTTGAATCGGGTGTGCATGCGACTATCGCAGGAGTTATCGCTGCTTTAGCCATACCCTCTAAACCCAAACGTGTCCCTGGGGATTTTAGAGCGGATGCAAAGGTTTTACTAGATGAGTATGACAGCTACCCTATAGATGACAAGGATGGTATGAGTGAAAGACAAAAAGCCATCCTTCTAAAGCTACAAGATAATATAAACGACATAGGTACACCAGCTGCGAGACTGGAGAAGGACTTACACCTACCAGTGGCACTTATAGTCATCCCTCTCTTTGCACTGGCAAATGCTGGTATAGCCATAGACTTTAGCTCTATAGGTACAACCATCATGACCCCTGTCTCATTGGGAATTATTGCTGGACTTATATTGGGTAAAGTATTAGGAATCTTTGGTGTAGCTTGGCTGGCCGTCAAACTTAAGATGGCAACACTCCCACAAGGTAGTACCATGAATCAGATCTTTGGTGTGGCATTTCTAGGTGGTATTGGTTTTACGATGTCCATCTTTGTGGCAGACTTGGCGTTTATAAATAGTCCTGAACTGATCTTTCAAGCCAAAGTAGGGATATTGGCAGCCTCGCTCTTTGCAGGGTTGTTTGGATACAGCTGGCTTAGGTTTATAGCGAAATCGGCTAAGTAGGTATTTGCCCAAAAGCTTTCCAAATCTTGCGTCACTTGCATAGAGTGTGAGGCTGAAGACTGATGCTAAAGGTACTCTGAAGTACATCTTGGCTGAGATCCAAAAAGGAAAGACCATCACTCTGGGGGAATGTCATTTTAGAGCACATATCTAAACGAAATAAAACAAATACAGGATATAAAATATAAAATGGATAAATGTTATTGTAAAAGTGGATTGGGTTTTTCTGAGTGTTGTGAACCTATTTTGCGTGTGTTAGAAGTTGCACCTACAGCACTAAGTCTTATGCGTTCTCGTTATTCTGCTTACTGTTTGGGTGATGTGAACTATCTACAAGCCACTACACATGACCACACATGGTCGGATGAAGAACTAAAGTTTATACAAGACTGGGCAGATAACAGCTTTTGGCAGCATTTGGAGATCGTAGATCATTCTGAATATATGGTGGAATTTAAAGCGTACTACATCTTCAAGGGGAAACAGCATATACATCATGAGAAATCTATATTCAAAAAGGTCAATGATATGTGGAAGTATGTAGATGGTGAAATCTATGAAGATAAGGTTACGTTTTTAAGAAATGAAAAGTGTATTTGTGGAAGTGGGGACAAATACAAACGTTGTTGTTTTACAAAGTTAAAGTAATTCAGGGCAATACTTTTTCCTTTATGCACCTGTCATACTCGGTATCAAAAAAGTGTTTTATTTTGTATTGACTCCTATAGCTTAGAATAAAACATGTATCATGAAATTTTTCAATAAGAGCACAATCATACATCTTTTGTTTCGTACAAGATTTTAAAGTCTGCTTTTTGATCTTTTCACTCATATCTCTATCTCCTTTGAGAGAAAAAACATAAGATATAGCAAATATGATAGTTACAATGATCAATGATTGTTTATTCCATTTCATATGTATCCTCTTCAATAAATTTTAACACGCCCTTAGCAACTTTTTCATTATCTAAAATACTCCTATGTCCTAAACCTTCAGACATTACAAGCTTGCCCCATACTACACATCTTACATATCTTTTTAGAGTGTTCTATGCCTACTTCTCTGTCTTTCTTATCATAGAAGAGGAGAAGTAGGGACATGCTTCATTGGAAAAATTTTATTTTACCTTTGTAGTTTTTTTATTTTACTGTTTGTTTCTTTCTCTTTCCCTAATGTTCTTAACAGTATTTAGGCGCTATTGAGTGATTACATAGAGACTACACAGTCAAAAGTATATAATTTTATTATGTAATATTTGTGTAATTGGAGGAAGTTATATGAAGAACTTTTTAGCTGAAGTTTCTGTTCTCTTTACCTATCCTAAAAATCTCATTTTTTTAGCTGCAAGACTGACTATTGCGTATGGCTTTGCCATGCCAGCACTACTCAAGATAAATAATTTTGGAGATACAGTCAAATGGTTTGAAAGTCTTTCCATCCCTTTTCCTTTATTAACATCATATTTGGTTTCTGGCATTGAAGTTATGGGTATTGTACTTCTGATTCTGGGTTTATTTACCCGGTATATCTCTGTATTGCTCTCTTGTGTGATGTTGGGTGCCATACTTTTTGTCCATGCTCCCAATGGATTTTCTGTTGCAAACAACGGATTTGAGATTCCTCTGTATTATCTAATGTTTCTCCTGCTCTTTGCAAGTTTTGGTGCAGGTAAATACAGTTTAGACAGCGTACTGTTTAAGGATGGGAAAGATGAATAAAGAAAATCTGCTTGCACATTTTCCTCTTTTTGCTGCAGACTGGAGTGTGCTGCTTAAACTTTTGATTCTAGTACTCTTTGTGGTTATGATAGCAGTTGCCATTTATGACAGATTTATCCAAAGAGAAAATCAACTTCTTATCAACTACCCGCTCATAGGGCGTATAAGATACCTCTTTTATATGTTGCGAAACCCTATGCGCCAATACTTTGGAGATGAAACCTTTTATGACTCGTTTGAAAAACTAGATTGGATAAACAAGGTAGCAAGAAAAGCAAACCCTTATCTCTCTTTTTCACCTACAAAATCTTATGCCAATCAAAAGACACTTTTTAAACATGCTAACTTTGTTAAAGAGGCAGATGAAGTACAAAAAGATTTTTCTGTACTTTTTGGTAAAAATAGAAAAGAACCTTATGTGAGCAAAAGTATCGTTGGACGCTCAGCTATGAGTGACGGTGCTATTTCACCAGAGGGGACACGGGCGTTTTCCATAGGGGCACATAAAGGTCATTTTCCTATAAATACAGGAGAGGGTGGACTTACTTCAAACTTTTTAGCTACGTTAAATGTAGAAGATTGTCATTGTACTGAGTACTTAGAAATTAAAAAAGGGACGATATTTGCAAAATTAGTTTATAAACTTCTATGTCTTATAACCAATAAAGAAGTTGCGCAACGTGTCCATAGAAAGATGGTTGTAAGACAAAAGGACAGGGGTACTTTTATCTTTGATGATAAAAAACTGGTTTATTTTCGTATAGATTGGAGACAAAAATTAGAGTATTTTCCTAAAAATGTACCCGGTTCTGTGCCGGATATCACTTTTCAGATGGGATCTGGACTGTATGGTGTGAGAGATGCTACCGGTAAGTTTGATGAAGAAAGCTACAAAAAAGTGATCTCTTTTTGCCGTATGACAGAGATAAAACTTGCACAAGGTGCTAAACAGACAGGAGGTAAGCTTCTGGCTGCAAAAGTGAGTGATGACATCGCTTACTACCGTGGTGTACCTGCACATCAGGATCTCATCAGTCCCAATCGTTTTCCTTATGCCCAAGATATGGATACTTTCTTTGATTTTATCTCCAGGCTGCAGGAACTCTCAGGTAAACCTGTAGGATTTAAGATAGTTATCTCGACCAAAGAAGAGTTTGAACTCTATGCCAAAGCCCTTAAAAATAGAAAAGAGGAAGGTAAAAGTATAGCTGACTTTCTTACTGTAGACGGTGGAGATGGTGGCTCTGCCACTGCACCACTGGAAATGATGAGTAAAATAGGGTTACCCATACGAGAAGCTTTGGTTATAGTTAATGATGTTTTAAATGAGTATGGGCTGCGTAAAGAGCTAAAGATCATCGCTGCAGAAAAGGTCCTGACTCCAGATGATGTGGTAGAGCTTTTATGTTATGGTGCTGACTTTATCAACATTGCCAGAGGTTTTATGATCTCTGCAGGTTGTATCCGTGCCAGAGAGTGTTCAGGAGCAGGGGGAAAAAACTGTCCTGTTGGTTTAGCTACCATGGATGAATCAAAACGAAGTAAATATCTCGTTTTGCAAAAAGCCAAACACGTAACCAATTATCATAATGAACTTCTGCATGGTGTACGTTCTTTACTCGCTGTCATGGGCAAAGCAAATATATGTGAGTTAAGTATGGATGATCTTATCTCACATAAATGATGTAGTACAGTAAATGATTTTTTATCAAATTCACACTTAATTAACACTTCTTTGTTATACTATTAGTGTAGATTAGTTATTGAAAAAGCCAAACCTATCGCGAGGTAGGGACGGAAAGCTATGGGTCTTGTAAAAGATCGCCAGGTTGCCAATATCTTTATGATATTTCTCCTTTTTCTTCTAATTACTACTAAATCCAAACTATGCAATGATTTATGCTTTTTGAGACTCCTTCTATTGCATAGTTCGGGTAAAAATTAAAGGATTTTCCATGAACAAAAGTACAAGTGAGAACAACCGTAGAGGTTTCTTATCAAAAATGTTAGTAGCTGGTGCAAGCAGTATAGCACTTTTTTCATCTTCAGCTTATGCAAAAGGTAGCAGAGCGAGTGGTGGTAATACAACACCTAAACTTACAAAAGAGCAAAAAGATGAACTCTTTTTTATCTATCAGGAAGAAAAGCTAGCTAGAGATGTTTACATTACATTAAGTGAAGAATATCCAGAGGAAAACACCTTTGCAAGTATTCAACTCTCTGAGCAAAGACATATCGATGCAGCACAAGGACTTTGTGAAAAATACGGTATTGATATATCAGAAGTAAATGAAGATGAAGTGGGTAATTTTGTACTTCCTGTGCTACAAGGCTATTATGATAATCTTGTTGAACAAGGAATGAAATCTTTATTGGATGCATTAGAAGTTGGTGTATTTATTGAAGAACTTGATATTGGTGATTTAACTCATGCTATAGAGGATCTTGGCATGCCTGCTGATGTAATTAACGTATATGAAAATCTAAGAGAAGGTAGTTATAATCACCTTGAATCATTTCAGGGTGCCATTAAAATAGCATCTTCATAAACGAAACAGAAATATAAAAATGACAAACGAACCTAGTGAAATAGTAAGTCAGTATTATCATGCTCTTTACAGTGGTGATCTGACTATAGTAAAAGATTTGATGACTGAAAAATCGTATATGATGACACTGGAGTCTTTTGGATTAGGCTTGTCTTTTAAAGATGCAGTATTTAAATCACTTCTTAAAGAGATAGAAGAGAATAACTCATCCTTGTTAATAGTGGAAGCCTTACTTTCAGAAGAACTCATCTCCAGAAATAAAGCACCAAAAATTGAGATCATAAAAAGTGAAGCAAATGGTGATGCAAGACAAACTGTACATTATACAGAAGATGAAAAAATGAAAAGACTTTACTTTTCTAAAGAAGAGACTGGTTGGAAGATCAACTACTATGCTGGTCGTAAAGTTGATTGAACAGAGCATGCTAGTGTATTGTCTACTGAAGATATGCAAGATACTGATCTAAAATATAATCAAAAGGAGTATAAATGATGAAAATCTTCTCAATAGCCGTAACTGTTACGGCTATACTATCATCAGGGTATGGTAGCAGCAATAATCAAAGTAAACAGGGGATAACAAAAGCATTTTTTGGAGATAAAGAACTCAATCGAGTTGTAATCGCTAATATAGATGAAATGGAGTATTCAAAACCTGAATATGATGCATTTACAGAACATGAGATCACTTACGCCGTAGATAAAGTCCCAAATAATCCGAAAGCCTATATAAGTAATAGAGGTAGCAATGCGATTGATATTATTAATACAGAATCAAACAAAATTATTAAAACTATAAACACAGTACATTATCCCAGAAGTGCTGATGCGATGAATACCAGTAATCACTTGGCAGAAGTTTCAGGTATGAATAAAGCAATGGCAAGTATCATTGATATAAAGACTGATAAAATCGTAGCAGTGGTTGGACCTAATGTAGAAAAAGATCCTGAGAACCAGCCTGAAAAGGGTGGTTCTCATGCTACAGGACACCCTTATTGGTTAAATGATACAAATTTTATAATTAATGATAGATACAATAAGAAAATTGTTATGTATAGAATGCAAAATAAAGAAGCGATAGAAGTAAATGAAGTAGAGACATTAACATCCGTACATCAACTAATACCTCGAAAAGGTTATCAAGGTCCTGATCATATTTATTATGCTGTAGAAGAAGGATCAAATACTGAGTATCCAAGCATTATTAAACTTAAATTAACAGATGCAGGGCTTAAATTAATAGATAGAGTATTTTTGAAAAAAGAGGGAGTAAATGTACTGGATATGAAGGGGCATCACGGTGATTTTCATCCATCTCAAAAGCTTATTTATGTAGGTTCTGATGAAGGTAATTTATTTATGGTGAACTATGAGACTATGCAGATAATTAAAACTGTACAAGCAGGTAGAGGGGCAGGACATACATTTATGTCACTTGAGAAGGGTATAGCCATTGTTATCAATCACAGTGATGTGTTTGTTAGTATCATTGATTTAGATACAAATCGTAAAATTACTGATACAAAGGTTTCAAATGCTGATGATCTAATAGGTAAAAAAACGCTTCAAGCACATCCTGAGTACTATATTTCAGATAATAAATTTTACATGGCTTTAACTGAAGAAGGAAAGATCATAGAACTTGATCTGAATATATATGAAGTGACAAAAAGTGTGGACTTTGGTGGAAAAATAACTATGGGAGCATTTGTAGAGGGTCATTAACTTGTCCCAAGCTATCTTCTCGTTCCCCATCAAGATAAAATGGGGATGAGGGTAAGTATTATATACATATCTCTTGTTTAAGCTTTTCCTGATTAAGTTTTTTAATGAGTTTGGTTGAGAGTTCACCATAACGCTCTTCAT
>Ga0209013_10004290_pt1 | contig 12532 bp, 7 predicted proteins | sample Cruoilmetagenom2_FD_187291 | JGI IMG/M metagenome (GOLD analysis project Ga0209013, IMG submission 187291) | Oil polluted marine microbial communities from Coal Oil Point, Santa Barbara, California, USA - Sample 2 (SPAdes) (version 2) | ecosystem: Environmental > Aquatic > Marine > Oil seeps ...
CTTGAAAAGGCTGTCAGGATCTTCATTGAAACCATAGGAAGCACTGACGGCCTTTTTTTCCTGTGTTAGTGGCTTGTTATTGACATCAAGGTCTTTTCAAAAACAACACCTTACTTTTCAGTTGGCGTCAAGAGAGCAAGTTCCCTAATAGCCTTTGCCACAATTTTCAGTTCTCTTTCTTGGATTGTTCTCACGTCAAAAAGGACTCTTTCTTTTTCGAGTCTGGTAATCACAGGTGGATCGATTGACATAAGCCATGTCTCCAGAAAATGGGAAGACAGGTCTCCAGGGATGAGGCAAAGCAACCGACTGGGCAATTCCGAAAGCGGCAGAGAGCCTCCACCTGGTCTGGAATTACCATCTGCCAGCTCAAGAGAAAAGTTCCTGGTCTTTAATCTACCGATCAACTTGAGTAGACGATCTGCTTTTTTTGTCAACGACCGGTATGGCTGACATATCATCTTTAAGGTAGGAATACCCATCAGCGCTTTCCTTTCGTCCCTGTAGAGCCTAAGCGTCTCTTCGAGGGCCAAGAGGGTCAGTTTGTCAATCCTCATGGCCCTGTTGAGCGGATTTTTTTTAATCGCCTCCACCAGGTCCTTTCTCCCCAAAATAATTCCAGCCTGGGGACCACCCAGCAACTTATCCCCGCTAAATGTAACCAAATCCGCACCATGTGCAAGGGCTTCCTGAACCGTAGGTTCTTTAATAATCCCATATCTCGAAAAATCGACAAGACAACCACTGCCAAGATCCTCCATAACAGGAATTCCGTATCGCCTGCCCAAGTCCACAAGGTCAGGTAAGGCAACCTCCTCTGTAAAGCCAACTACCTGATAATTACTTGTATGGACCTTTAACAAAAGACCAGTATCAGGGCAGATGACTTCTTCATAATCCCTGAGATGGGTTTTATTGGTTGTTCCCACTTCAACCATTTTTGCCCCGCTCTTTCGCATAACGTCAGGGATACGGAACGACCCGCCTATTTCCACAAGTTGTCCTCGAGATACAACCACCTCCCGTTCCCTAGCCATAGTCTCAAGGGAGAGGAGGACGGCAGCGGCATTGTTATTCACAACCATGGCAGCATCTGCTGATGTTAATTCCTTGAGGATATCCTCCACATGGACATATCTGCTTCCTCTTCCGGCCTTACCAAGATCATACTCCAGGTTGCTGTATCCTCCTGCAAGAGACCCGATTTTTTTTAAGACGCTTTTCGCTAAAATCGATCGCCCCAGATTGGTGTGGACTACAACGCCGGTAGCATTAATTACCGGCCTTAAGCTCGGCCGTGATATTTGAATTACTCTTCCTGCTACACGGTTGGAGACATTTCCGCTACTAAGCTGAGATTCCGCCACTATCTCCCCTTGCCGAATTCTTTTTCTGAGCTCATCAAGCTCCTGTTTTATTGCCTTGAGGATCAACCCTCTAGGATATTTGGTTAAAAGCTCCGTCATAGTCGATTCCATTAACAACTGATCCACCCCCGGTATTTTTCTGAACAATTGCTGCTTATTTTTGCCCATCACCCATTATTCTCCTTTTATTACAACAAATCCTGGTTTCCTTTTCAGTTGTCCTATTCAATTTCTCAATAGCTTGATTAAATCCAATCGATTTACTATATGAATATTTTTCAGTAGCGTCAAACATTCAAATTTGTATAAAGGAGGCACTGCCTGCTATCAAGGGATCTCAAGTATTTTTTCCGCCGGTATTGAGAATTTTTTTTTAACAAATGCTCTTGCAAAATTAACACGAACTGTGATAAATAATATATAAGATACGGTGGGTGTAGCTCAATTGGTAGAGCACTGGGTTGTGGCCCCAGAGGCCGTGGGTTCAAGTCCCATCACTCACCCCATAATAAAATCAAGGGCTTAGACATTTTCTAGCCCTTTTTTTTCGCCAGAAAATATATCCCCACCTGTAAGATCCGTCCTCCTAAGAACAATCTTACAATTGCCGTGATTAAGGAGATTATTCGAAAAAAGCCCAACATATCTTTAGGATTACTGGTCATTTTTTTTGTCCCGAAAAAGATGTACCACACCAGGGACCTCCAGTCGGGCTAATCTTGGTATGTATTCGCATTAATAACTTTTCTAATATCTTGTCAATTTAATGTTTTAAGGTGTCCCGCTTTATCTCTAACTTCCATCCCGGATCACACGGCAAGATTGAATATCGAATCTCACTTCACCAATATTCATATTCTTCTTGTCTCTAAAGCCGGCAGCAAAATGCATAAAGCGATATACATCGGCAAAGTTCGTCGCCAGGCCAATTGAGATACGAATTGCGCCGGCACTCTTATTTCCCCGGTGCTGAATCACCTGCACAAAATGTGGCAAGCTCAAATCCGGGCCATCATTCAATCCGGCCATCATATCCTCCATCGTCAGCCCTTCTGCAATTTCACCCGCTCCGGGATTGCAAAAGCAGCCGGTGCGTAGCGAGATCCCCTTCTCGTTTGCCAGCTGCTCAATGCGACGATAATCAAGAAGCCGTTCATCCGGTCCATAGAAGTTAAGCGTCACCGTTCCTCCGCGCATCTCCATATCCGTCGGTCCATAAATGCGCACCATAGGCCTGCCGTTGCTGTGCCGTAATGACAGCAAGTTTTCAAGCAGCCAGCCGGTGAGGCAGCGGACCCGTTCCCCAATGGTGTCGATTCCCACCCTTTCCATGTGTTGTAAACCGGTTTTGATTGCCGGGATGCTCAGATAGTTTACCGTGCCGTCTTCAAATGCGGCTTCGTTAGGCGCCAAATAGTGGCCGTTCCCCTGTACGCTGGCAAAGTTCACCGTACCGCCTGCAAACCACGGTCGTTCCATCTTCTGGAAAACCGCCTTACGAATAAGCAGTGCGCCGATGCCGGTCGGGTAACCAAACATCTTGTAAAAAGAAATGGCTACAAACTCCGGTTTAACCACATTCAAATCAAGGCGACTGGTTGGTACATACGCCGCCGCATCCAGCAACACATCTAAACCTTTACTATGAGCTTGTTCAATCAAATCCAGTGGATATTTTACGCCGGAAAAGTTGGACTGCGCCGGGAAAGCAAACAGATTGTCTTGATCCATATCCACCAAATCCAGAATCCCATCAAGCTTTGCCCGTTCTATGCGCAAATCCGGCTTTGTTAAAGGCACATACATTACCTGTGCCCCTTTGACCTTCGCAAATTCACGGATGCCGTTTACGGAGTTGTGATTGTCGAAGGTAAGAATGTAATAGCCGGCAGGTGTAAATGGAAATGCTTCCCCGACCAGCTTCAATGCACCGCTGGCGTTTGGCGTGAAGATGGCAATGTACTCATCCGGTGATGCATTGAAGTAACGGAGAACATACTTTCGCGTTCCCTCAACCAGGTCTGTCGTTGCCAGGGAAGTGGGATTTGCTGAATGGGGATTGCCGAGCACGTTGGTACGTAGCAGTTCCATATGCTCACACAATTGGGATTCGCTGTACAGTCCGCCGCCGGTATAGTCGAGATAGATTTGTCCGTTAGCGTCAAGTCGGCTGTATTCCGTCTCTCGCCATTCATCTAACAACTGAGTTCGACTAAACGATGGATAGCTTTCAATAAAACCTGCAAATACGTCTGCCATCCGGTCTAATTCATATCTGTTTTTTGGGGTTAATTCAGGGGTTATATTCATGGTCGTACTCCTTACATCTCCGGCAAACTCGGCGCTTGCAAAACTCAGGTACTCAATCAGTTAACGCTCGCAGCCTTTGTTTACGCCATTTTTTTGAAGGTTTAAGCAATTTTTTACGCTCTTCCGTATTGAGGAGGCGCATTCCTTTGACTGCCGGTTTGGATGGAACAGTAAGATTGGTATCAACAGTAACTGCGTCCTGTATTCCGGAACCAGCAGCCACACTGTTAAGGTGGCAGGAATCACACTGCCGACCATAGGGGGCTACTGTATGTGGGACATATGGCATGTAGGCCCATCCACTGCCGCTGCTATCTCCTCTCGATGGTATTGCACTGTCTAAAGGGACATACCCAAGTCTATCGACATAGGATATAAGATACTGATAAAGAGGACGGATGATCGCGTATCGCCCTGTATGATCTACTCCAAGAGGCATAAGCTCCCATCGCCTGAATCTCCACCCCATTGACCAGATACCTGGTTTTACCTCTCCGGATATCCAGTCTTTTGAAACCGGGTAGCTCTTAACAGGATTTTCAAGGTGTGTCTCCAGGATTTTCTGCAGGTAAGGATCACCCTGTGCTGTCAAATGATACCACTTATATCCCTCAAGTAAATCTTCTCTTATTACACTCATACCATAGTCCTGGTAAGCCCACTGGGCATGGCAGGCACCGCACCGGACTCGCCTGTGGGCACTAATGCTGTGAGCGACAGGCCCCCTGGAAAAAAGACTCAAAGGATACCTCTTGCCGTTATTTTTAGAAACAAAGAAGAACTTTCCCGACACCTGGCAAATGTCCCTGTAAGAAAGATCAGGCGTTGGATTGTCATAGTTCCCATGGCAACCGGTACAGGAACGCTTTTTTACATCCATCTCAAAACTGTATATTTTTTCACCCCCCATTACATCATTTTTTGTATGGCAATCAGTGCACCAAAGCCCTTTCTCTGCATGGATATCTCTTGCCAGGTGATGATAATCCATGCCATAGGTTATTGATACAGGTCTCCCATTAATAATTGGGGATCGATATGTGCTGCTATAATCATGCTCAAAAAACCCCTCATAATCCGCTCCTACGTGGTTTTGATTATGACAGTGGAGGCACTGGACGTCTGGAATAATTTTTGTAAACTCATGCCTTGCCGGATACCCTGTCAGATTTTTAGCCACTGCTTGATCACTTCCATGGTAGCAGCCATCATTATTGTAAAGCATATGGCAGGCCGCGCAACCGGTTGCCCTGTATAGGCCCCTTCCTCCAGGTCCGCGGGTATGGATATGGCACCTGAGACACCTTCTTCTTAAAAAATCATCTACAAGACTTGCGGGGGTCTCGGGGTATAGGACTGGATCCGGTTCGGGCAGCGGTTGAAAGATACCGCTAAGTCCATAAACAGCAGGAATTGACGTCTTCTGCGCACCCCAGAGATACCTCGTCTGGTTAATTATTCCAGCCATGGACGAATGAAGAGAATTTCCAAATTGCCTGACTTCCTTTTCGTGGCAGGGGAGGCAAAAGGTATTCACATGTTCAGGGTCCGAAGGGTTCCGAATGATTGGCTCATGTGTAGTCAGGGTTCCGGGATCTTGAGAATTTAATTTTATATGACAAGAAACACATTTAAAATCGTGGTTTGAGCTTATCCTTTCTATGCCCTTATGACACTCAAGACATTCGGCGTAATTTGTTTGCTTTTCGGTAATTGTTTCTTGACAAGCGGTTGTAAGAAATAGGGACATAAGCAGGGTAATTAAAACCATCACCAATCTGGAAACAGGCAAAGGCCTTGCATAAATACAGTATCGCAGGACATAGAATCCCATAGCCACGTTCCTCTTCCTATTTGGAAAGGGGCGTTTATGCGTTGTTATCGTCTCTTGCAAGGGATACCGGCCTCTCTTTCAAATCGGCTTCTCGATTCACTAAAATCCCTGTAAATCTTGTCGTCATACCGATTATGACATCCCAGGCACGTATTTACCTGGAGGATACTTTCTATTTCCTGTTTGTTAAAGGGTCTTGACTCCTTGCGGGATGTGGATTGTAACGCACCTCCCTCCGGGCTGACAAAGGCATCCAAAGAAAAAGACACCCCAAGGCCTGAAGATGCAGAATCATAGGTCGGTCTGAAAACCAACTTCCCATCCCTTTTTTGAAGGATACCCTCTCCAAGCCCAAGGACCTTGGGATCTCCATGGCATTCGAGACAACTGCGGGATTTCTTGGAAGTCGTATGGGGATCAAAGGCCGACATTGTAAGAACCTTAAACGATTGGTATTTTTGATATCTATCAGCTTTATCAAAGACGGATACAAAGACCTGGCAGGGCGAGACAGGGAAGATCCTGGAAGCATCCAAAAACCCAAGGGCAGGCCTTGAAAAGCGGAGGTAAGACCTGGTCTCTTTCCATCTCCCCGGTGACTCTTCTCCACTTATCCAGTCTCTTTGGCGTTGGGATTTCTTGTATGTCAGATGGCACCCGTAACACTGGGGAATCCATGGACTGTGGCAGGCCTGGCATGATAGGCGTTCATGCCCCTGCAGCCTGTGATAGGCGTCATTCATGTGTGAAAGATCCATCTCAATGGCATAACCATCCATTTTTCTAAAAAAGAATAGCTTGTCACCCGTCTTTTGCAGATTATAAAGGGGTGTCTCTTTCTTGCTAAGGCCAATCAACCTATTTCGGATTTTGGGGACTTTTTTATTTAGAAAAACAAGTCGATCGGCTAATGATTCAGGACTTGTCACCTTGGAAAAACTAGGGGAATGACATGCCCGGCAGGTGATATCCACCTGGCTTTCCATTTCATCATACCGCTTGCCATCACCCATCAGCCCGGTTGATGTGTGACAATCTATACATTCCATGCCCGCCTTGCTAAAATGGATATCTGGGATGAGATCCAGGAAAAAACGGTTGCCGGACAGTCTTCTTCCGGTCAGCCCCCTTCCCTTATAAGGTGTACCATATCTCGCCGACTCAAATCTTCCAAAGTACGACAGGCCCATTCTTGCAGACCTGTTGTGACATTTCACACAATTTTTCGAAGGAATTCTGGTTGTCATCTTTGGGTGATCGAACTCTCCGCCTTCTATCATACTTTTTTTATCTTCATCCAGCACATGACAATCACTGCAACCCCCTCCCCTTCTACCGACCTCCCCTTTTCGGTCTCCCTTTTTTTTCCATAAATGACACCCTCCACACATCTTCCGAAAGTGGTCAACAGCAAGATTTTTAGGGGAATTCTCCCCCATGAGGTCTCTCACGCCGATCCGTCTTGTCTGCTCTCCACGTCTGTCGCTCCAGTGATACTGAATAGTCTTTAGAATCCCCCTGTTCGTAGCCATTATACTGTTTTTAACCCTGGGAACAATTTCCGAATGACATGAGGATTTTCCGCATGTCCTATCTACTGTCCGCAGGTCGCCGGGATTTCTAATCATACTGAAATGCGCCCTCTTCTTATCCATCGAATAGGGATTTCCCAAATGACAGGTATAGCACCCAAAGGCAGATACAGGATGGGAAGGGTCTGGATCCTTGACTCGGTCGTGGCAGAAGATACATCCTTCACTTACGGGCCCTGAGGGCCTTATGCGTTGTTTTTCTCTCACAACAAGGATGGAAATAATTATGATGAGTGAAATAATGATCAGGATTTTTTTCATGGACAATAAGCCCTAAGTTGTTTAAACTGGAACAATTATTAATGAGCTAAAGTTTGAAGTGAAAGCAAGTGTCTTCTCAATAAATTGGGGAGTCCCTCAAATTCTTATCATAAGGGCCGTCATAAAGCCCCTGTTTATTGTTCTGTTACCAGGCAACGGATATAATCTATCATGCATTTAATAGGGGTTATTCCCGATTTGTTAGTAGCTCTGAGCCAATTTCAAAACGCCCACTTTCGAAGCCTGTGCTTATCTGCCCAGTCTCAGCCTCATGCTTAAATTGTAATCCTTGAAATATATGGGAAGGCATCATCTTTCGTTTCAAAGACCTAAAGTGATAAGAAATTTTAGATAGTGTCCATCCGGAAATGAGATAGTTTTCGCAATGTCAAGGAAGATGAGGATTTTAACCACAGGAATACATTGAACTATTTTGAGGATTAAAATCCGAATCTGATACAGAAATTGCGGAGGTAAGCAAGCCTGCGAGACTCCGAAATAGCCATTTATGGATGGACACTAGATAATAACACTGTAATCTTTTCAGTCAACACATACAAAAAGATTGGCTTTGAGGAATATGTAATATGGGTTTAGAGATCGCCTGAAAGTAATTGCCAAATCCGACCCAAATTTGTCGAGCGGATACCCTGAACATGTGAACGCTCACAGTTGTTTTATTGTTGAACCCTAAGGAAAACAAAATGAATGAATCTATCGAGTTTGATGTAAAAACCTCTATTGTCGATTCAGTCACAGACTTATTCGACACAATGCTTTCCATGGAAGTAAAATCCTCCGAAGAAACTCAACCTCCAAGCCTGGAAGGACAGAGAATTACCGGATCATTGGGCTTTGCCGGGGACGTGGAGGGAAGCATAAATATCCAGGTAACCAACAACTTTGCTCAACTTATGGCCGCTTCCATGCTCGGCATGGAAATGGAAGAAATCGAAACGGATGAAGAAATAAACGATGTAATCCTTGAAGTTTGTAATATTATAGGGGGTAAACTGAAGTCGTCCTTACATGATGCCGGACTAAATTGTTTGATTTCAGCTCCTTCTATCACAATTGGAAATGACTTTAAAATTGAAACGTTACGCATGGATAGGTATGAAAGCGTTTCTTTTCGTTGTCAGGATCACATTTTTTTTGTTGAAGTATGCTTAAAAACAGCTGATGAGGTCGCTCCTGAATATGAGGTCCAGCTCAAAAGCATAGACATCAATCAATTCAAAAGGATTGATATTATTTCTACTTCCGGAGATTCGATAATAGAACTTTTTGACACAATGCTTTCCATGGAGGTGGAACGTACTGATAAAACAGCGCAATCGAGTTTTGATAATCTTGTCATAACCGGGGTAATAAATTTTGCAGGTGATGTCAGAGGGAATATTAGTATCCAGTTGGATTATGCCTTTGCCCGGTCTTCAACAGAAGTCATGATGAACAAAAAGCTGGATGAAATCGAAGGTGAGGAAGAGATCAAAGGTCTAGTCGGGAAAATGAGCAATATTATCGGCGGCAACCTGAAGGCAGGCTTTTGTGATTCCGGCTTAAACTGTAAAATTTCTCCACCATCCATTACGGTTGGAAAGGACTTCACGACTAAAGTCCCTAACATGGACCGCTATGAGCGTTTTGCATTTTGTTATAATGAATACGACATCTTCGTAGAGGTATGTGTAAAGATCGATGAAGACACGCAAACTCAGGAGCATGCAGAAAGCAAGACAGATGATGTTGTTGATAACGATACACTTGAAGCAGAAGGCAGGGAAAACCCTAGAGACGACCATAGCGTCAATGATGAACCTGAAGCTGAAAACCAATTAAAACCAAAAGACAATGCACCAAAAGATAACGGAAGTTATAACAACCTGGACTCAGTGCTTGGCATCCCTATTGAGATAACCGTTGAACTGGGTCGAGGCAAAATGGAGATAGGGGAACTGCTTGAGCTAGGCCATGGGTCAAATATTACTCTTTCAAGTCTCGAAGGGGAAACGTTAGACATCCTGGTCAACAAAAAACTGGTTGCCAGGGGAGAAGTAGTGGTTGACAAGGAAAAATACGGAATTCGCATTACTGAAATGGTAAGCAGGATGGACCGGATCAAGAGTCTGCAATGAATTTAAGAAGGCATGGCAGCTACGGGCTCGACGAATTCTGCAAACTTATTTTAAGCAAGCCTTATACGAGAATCTTCAAAATTTCGCATAACTCTGTGTTAATATCCTCTATTAATAGGCGATCAATTGCAGTTTTTTTGGCATTTTTTTGTTTTAACCGCTGTTTTGCGCCTTCGATGGTCATCTTCTCGTCATAAAGAAGTCTTTTTATCTCAATAAGGGCCAATAGATCTTTCCTCTGGTATATTCTCTGTTTGGAATCAGCCCTGCTGGGCCTGATCTGGGGAAACTCACTCTCCCAATATCTCAAGACATAAGGTTCAACGCCAATGATGCGCGCGGCTTCGCCAATACGAAAATACCGCTTGTCATCAGGAATCCGGACCATCTTTTCAGCCCTCCCTTAATCTTCCCCCTGTCTCTTGCATTATCCTGTCAATAATTGATTCGTGCAACCGGTTCACTTCTCCGCCGTCAAGAGTGCTATATTTTGATCTATAACAAATACTAAAGGCAATGGCCTTTTCGAAGGCATCAATTTTTTCACCCTCATACAAATCAAAGATACGGACGGATTCTACCAGGTCCCCGCCTTTCTGCGTAATTATTTCAACAATTTTTGCGCTTTCCAGTTTTCGTCCTACAATCATGGATATGTCTCTGTAAACAGCAGGGAATTTTGCGAAGGACAGGAATTTTTTCACGCCTGACAGCTTTTCCAAGAGGGCTTCAATGTCAAGTTCAAAAAGAAACACGTTTTCATTTTTCAGGTCGTACGCCTCCATAACACTTGAAGAGACACGTCCAAGACTTCCGAGAGGTAAACCTGAACAGGTAATTCCGGAGGAAATCTCCGGATCATACCCGGAAAACCCGGTGCCTTTTTCAAAAACAAATCCCTGCAGTCCTATGGCCTTCAATAGGGCCTCAAGCGCACCCTTAATATCATAAAAATCCACTGACCTCTCATCACAGTACCACGTTCTCCGACGATAGGGCCCTGTTATCAATGCGGAAAGGAAGGTCTTTTCAAGGGGCAGCTGAGCCCCCTCTTCCCGGATGAATACCTTTCCCAATTCAAAGAGCTTCAGCCCTCTTTCCTGGACCTGTATATTGGTTTTAACCGTCGCAAGAAGCCCTGGAATCAAAGATGTTCGCATTACAGATTGGTCAATTGTAAGAGGATTCATGAGTCTGACAAAGGACCTTAAATGGCTTCCCTCCATTGCGTCGAGTATGTCCGCGGAATCCGGAGGAATAAAACTAAAGGTGATGATTTCAGAAAACCCCAGCCCGGCCATAATGGATTTTGCCTGATCCTGCATGGCAAGCCCTGGGTCCTCCCTCTCTTCCAAGGACCGGACACTGGGAGTTGTAACCGGGATGTTGTCGTATCCATACAGTCTTACGACTTCCTCTATAAGGTCCGCTTCACGAGTAATATCCACGCGAAAAGACGGTGGCCTGACCACCAGTACATTCTTATTGATTTCTCGCACTTCCATATCCAGGGCCTTTAGATATGTACCCATGTCATGCGGGGAAATCGCAGTTCCCATGATGCGATTGGCCTTATCCACCCCGAGTCTGATATCGCTTTGGGTTTGTTTTTTTGGATAGTTGTCTATAAAACCCTTGGCAATCTTTCCACCTGCCAGATGATAAATAAGTGAAAGGGCACGCGAAAGAGCGGTTGTGACTCCACCAATGTCAGCACCTCTTTCAAAACGATAAGAAGCCTCTGTTGACAGACCCATACGCTTTGAGCCCCTTCGAATTGTTACAGGATCAAAAAAAGCGCTTTCCAGGAGGACATCCCTGGTTCCCGCAAAAATTTCAGAGTTGAGCCCCCCCATTATACCTGCAACCGCCACCGCCCTCTCCCCATCACAAATCATAAGTATTTCTCTGTCCAGTGTGCGGGAGTCTCCATCAAGAGTGCTGAACACCTCTCGCTGCTCTGCACGCCTTACAACAATCCTGTTCTCCCTAAGCCTATTGTAATCAAAGGCATGGAGCGGCTGGCCCATTTCCAGCATCACATAGTTGGTAATATCAACTATGTTATTAATACTTCTTATCCCGGACAGGTAAAGGCGGTATCTCATCCAAAAGGGTGACGGCCCAAGGGAAACATCCTGAATAATGCCCGCACTATAACGGGGACAGCCCGTGGGATCTTCAATAGTTATGCTTGTAAGGTCCTCAATTGCCGGACCGGTTTCTTCTATTTTTGACTCCGGCCGTATGAGTCTTTTCCCTGTAACGGCTGCAATCTCCCTGGCAATTCCTACGACACTGGCGCAATCAGGGCGATTCGGTGTAATGTCAATATCAAAAACCCAGTCGTAAAGAGGAATGGCGGAAGACAATGATGTCCCAAGAGTAATTCCCGGGGGAAGAATCATGATACCGGTATGGTCATCAGTCAAGGCCATTTCATCTTCTGCCAGGAGCATTCCTTTTGAAACTTCTCCCTTAATCTTGCTCTCCTCAATAACCTTTCCCTCAGGGAGCCTTGTTCCCGGCAGTGCCATGGGAACGAGCAATTCCTTTTTCAAGTTGGGGGCCCCACAGACTACCTGCACCGTCTCATGTCCAGTATCCACCTGGCAAATAGACAGCCTGTCCGCTCCTTGATGCGGCTCTACTGACAATATCCTGGCAACTACTATATCGTCCAGACCTTGCCCTGCGGCCTCTGTGCCTTCCACTTCCAGTCCGGTCATGGTGAGAAGCTCACTAAGCTCATGAGATGACATTTCAATGTCAACATAATCTTTTAACCAGTTTAGACTTACTTTCATTTAAATACTCGATGGGATCAATTTTAAAACGTTAAGCCTATAACCCCAATTGACCGAAAACACTCAATTGGGAGAAATCAGCATTCACCCTAACGTTGCAAAAGTCGAGGATGCCCCAGATCTTAGGGCTCGCGCAGGTAAGCGTAGACTCCGAAAATAACTTCCCATTCTGGCACCTCATCTTCAGATCATTTTTGGCAGGTTTTAAAAAGCAAAAACCTTG
>Ga0209013_10004291_pt1 | contig 12529 bp, 10 predicted proteins | sample Cruoilmetagenom2_FD_187291 | JGI IMG/M metagenome (GOLD analysis project Ga0209013, IMG submission 187291) | Oil polluted marine microbial communities from Coal Oil Point, Santa Barbara, California, USA - Sample 2 (SPAdes) (version 2) | ecosystem: Environmental > Aquatic > Marine > Oil seeps ...
CGGAGGGGGTGGGATTCGAACCCACGATTCCGTGAGGAATACGCGCTCTCCAAGCGCGCGCACTAGGCCGGACTATGCGACCCCTCCAAGTTTTATTATTCTGTGCGATTATACCAAAACGAGAGTTAACTGGCAACAGGGTAGGACGCTCTTAATTGGAAAACCTATCTTAAACCACTGAATGAATCAGGTGTGTTATCCTTAAGCAAAGGCAGGATTTACCCATTTTTTTGCTATGAAAGAAAATCAACCAGAACGAATTTACCTATCATTAGGAACAAATCTAGGAAATCGGGAATTGAACCTGGAAGCGGTTAAAGGTGACCTTCCCCCGCAAGTGAAAATCCTGGATTGCTCACCCGTTTACCAGACTGAACCCTGGGGATATCTTGATCAACCAGATTTCCTTAACCAGGTTCTTGCGGTTGAAACATCTCTTTCACCGCGTGAGCTGCTTGAGTACATTAAGGGTATTGAGAAGAAAATTGGCAGGGAACCTGGTTTTCGTTTTGGACCTCGGATTGTGGATATTGATATTCTTTTTTATGGGGATCGGATCATACAGGAAGAGGACCTGGTTATCCCTCATCCTCGTATAAAGGATCGGGCTTTTGTGTTGATCCCATTGGCAAATATCGATCCTGATCTGAGTTATCCGGGAACAGATACTTCCATCTCTGACCTGCTGGTGTTTGTTGATCAAACAGGCGTAGATTTATACCAGGAATAACCCCTTGAGTCTCTTTCCTTTTTTCAGTGCTTTGTTCTTAATCATAAATCCAGTCCTGTTGGGGTTATTCAATAGGTTCGATCAAAACTTGCAAAAACTACAGTTCTGGGTGATGCTCACAACTGGTATGGCCTGGCTGATTTCCCTTGTCTTTTTCTTTTTCACTCCGGATCAGCACCTGAACCCGATCTGGAATGCGGGTGAAACACTGCTCCCCAGCCTGGCTTTCTCTCTGGATTGGGTCTCCAGTTCCTATTTTTTAGCTGTAACAACACTGATCTTCTTTGGAATCCTGGTTGAAGGGCATTCACCCCAAACCAATGCCTGGATCACGGGTTTAGGCGGAATATGTGTGATCGGTACTTTGGTGGATTCAGCTTACACACTGGCATTGGTCTGGACTGTGATAGAGGCTTTAGCTCTCTATAGTTTTCTCAAGAATCAAGGGGAAATGACAACCAGTCATCGCTATATCTTTAGCATTTTGGCCCGTTTGACCGGACCTTTGCTGGTCATTTATATTTCCCTAATTAATTCATCAACCGGGATAGCACCGTTCCTGACGGAATTACCCCCATCCGCAGCGCCAATTCTAATGGCTGCGGGAGTAATTGGTTTTGGAGGATGGTTCTTTACCCCTAAAATTTCTCACGAAGAGAGTTCAGTCATTCGGCCCGGTAATTATCTATCTTGGATTCCCGCAGTCTTGGGTTTGGTACTGATCACAAGGTCTGCGCAGATCTTTATAATGGATGAAGTTTCGCCCGTTTTAATTTTGGTTGGGACGATCCTGATTTTCTTCTTATTTTTATTAAGTATTCTTTTCAATCAGCCAGGCAGGGTTTGGAAAGTTGGGGGTCTGGCCCTGATAATTTCAGGTTTCGCATTCGCTGCACCAGAAGCCGTCCTGACCTGGGGCATGGTATTTCTGATGCCTGGCCTTATATTGTTCAGGAATTTTGGATCAAAAAGAACCGCTAGTTTGGCATTGATAGTAATTGGAATTGGGATCCTTCCGCTGCCATTTTTCCCTTCCTGGGTGGGATTGGTTTCTTTGATTGGGATACCAGGTTTATTTTTCTCCGCATTGGCTGGAATATTCCTGGGGAGAATTTTCAATCAACAGATCCAGGATTGGCGGGAGATTGAAATACCAACAGAACAGATCTCTCCCCTCACAATATCTGGATACACAGTGATATTGATCTCCCAGTACTCCATATCTTTCCAGGCGGGCTTGATAAAGGAAAGCCTGGCCTTTTCTGCTATTCCTGTGGGTACCTGGATCGCTGCTTTATTATTCGGCATTGCAGTCCTGTTCTGGGACAGGATCCCTGTGATAAATACATCCCGATTGGATCGGTTCAAAGGAAGAACTAGGTCACTAATTGATGCTGGCGCAAGTTCATTTCCCCGATTGGCTGATGAAGCAGTATACCTATTCACTCGTTTATTTGAAGGTGATGGAGGATTGATCTGGACCCTATTATTGGGTTTCCTGATCATAGCCTTGATCAGTGTGAGAGGTGGATAACATAGATGTCTGAATTTTTACAGTCTCTTCTGGTTGGGCTCTTATTCATCTGCGGGGCTGGGATCCTGATCGTACCCAGTAGACGGTTGATGACAGGATTGCTGGCTCTGCAGTATATCGGTGTCTTCCTGCTAGTCAGTGTTAGCTGGCCGTTGGAAATCGCTGTAGTGAAACTAGTAGCCGGTTGGATGGCTTCAGCCGTGTTGTTCCTAACTTACCAGAATTTGCCTGGACCGACTATCGAAGACCGAATGGATGCAATTCTTCCAGTGACTTTTTTTAGGGGATTTGCGGCTTTATTAATCGGCATCTCTGTCTATTCCCTGGTTCCGACCGCTCTACGTTGGTTCCTGGGTGCGACTCACCAGCAAGTATTGGGAGGATTGTGGCTCCTTGGATTAGGGCTGCTGCAGCTGTTATTAACCCGGGATAGCCTTCGGATCATTATCGGTTTATTAACTGTGATCTCAGGATTTGAGATCCTGTACGCAACCCTGGAAGCATCTGTGTTGATGACCGGGCTGCTGGCTATCCTGAATATTGGTTTTGCATTCTTGGGATCCTACTTATTATTGGCATCCAACCTGGAGGAAAGCCCGTGAGCACGCCGATTTTATGGATCCTTGTGCCTCTTCTGGCAGCAGGATCAGCGATGTTTTTCTTTCGATATAAAAAACTCCTGAGATGGAGTGGATTGGGTTTCGGCGTTGTATTGGTTACCTCAGCGATTGCCTTGCCTATTAATGAAGCATTTAAATTCCTGTTCTGGGAGGTGAAACTTTCCGATCAGCTGTTAATTTTCGGCAGGCGTTTCATCCTCTCGGTGGCAGATCGCCCGATTGTCATCCTGTTATTTTCCCTGTGGTTATTCTGGATACTGATCATGGATCCCAAACTGGTCCCGATGCAGTTCATTCCCCTCAGCCTGGCCGGAATATGTTTGATTCTCACTGCTTACTCAGTTGAGCCAATCTTCTATGGAGCACTGTTTTTCGCTTTCCTGGCTTTGATCTATGTGGTTTTGCTGTCTCCTCCAGGGAAAGAACCCACGCCTGGAGTTTTGCGATTTTTAATATTCCAGATCCTGGGGATGTTATTCATTCTTTTCGCGGCCTGGCTCGCCAGCTGGATAGATCTAAACAGCGGCAATCAAGTGATGTTAGCCCGATCACTGTTGATACTGGCCCTGGGCTTTTCCTTTTTGTTATCTATTTTCCCATTCATCAGTTGGATATCGATGGTAGGGGAGAGGAACCATCCATTCTTGTCAGGTTTTATCTTTAATTCATACTTCCTTGGGGTGTTCCTATTTGGTACACGGTTTATCCTGGAGGGTGGTTGGATTGGGCAAGGAGTGAATATCCAGGCGCCCCTCCAGCTTGCTGGTGTGATCATGCTGGGATTTGGTGGATTTAAGGCGATCTTTTCTAAACACCTGGGAAGATTAATGGGAGCGGTGATCATTGCGGAAATTGGCCGGTCCTTGCTGGCTATCAGCCTCTTCCAGGCTGGCTTTCCAATCTATTTTGGGATGGTGATCCTCCAGAGTATTTCCCTGGGAGTATGGTCAATTTCCCTGACCCAATTATCCCAAGGTATTTATGACCTTGATTTTCAATCAGTGTCCGGAGCTGCCAGATTATGGCCTGTGATTTCATCAGGACTGCTGCTAGGATATTTTGCGCTGGCAGGAGTACCATTGCTGGGTGGATTCCCCATCTATTGGGCTTTGGGTTCGGGCCTCAGCTTTTATCCTCTCTGGATCAATATTATATTTGTACTCAGCACGCTGGGATTAGTATTTGGCGGGCTGCGTTTGCTGGGAGTATTAACAAAAAATGCTGGCGAGGAATCGATCTTGATCCTGGGGGAGCCTTTTTACCGATACCTGATCCTGGGTTTAAATTTCCTTTTGATATTGATCGGATTCCTTCCCCAGTGGTTATTCAGCTTGACGCGTTCTATATCTGATCTGCTGCTGGGATCTTGAGGGAAAAGCCCTCTACCTCCGGATTTCCAATAAAAATTCAAAGGTCTAGCATGCTATAATCTCAATGCCTTAAATATTCCGTCTTGAGGAGAATCATTCATGGATAATGAACAGTTGGAAAAGCGCATAAAGTGGCTGGATGACGAAAGAAGAAAAGATAAAACGATCATCTCGGAACTGGAAAATCGGCTCCTGAATCTTGAAGAAAAACTGAACGCTGTTGACACGAAAACCCGAGAATATGATAGTGATCTAACCCGGTTGAGGACCTCAGTTACCCGTGTGGATGACTTTGAGACAGATCTTGGTGTTTTCAGGATGGACAGGAAGAAAGAATTAAAAGACCAGGAAAAATTGACGAAATCCTGGATTGCTGACGCCAAAAAGGATCTCCGGGCTCAATTGCGAGGGCTTGAAACTCAACAGAAGAAACTGCTGGAAGAGAATAAAAAGATCAAAGTCCTGGAAAAAGACATGAAAACCCGGGTAGAAGAAGAGAACCGGTTTAATGCTTCCTTGCGTGAAATGGAAAACTCTTTTGATGATATCAAGAAGGATTATAAGGAATATCAACGTGATACAAAGGCAGCCAAACAGGAGCGGCAGAAGGAAATCAAACGAGTTGCGGATATGCAGGCAGAACAGTCAGCCCTGCGCAAACGAGTAGATGAAGTTAGGGGATTGCTAGATCTAGTAAGTAGTGATAATCAGAAGATCAAGAGCAGGATCCAGGAAGTGGAATCAACCCGCCGAGATCTTAAGAAAGATCAGGAGACATTCCTTGACCAGGCTAACCTGAAATCGACCGAACGGGAAACGACCTGGAAAAACTGGATGGCCCGATTCGAGAGCATCGAAATGCAAGCCCAGGACCTGGATGAGCAGATGACAAAATTGGATACTACTCACCGGGGAATTAAACGGATGCAGGACGAGTTGAAGGATCTGTCCTCCCTGCTGGATCGAAGAGTGAATGAGATCACGGAAATGCAGCGCCTTGCGGATGAGAAATTTAGGGCGGAATGGACCACTTTCACGGCTGATGACCAGAAACGCTGGACAAACTACACACTTTCCCAAAAAGAACAATCCAAGCTTCTTGGACGCCAGTATAAAGAAGACGAAGACCGCATTTCTGTATTGGAAGATGGAATGCAAGATATTGAAGATCAATTGGCGCAAATCAGTAAATATACCGAGAACCAGCTGCAGGGTCTGTTGAGCCTGATGCGTGATTGGGCAGGCGATTTCGAGCAGATCATGGATGGTTTTCGATAGAGGTTTATTAAGGGACGAAATCTTTTCAAAGGACTTCGTCCCTTTCATTGGAAGGACTCCTTCCCTTAAATTATTATGTACATCATTGGCACAGCAGGTCATGTAGACCACGGAAAATCCACCCTGATAGAATCTATCACTGGGACCCACCCTGATCGCTTGGCGGAAGAGCGGGAAAGGGAGATGAGCATTGTACTGGGTTTTGACAGTTTTCAACTGCCGGATGGCAAGGGCATCAGCGTTGTGGATGTACCCGGCCATCGGGATTTCATTGAAAATATGTTATCCGGGATCGGCAGCATTGATGCCTGCTTACTGGTGATCGCAGCTGATGAAGGTGTGATGCCCCAGACTAGGGAACATCTGGATATCCTGGATCTGCTGGAAGTAGATAAGGGATTGGTTGCTCTCACAAAAATCGACCTGGTCGATGATCCTGATTGGCTTGACCTGGTTGAAATGGAGATTAGAGATTTGATCTCTCTCACTGCGCTGAAAGATGCTCCCATTGTGCGGGTTTCGGCCAAAACCAAATCTGGTATTGATGATCTGTTAAACACCCTAAGTACTGTATTGGAAGATCAGCCGGAACGCCCGGATTTAGGCCGGCCCCGTTTATCTGTCGATCGGGTCTTTTTAATGTCAGGGTTCGGATCGATTGTAACCGGAACCTTGCTGGATGGATCCCTCCAGGTTGGAGAAGAAATAGAATTGCTGCCGGAGGAGAAATCTGGCCGAATCAGGGGGTTGCAGAACCACAGCCAGGAAGTAAAGAAGATCGGCCCCGGAAACCGGGTTGCAGTGAATATTTCTGGAATTGAAAATAAAGAGATCAAAAGAGGGGATACCCTCACTCATCCAGGGGATTATCAGCCAACCCGCCGTTTAGATGTCAGTTTTAGGTTCCTGCCGGGCATTAACAAACCTCTCAGGCACGATCTGGAAACTAAACTTTTTCTGGGAGCGGATGAGACTCGGGCCAGGGTAAGGCTATTAGGTGTAGAGCAGTTAAAACCTGGTGAAAATGCGCTGCTTCAGCTTGAAGTCGATGATCCGGTAGTTGCAGTCAGGGGTGACAGGTATATCCTGAGAAGGCCTTCGCCATCAGAAACCTTGGGAGGGGGAGTTGTGATCGACCCCTATCCTCCCTACCGGCATAAACGTTTTGATAAGGAAACACTCACCAGACTGGAATCCATCTCAGATGGTGATCCGGCGGATGTTCTGATACAGGCCCTCGCGAGAGATAGATTCTCCTCCTGGACGGAGATCCTGGAAATATCCGGATTGGAAGATGCTGCGGCTAGAGAGATCATGGATCAGCTGATCGAGGATAGCATTGCTCTGGAATTAGGAAAGAAAAGCAAAAAATTCCTTACTCTCAAAAGTACCTGGGAAAGCACCCTGTCAGGATTGGATTCCCGGATCGAAGATTATCATCAGAAATATCCCATGAAAGTTGGAATGGCCCTGGAAGAACTCAAAAGCCAATCCAAACTGGCGGATAATGGATTTAAAGTAGCCGTTGAGGGGTTGATAGCAGCTGGGAATGTAATGCAGACTGGTCCTAACATAAAGAAACTGGATTTTGAAATTCAACTTTCGGCTGAGCAGAACAAACTGACCAAAGGCCTGCTGGATCAATTTATCGCTAATCCTACTCAGCCGCCGTCTGTGGCAGATTGCAAAGATTCCATTGGTGAGGATTTATACAATGCCCTTATTGCCTTAAATGAGCTCAAGCAGGTTTCCGCTGAGGTAGTTTTCACACCGGATGCCTATCAATCGATGGTGGAGAAGTTGAAGAAGAAGATTGCTAAAGATGGCCCGATCACAGTAGCCCAGACCAGGGATATGTTCGGCAGCAGCCGGAAATATATGCTCGCCTTTTTGGAGCGGTTGGATGCTGAAGGTGTTACGGTTAGGGAAGGGGATGTACGAAAACTGAAGTAATCGGTATTCAGTATTCAGTGATCAGTCGGAGTAAGGCGTAAGTTGTAAAGCGTAAAACGATTTGGTTTCAGCGATTGAGGGGCGTAGGGTAAATCGTAAGTAGTAAATAGTAAGTCGGTTAAGTGATCCGATATAGTAAAGAGATTTGCTACAAAGTCCGAATTGTCATCCTGAGCCTGAACAGAGAGAAGGGGAAGGATCCATATTCAGAACCAAAACCCCAGACCAACAATAATTCCAACATGGTTAATTTAATCCAAATCTCTGAGCGAAGCCGAAGGACAGTAGTCGAAGAGCATCTCGACTGCCACCTCGCCAACGCTCGGTGTCCGCTCGATGATTTGGGTTTGTATTAGGGGGATAGGGATTGCTCGGGATCAACGTCAGAATGACAATCCGGCATGATCAGAAATATAAAAAGCCCTCTTCAGAGGGCTGGGTGTCTAAAGCATTTTACTCCTCGAGTCACAAATCTCTGAGCGGAGATCCTGAGCGAAGCCGAAGGACAGTAGTCGAAGAGCATCTCGACTGCCACATCGCCAACGCTCGGTGTCCGCTCGATGATTTGTATTAGGGGGATAGAGAATGCTCGGGGTCAATGTCAGAATGACAAACTGGGTTTCTAGGTATCCTCTTTCACCACGATAAATGAAAACCCGTCATGGCCTTTTTCTCCTACGGTTTGCAGGACAGTGGCCTGCAGGCGGGGATCGTTAGCGACCATTTCGTGGAATTTAGTGATCCCAATCTGGCTGTCAGTAGTTATCTCATCATTGATGACCCAACCATGTTTGATCACATTGTCGGCAATGATCAAAGTTCCTGGGTGGGAAAGCTTGATAGCCAGGTCCAGATAATCCGGGTACTGGGATTTGTCCCCATCGATGAAGATCAGATCAAAGAGAGGTTGGTCGATTTTAGTCATTTCAGTCATATTATGTAAAGCGTCCCCAACCCAGATCTCCACTTTGGCTTTAAATTCAAACATATTCAGATTCTGGCGGGCCAATGTTGCCCGTTCCGGATCGAGTTCCAGGCTAATCAGTTTTCCACCAAAAGGAAGACCATTGGCAAACCAGGCAGTGCTGAATCCACCCAGCGTGCCGATCTCCAGGATGTATTTTGCGCCCATCACTTTAACCAGGAGTTCAAATAGCTGTCCGTGAGTGTTGGATATACTGATCGTTGGCAGTCCTGCTTTAGCGCAAGCTTGCTGAATCTTTTCAAATCTGGGATCTGGTTTTACGATCAGATTTAGATAATGTTCATCAATTTTATTCCAGAGGTTTTTTGTCATTGTCATATTATATACGAAATGGGGGGATGGGGGGACGGGGAGATGGGGAGACGGGGAGACAAGGAGACGGGGAGACTGGGAGACGGGGAGACGGAAAATGGAGGACGGGGGACAAGGAGACGGAAGATGGAGGACGGGAGACAGGAGACGGAAGACGGGAAAGTGTGATCTGTCATCCTGAGCGGAGCGAAGGATCCATATTCAGTTCCAATACTCCAGGCCAATACCTTTCTTAGACGATCCTTTCTTAAAGCCATCTCAATATGGATTCTTCCATTTCCCCCTCAATAATGCTCGGGGTCAATGTCAGAATGACAATCCGGCGTGCTCAGAAAGATAAAAAGCCCTCTTCAGAAGGCGTAGGTATCAGCCCTGTGATTGCGAAGCACTTCGAGCGAAGCGAGAAGAATCGCAGGGCAGGGGATCAGACCGGGGACCGAAGACAGAAGACAGTGTCATTGCGAGGAGGTGAGCAGAGCGAACCGACAAAGCAATCTCAACTCCAAGTACAGATTGCTTCGTCGGATGTAAACACCCTCCTCGCAATGACAGTTCAATCAGCCCTACAGTTGAAACTTGGGCCTGGTTTATTCGATTGCGATTTATACCCAAACCTGCCCAGTCAGTAGATACCTCAGGGCGCCAGTCCGATAGGGTTGGTCTTCTCATGAGGCTAAGGTCATTCTCCTTAGCCTCATTTGTTATCCTAGCATTGTCCTTAAAGGTTTTCTTTTTTGCTTATCTCTCCTCCCTCTGGACTTTCTTGATCAGGATCTGTGATCACTTCTGATCCGGCCTTTTTTTGTTTGTGTTTGGTGGAAGCTGCCTTGTCCAAAGCATCTTTTACTTTTTTTGCCCCTTCAGGTGTTAGCCTGTCTGGTACCCCTTCACCTTGACCATCTGGATCTTTGGTTGAGATCTGACCGCCGTCTACTTTATCGATGACTGCGTCAAAATCCGCTTGTGAAACGGCGTGCACATCGCTACCGCCTTCCTCCCCATCTGGGGTGGATTCCATCCCGGACGTTTCGGATGTGGATCCACCATATTTCTTTCTTAGTTTCTCTTCTTCTTCTTCGTCTGTAGATAGAATTGCCTGGGTAATTTCATAATCATCCAGTGCTTGTTCCTGGAGGATTTCTTCCGTGGTACCAAGCTCTTTTTCAGAGGCTCCTGTTTTGATGAAGCGAACCACATCGCGTTCGATTTTTGTGCCAGGAGTGTCAGATTCCATACCACCCCCTCCGGGTCCTTTGCCTGGTTTAAACATGCCTTTTCCGGCAAACTGATCTCCGGATGGATCTTCGGAGCTGCCATCGATTTTGCCCCCGGAATCCATCCCAGGCAAACCTTTCACATCATCACCCAGCTTGGATCCACCGACTTTTTTACCATCCGCTCCGACTATCTCCCCTCCATCGGGCATAAGAGAATCAAGATCCTTGTCCATCATATCCTGCAGATCTTCTTGCTGATCCAGTCCTTCCTGTAACTGTCCACCTTCTGGCAGCTCCTTTTCCATGACAGGCTGGGTTGGCGTTTGCTCCCGATCCCCGGTATCCAGGCTGCTCTCATCCAGTTTGACATCATCGGGAGAAAGATCTACCTGATCCACTCCCCCCGGTGTGTTAATGGGTGTGGCAGAAATTTCGTCACTGCCCCCGGGTGTGTTGATCGGTGTAGCCGAGATCTGCTCCCCAGTTGGAACCTTGTCTTCCAGGTCTTCTGTCTTCGGTCCCCCGTCTTTCTCCACCGCCTCGACAGCTTCTACAACTTCCCGTTCGATCTGCTCTGATTCCTGGACTGGCCGTTCCCGTTCAACTACGGCCTGGGGTTGTTCAATAACTTCTTGGGTGCGCTCGGCTTCTAGGTTTGCCTCCTGCCCTTCTTGTGGGGTTTCTCGTCCTTCCTGGGTTTCTTGTGTTTCAGTTCCGCGTGGCATTTGTATCTCCTTATATTAGGTAGGGCATTCTAGATTTGTAATCAATTTGGAATTAATAATATTAAATAAGACTAAAATTTATCCTTCCGTCAGGCCTGGCTTTGAATTGTCATCTGGGGTATTCACTTGATTCGGAATCTATTCAATACTTGGATCTAAACCCTGTATACTTTTAATGGTTTCTTGACGAACTTCAGGGATGTCATTGTTTTCTAACTGGCGGATCTGCTGCACGAGTGATTCAATATAAGTTTCCAAAGCATCTACAGACGAATATAGGTCTTCGAGTTTGTTTTTTGCCTGCTCCTTTGTTAGGGTCTCTGTTTTCTCAATCACTTGGAAGCTGCCATCAGGTTGTTTTTCCAAGTCTATGTAAGTAATGGTTTTTACCTCCCCACCAGGCCAATCATCGAGTTCATCCTGAAACACAAGTATCTCTCCCCGGAGGCTACTAATCATATTGCGACAATGAACCAGTTCGCTATACAACTCGGATAGTTTATTAAGGAGGTTTTCCAGACCTGCGGAGGAGTCAAATGCGGATTTTCCACTGACAAGAATTCTGCCTTCTTCCAGTTGATATATTTCTTTACTGTTCTCATTTATGTCCCTAGCTTCGCGGTCGCTCAATCCTTTTTCCGGCACAGACCTCGCATCTCCCTTCCTGTCCAGAACAACCTCACTGATCCCGGGGGCGGTAATCCTGCCACCATCATTATCTTCGGGTTCAAGTAATATTGAGTCGGGGGCAGCCATGGGAACATCAAGAGGGTCGCTATTCGCCTTTCCCTTACTGAATTCTAGCTCTTCACTTGTAAAATCCATCTCAGAAAGTCCGTTAGGAAAATCCCAAAGAGCAGATCTGGTGATTGGAGATCTTTCCTGAGAAGACCCCGTGGCTTCGGCTGGTTCCTCACTGGCCTGGTCGATAATTATCAGGGCAGAGAAGGAAATCAAGTTGGATGAAATAAATGATGTCACCTGGATTTCTTCACCGGCCATTTCCTGGTTATCCTTTGCAGCGCTGCTAGACTCTTGGAGGTCCTCGAAGGGTTCAACCCTTAAAACAGAGCTTTCAGAGCTCCAGTCAGAGGATGAATCTTCAGAATCACCCGTAGAAGTAGCCGTGGGGCCTTGATCCACCCGGTCTTTTGGCAGTGAGTCTTCAACGCGGCTGAGAGAACCGGGAGGGGCAGGACCATCACCCCAGACTGGCGTATCCCGGTTGGTGGCTGTCGTTTCGTCTGGAGCCGGGTTTTCCGTCTTGCCGTGTTTACCCGGCACCCGGAAGTCACCCACCTCATCCTTGGCCACACCCAACGCTGCGGTGAAGTGATCTATTTTATCTATTTCCTCGATTGGCGGGCGCTGCTCCTCATTCCCGGAAGCGGAAACACTATCATTAGGAGCATTTTTCTGGATAGCATCACTTTTTTCATCTGCTGGAGGTTGATCTTCATCGTTCTCTTTCAGGCTCTGGCTGGCATTTTTTAAACTATCGGCAGATCCTTCAATAGCTCCTGATCCTTTGCCTGCGGATGCTGAGGCGCCAGCTTCCGAACCTTCACCTATGGATGCTGAAGTACCAAATCCTGCACTTACGCCTGAAGCTCCCGAGGCGCCAGCTCCCGAACCTTCGTTTTCAGATACCGAGTCGTCAGCTACCGAACCTTCACTTGCAGATGCTGAGGCGCCAAATCCTGCACTTGCGCCTGAAGCCGCCGAAGCGCCAGTTTCTGCTCCTTCGCCCTCAGATGCCGAGGCACCAAATCCCGCACTTGCGCCTGAAGCTGCCGAAGCGCCAG
>Ga0209013_10004292_pt1 | contig 12529 bp, 21 predicted proteins | sample Cruoilmetagenom2_FD_187291 | JGI IMG/M metagenome (GOLD analysis project Ga0209013, IMG submission 187291) | Oil polluted marine microbial communities from Coal Oil Point, Santa Barbara, California, USA - Sample 2 (SPAdes) (version 2) | ecosystem: Environmental > Aquatic > Marine > Oil seeps ...
AATCTTATCGCACTTTTTTAAAATTCTTTTATCCAGTCCTTTTACTTCATTTCCTACAATTAAAGCCAAGGGGAATTTAGGTTTAAATTTTTTATAATCAATGCTTTTATTGTCTTGTTCTAAGGCGATTATTTGAAACTTTTCTTTTTTTAATTTTTTTATTAAATTATTCAGGCTTTTAACTTTTTCCCAGCTGATATTTTCTTCCGCGCCCAAAGCCGTTTTCGCCAGCATTTTCTGCGCTTTGGTTTTGTAAATTTCTCCGCTAACAACCGGTGCCGGAGAATATCCGGTCAGATATATTTTTTCTATCCCCGCCCCGTCAGCCGTCCTGAATACGGAGCCGACATTATAAGCGCTACGAATATTATGGAGGATAAGATAAAATTTATTTTTCATAAAAACCTAAAACCTCAAATATTTATCCCAAAATTCGTAAAGTTTTTGGGTGGCGATTAAATCTCCCACGCAGTAGCGGGCGATTTTTTTATACTCCCCTTTTTTATATAAATTCCCCACTTCCGATCCGTCCACTCCTCCTTCTTTGGGACTTTTAAAACCGAAAGATTTGGCGTAAAAATCAAGAGTAAATTTTCGTGTCGCGCCATAATAGGTAAGTTGCTCCAATAAATCGCAATGCTCCTTGTAACTATAACGATACGGCATTAAATTTTTGCCGGGAGCTATTTTAAAAATGGCGCTGCGCAAATGAAGATAGGGCGCGTCAAATCCTCTGCCGTTGAAAGTAATTATTTGATCGTAATTTTTAACACTATCCCAGAACTTTTTTAAAATTTCTTCTTCTGTTCCCGCTTCAAAAATAATTCCGTTTTCTTCAAAATTTTCTTTTTTACCTTTTCCGTTTTGGTACAGCATACTTCCCTTGCCAGTATCAGGATTAAGCATCCCGATAGCCACGATTTCTCCCGTGAAAGGATATAGCGCCAGCCTCTGCCTTACATCGTCTTTTTCTTTTTCAGTCTCGCTGAATTTCAAAAGATATTCCTGTGATTTTTCATCCAGACTGTCAAAATCAACCCCAGCTGTCTCAATATCAATAATAACTTTAGACATAAATTTATTAGGTAATAGTAACCGGTAATTAGTAATAGGGGTTGCAATTTTATCCTATGTCATTCCGAAAAATTTCGGAGAGAAATGGAGAAATTTATCCGGAATCTACATACAATAAAACAACCAGCCAACTTAAATGCTTTTACAATATAATCCTAGATTCCGGATATTTTTTTTCCACTGCGTTTCAGAAAAAAATCCGGAATGACATGCGCGTCATTAATCATTTTTATGCGCTTCACGGCAATTCAAATAATTAGCGTACACAGCCAGTGTTACAGCCACCAATATCCACTGAGTTCCCGCTAACCAAAGATCAACCTGAAAAAGGGAAACGATTGCTGCTAAAATAAGCGCCACTACGGACAGCCAGAATAAACCGCAAGTCAAACCTTTCATATTTTTCATAATCAATTCACCTCCATTCTAATTTTTTGTTTTTTATTTTTCTTTTCTATATTATACAAAAAAATGAAAAAATTAGCCAGAAAAAAATGTCATACCTGAAGAATTTTCTTAAAAGTTACATTTCATAATTAATTGCAAGAAATCCCTGATTAAAAACAGGGATTCAAAAAAATACTCAGCATTTATATGCTATCGCTTATAAATGCTAAAATTCACTCACGAAAAAAACAGATGTATCCATAGATGCATTTAAAAAAATTATACCAAAAACCCCGCTTGATACTTATCCCTTACTACTTTTTTTCAATCGCTTTCTCGGCTGATTTAGAAAGTGCAATATCTTTGTCAATGGTAAGTTTTTTGGTTAGCTTCCCTTTTCCTAAAATTTTTATTCCTCTTTTAGCTTCCGGCTGGCTGATTAGTTTAGATTTCATTAAAGATTTAACGCTTACGCTATCGCCGTCTTTAAAATTTTTCTCAAGATCATTAAGATTGATATTAACTTTTTTGGAATGAGGCGATTTAAATCCCCGCGTTTTCTTTAAGCGGTCTATTAAAGATGACCGTCCGCCTTCAAACAAAGGATTTTTTTTAGCCCCCGAGCGAGATTTCTGGCCTTTCATTCCCCGTCCGGAATATGTGCCTCTTTTTCCTCCCCGTCCGATTCTCTTGCGGTCTTTTTTCTTATTAACTTTTAATTCGTGTATTTGCATACGATTCTAAGTTTTAAGTTGCTTCAGCGCTTCTATAGTTGTTCTGGCTACATTTAATTTATTAGCTGACCCTAAAGATTTGGAAACTATATCTTTTATTCCGGCCAAATCCATTACCGCCCTCACCGCCCCTCCGGCGATAATGCCCCTTCCTTTGGAAACCGGCTTCAAAAGAACCTTAGCTCCTCCCAGTTTTTGCAAAACATCATGAGAAATGGTTCCGCTGGAAACATCAACTTCTATCATATTTTTTTTGGCTTTATCAAAAGCTTTTTGAATCGCGCCAGCGACATCCGTTCCCTTGGCCACTCCTACACCGACTCGGCCTTTTCTATTTCCGATAACTAAAGTGGCTCTGAAACGAAATCTCCTCCCTCCCTTAACCACACGGGTGACTCGAGCCAAATCCAAAAGCTTCTGGTCAAATTCAGGTTTTTCTCTTCTTCTGTTAAATTTTGCCATAATGATTTTAATCCCTAATCAACACTAATTTGTCTCTAATTATCACTAATCTATTTTGAGTTATTTGAGATTATTCGTGATAAAATTCGTGTTGATTGGTGATTTATATTCTAAGTCCGCCCTCTCTCGCTCCTTCCGCCAAAGCCTTCACTCTTCCCTGATATTTATACCCGCCTCTGTCAAACACGGCTTGGGATATTTTAATTTCAGCGCATTTTTCAGCTATCAGCTTTCCCGCTTCTCTGGCCGCTTCAACTTTGCTTTTTTTTGATTTTGCGGAAACCTTTTTTGTTTCAATAGTCGCCAGCGTTATTCCTTTCTCGTCATCAATCACTTGAGCGTAAGTTTTCTCTAAGCTCCTAAAAACAGCTAATCTTGGTTTTTTAGCCGTGCCAAAAATTTTGGCTCTTACGCGCCGTTTTCTTTTTAATCTTAATTTATTCCTTGATTCTTTCATAAATGACATATCTTATTCCGCTACCGCTGTTTTCTTTTTTTCTTTTCTTATTATTACTTCTCCCGCATATTTAAACCCTTTCCCCTTGTAAGGTTCAGCTGGCTTTAACGCTCTTATTTCAGCGGTAAACTGTCCTACTTTCTGCTTGTCAATTCCTGAAACCGTTAAACTATTTCCTTCAATTTTAACTTCAATTCCTTCCGGAATATTCACTTCTACCGGGTGGGAAAATCCCAATGCCATATCAATTTTTTTTTCCTGAAGCGCCATTCTGAATCCCACTCCGTTAAGCTCCAATTGTTTTTCAAATCCTTCCGTCACTCCCTCTATCATACCCTCAATTATTCTGACAGCAGTTCCCCAAAAAGCCGGAGCTTTTTTAGAATTGCCGACTTTTTTCACTATTATTTCACCATCAGAAAATTCCACTGAAATTTCCGGACGGCACGAAAAATCAAGCGACCCCTTGGCTCCCGTTATTGTAATTTTGCCGTTTTCAATTTCCGCTTTAACGCCTTCCGGCACTTTAATTGGTTTTTTTCCTATTCTACTCATAGTATTACCAGACTTCACAAATATATTCTCCCCCTATTTTTTTCTGATAAGCTTCCTCGCCCGCAAGCAATCCCTTTGAGGTTGAGATAATGGCAATTCCATAACCGTTTTTCACTTTTCTAATTTTATCTCTTTTTAAATAAATTCTTTGTCCTTGCCGGCTCACTCTCTTTATTCCGCTTATAGCCGGCGTTTTTCGAATATTAGAAGTCTCTTTGTATCTAAGAATAATTTTAATGACATCAAACTTATCCGCCTTTTCTTTAACAGCCGATTTAATAAATTTTTTATCTTCTAAAATTTTAGCCACAGCCCACTTCAATTTAGAAGCTGGAATAACTGCTTCGTTATGTCCGGCCATCTGAGCATTTCTTATTCTGGTGAGCATGTCGCTTATTGGATCTAACATAAAATTTATAACTAATTATCTTGACTATTTTTTTATCACCCTTATTTCTTTGGGTTATTTTTGGCTTTTTTTATGTCATTCCCGCGCAGGCGGGAATCCAGAGTACTTATTCAGATCAGCAATTTCATCCTAGATTCCCGATCAAGCCGGGAATGACAAATTTATTTACCAGCTGCTTTTTTTCACTCCGGGCATTTCTCCTTTTTCCGCCAATTCCCTAAAGCAAATTCTGCAAATATCAAATTTCCGCATATATCCCCGTTTTCTTCCGCACTTCCAACAACGCCGAACTATCCGAGTGGAAAATTTCGGTTTCTTTTGCGCTCTGGCTTGTGTTGATTTTTTTGCCATATAATTATAATACCATCGGGAATCCTAATAATTTAAATAATTCCAGTCCTTCTTTTTTATCTTTAGCGGCAGTTACTAGTGTAATCTGCAAACTAAAAATATTTCTCACTTTTTCCGAGAAAATTTCAGGAAAAATAATATGTTCCTTAATCCCGATATTCAAATTTCCATTTTTATCTACTGAATTAGAGGAAACACCCTGAAAATCTCTCATTCTGGGAAGCGCGGCGTTAATTAAGCGGTCCATAAAATCCCACATCCTCTTTCCCCTTAAAGTAGTTTTTATTCCTATTTCCATATTTTCGCGAATTTTAAATCCGGAAATAGCTTTTCTGGCTTTGGTTTTTACGGGTTTTTGTCCTGTTATAAACTGAAAATCTTTTATCATTTCTTCTATTCTATCCCGTTCGCTATTAAATTTCCCTACTCCGGTATTCACTATAATTTTTTCAACTTGAGGAACCGCCAAATCATTTTCATAGCCAAATTTGTCTTTCATTTTAGGAATAACTTCTTCATTATATTTAATTTTAGACGACTTTATTTTCATAATTCGCTTCCGCATTTTTTACATATTCTAAACTTATTTTTCTTTTCTATTTTATGGCCCACTCTGGTTAATTTTCCGCACTTGGGGCATATTAACATAGCATTAGACACATCTACCGGAACTGGGATTTCAATTCTCTGCCCTTTCTCGCTTTCTTTTTTGGGACGGACATGCTTCTTGGCAATGTTTATTTTTTCTACGGTGATTTTCATTATTTCGGGAAGAGCGCGTAAAACCTTGCCGCGTTTTCCCCGGTCCTTTCCTGAAATTATTTCTACTTGATCTCCTTTTTTAATCTTCATATTTACAATACTTCCAGCGCCAACGATGCTACCTTGCTAAATCCTTTCTCTTTAACTTCTCTGGCAATAGGACCAAAAATTCTTGTTCCCTTGGGATCTTTTCCGTCAACAATAACCGCCGCATTTTCGTCAAAACGAATATAAGATCCGTCTTTTCTTCTCACCGGCTGAACTTGCCTCACAATCACCGCTTTTACCTTATCGCCCTTTTTCACCACGCCACGAGGCTCCGAGGATCTCACGGAAGCCGCTATCACATCTCCCATATAAGCGTATCGCCTCTTGCTTCCTCCCAAAACCTTAAAACATTTGATAATCTTGGCTCCGGAATTATCAGCCACTTTTAATTGTGTTTCGGATTGTATCATAATTATATAACCTTAAATCTTTTATCTTTACTAATCGGCTTGGATTCAACAAACTCAATCGTGTCTCCGATTTTATATTTATTTTCCGGATCATGAACTTTGTATCTTTTGGTAAAACGGTATTTTTTCAAATATTTGGGATGGGTTTTGTAACTTTCCACTGCCGCCACTACGGTTTTATCCATTCTATCACTCACTACCATTCCTTTTTTCTTGGCCACTTTTTTACTTATTGTTTTTTCATCTTTCATAAAAAATTAATAGCTAGATTTTTTAATAGTATTTTTTTGGCTTTTCAAAACTTCCGCTTCATTTAAAACAGTCAGCAATTTTGCCGCGTCTTTTTTAGCTTCTCTATGATCCCGATGATCTTTAGTTTGTTTGGAGGCTATGTCAAATCTCAACTTCCTCACCAACATTCTTTTTTCTCCCAGAAGTTTTTTGATTTCCTCCTTGTTTTTTTCTCTTATTTCTTTGGCTTTCATAACTTTTTTATAATATTTTAGCTGTAGAATTCATTGGCGTTATTTACAGTTTTTAAGATAACATTTTAGTCTATTGTTTTTTAACAAATTTCGTTTTGACTCCCAGCTTATAAGAAGCCAGCTTCATCGCCTTTTTGGCAATTTCTTCAGCTACTCCATCCATTTCAAACAGCACTTTTCCTCCTTTAACTTTAGCCACAAAATGATCTACGCTTCCCTTTCCTTTGCCCATTGGGACTTGCGCTCCTTTTTCAGTCATCGGCTTATCGGGAAAAATTCTAATCCAAACTTTTCCTCCTCTCTGTATGTATCTGGTCATCGCTCTTCTGGCCGCTTCAATCTGGCGCGCGGAAATCAGTCCGGAATTCATAGCTTTAATTCCGAAACTGCCAAAATTCACTTCAGTCCCTTTACTGGATATTTTCTTTATCCGTCCGCCTCTTTGTATTTTGCGGTGTTTAACTTTTCTGGGCATTAATAACATATCAGTGATTTATATTATCATCAAATACTTCTCCTTTATATATCCAAACTTTCACCCCTATTGATCCGTAAGTGGTATTGGCGGTAGCGCGGGCGTAATCAACATCCGCTCTTAATGTATGCAATGGGACAGTGCCGCGGGAAAGCCACTCTCTTCTGGACATTTCCGCGCCTCCCAACCGTCCGGATATTTCTATTTTTACTCCTTTTACATTCCTGTTTTTCTCCGACTGGTCAAGCGCGGATTTTAACACTCTTCTGAACGGCATTCTTTTTTCCAGTTGTTCAGCCACATTTTGCGCCACCAGCGAAGCATTTTCTTCAAATTGTTTTATTTCTTTAATTTCAATCTTGAGATCAATTTTTTTGCCGGCAAAAAAATTCTTTTTCAATAATTTACTGATGTCTTCTATTCCCGTTCCGCCTCTTCCGATTAAAACTCCCGGGCGCGAGGTTGAAATAATGACTTTAATGGTGTTGGCAAATCTTTCAATTTCCACACTGGCAATGGCCGCGTCTCTCCATCGCTCCGACACAAAACGCCGGACCAAAACATCTTCTTTTAAATTCTTGGTATAGCCTTTTCTATCAAACCATCTTGATTTCCAGTTCGTAGTAATGCCTATACGCAGACTTGTTGGATTAATTTTCTTTCCCATAAATATTATCCTGATTTTCGCCTAAATATTTTTTTAGCCCATCCGCTTTCCCGGCTTTGCTTTCTTTCACTTTCTGTTTCACGATATTCTTTTTTATGTTCAGCTACAACTTTCTCGCTTTTCTCATCTTCAGATTCCACTTTTTCTTCCGTGATTTCCTTTCCCTCTATCATTTCTTTTTTCAACTTTTTTTCCTTCTTTGCGCGCTGGATTTTTTCTTTCTCCATCTGCTCTTTTGATTTTCTGCCTTTTCCTTCCACCCTTTCTTCTAAAACTAATTTAATATTGGAGGTTCTTTTTAAAATAGTGGTAGCTCTTCCATGCGCCCTTGGCATCCATCTTTTTAGCGTAGGCCCTTCGCCAATCTGGATATTGTATATATACAAATTATCTTTGTCTAGTCCAAAATTATTTTCCGCGTTGGCAACCGCGCTATTTAAAAGTTTTTCCAAACACGGATTTGATCTTTTGACCGTATTTTTCAATTGAAAAAGCGCTTCGTTTGTATCACATCCTTTAATAAGACTGCTGGCTAATCTAGTCTTGCGCGGCGATATTCTTAAATTGTTGAGTTTGGCGATAACTTTCATAAATTTTTAGCATTATTCGGGCTTCAAATTATGTCATTCCGGAAAATTTCGTAGCGGAGCAGAGAAATTTATCCGGAATCTACGCTTTCAATTATCTCACGCGTAAGATTCTAATAATTCTAGATTCCGGATATTTTTTCCTCCACTTCGTTCCAGAAAAAATTCCGGAATAACATGGAAAGACAATGAACAATACCTTTAATTCTTACTCGCTGTCTCCCTTAGCCGCTTTGGCCGCTTCTATTTCTTTTTCTTTAGCCGCCAATTCCTGCTCTTTCTGCATTCTTCCTCCATGGCGCGTAAATTTGCGAGTGAGAGAAAATTCTCCCAGTTTATGCCCCACCATATCTTCCGTCACATAAACGGAAATAAATTCCCTCCCGTTATGCACACCAAAAGTGAATCCTATCATTTCAGGAGTGATCGTGCAAGCCCTTGACCATGTTTTAATAATCGTTTTATCTCCCGACTTTTTATCACTGATTTTTTTTAACAGCCTGTCATCTATATAAGGGCCTTTTTTTAAACTTCTTGCCATATAATTATTTTTATCCTCGTCTTTTTATTATAAACTTACTGCTATGCTTCTTTTTTCTTCTTGTTCTTTTCCCCAAGGCCGGTTTTCCCCATGGAGTTTTAGGATGTTTAAGTCCGGCTCCGGATCGCCCTTCGCCTCCGCCATGCGGATGGTCCACTGGATTCATAGCGGTTCCTCTCACTGTGGGACGCGTTCCCATCCAGCGCTTCCTGCCCGCTTTTCCAATTTTAATCGCGTTATGCTCAAAATTACTTATTTGCCCCAGAGTAGCGTAACATTCTTTTCTTATTGCCCTTACTTCTCCTGAGGCCATTTTAATCTGCGCCATATCTTTATCTACCGCCATCAAAACGGCTCCTGTCCCGGCGCTTCTGATAATCTGTCCGCCGCGGCCCGGAATCATTTCTATATTTGAAATAATTGTTCCCGATGGAATATTTTTAAGCTTCATTCTATTGCCGTCTTTAATAGGAACTTTTTCATCAGCTATTATCTCCTTCCCTTTTTCCATTCCTTCCGAGGCTAAAATATATCTTTTCTCTCCGTCTTTATAACTAACTAAAGCAATTAAAGCGTTGCGATTTGGATCTTTTTCTATGGAAACAATTTTTCCGGGAATGCCAATTTTATCCTGCTTAAAGTCAACCAAACGGAATTTTCTTTTATGCCCGCCGCCTTTATGCCGCACCGATATTTTTCCATGGGATCTGCCTGACTTTTTGCTGAATTTTTCCAATAATGATTTCTCCGGCTTCTTATCGGTCAATTTGTCGGGCTTCACGATTGACATATTCCGTCTGCCTGCTGTATTTCTTTTGTATATCTTAATAGCCATAATTATATAAATCTCTAATCTACACTAATTGCACTCTAATTATCACTAATTTGTTTTGAATTATTCGAGATTATTCGAGATAAAATTCGCGTTGATTAGTGATTTGACATTTCAATCTTATCTCCTTCTTTAAGAGTCGCTATCGCTTTTTTATAACCTGATTTCCAACCCGTCTTTCTGGCAAAATTTCTCTTCTTAGGAAGAATGTTAATTATATTTATTTTAATAACCTTCACATTATACAATTCTTCAATGGCTTTTTTAATCTGGTTTTTATTAGAGTGTCCCGCTACCTTGAAAACATATTTATTCAGAGCCATTAAATTATGGGATCTCTCCGTAACCCAGGGCTCAATCAAAACTCTATAAGCAATTTCGGATTGCCGCTCTTCCTGCAAATCACTTTCTTTTTTTCCGCTTTTTTCCGAACTCACAGCCTTAACAGTTTTATCAGTTTTATTTTCATCAACTGCTTTTATTTCCGGTTTTTGCTTATCATCAACCAGCTTAGCTTTCTTTTCATCAACGAGCTCTTCTTTCTTTTCTTCCTTATTTTCTTTTTCTTCTTTTTTAAATTGAAAAATGCCCATAATTTTAAACACAAAACTTACAATATTGCTTATAATTTCTAAGGCGATGCTTTCCAAACTATAATTTTTTAAGAAAAATACCGAGGGAGAGCGCTTTTCTCCAAAATTACGCCTTTTAAGTAGAGAGGTTGTCCGCGTGGAGCAAAGGTTGAGTAATTTTGGTTAGAAAATCGCGCCCGAGCAGTTTTCTTAAAAAATTATAGTTTGGAAAAGTGCAGGTAGCACTGAAAAATTTAACTCTTATCTTTTCCTTCGTTTTCGTACTTCTTCTCTAAATATTCAATTGATTTTTTACTAAGTATCAGCTGTTTGTAATTAAGCATATCAATAACATTTAGCTCGTTCACAGAAATTCCGTTGGCTTTTTCAATGTTGCGGCAATATAAATAAAAATCTTTTTCTTGGGGAGAAAAGCCGATTAAAACGCTTTTTTTAATATTCAAACTTTTCAGCGTCTCGGCAAATTCTTTGGTTTTCTTTTTGTCCAATTTGATTTCATCAACTACCGTTAACTCACCCGCTCTGAATTTTTCACTTAAAGCAATCTTGATTGATTTTTGTTTCATCTTTCTGTTAATTTTCTTTTTAAAATTTCTTTTCTTGCTCGGACCAAAAACTATGCCTCCCTTTCTCCAAATAGGATTTCTCACCGATCCGGTCCGCGCGCGCCCCGTTCCTTTTTGCTTCCATGGCTTTCTTCCCGAACCCGCTCTTTCAGCCCGATCTTTGGTATGCGCTATAACCTGCCTTTTGTTAGACATCATTGAAACATAAACTTGATGAAGGAGGCTATTGTTGGAAGGCAAATTAAAAACAGCTTCGGATAATTTTATATCCTCAACTTTTTCACCTTTTAAATTATGCACAGCAATTTTCATATTAATATTCTACGAATTACGAACCTATACGAAATTACGAACGAATTTTTTCGTAGTTTCGTAAAATTCGTAATTCGTAGAGAACATCTACCCTGCCACTTTCACCATTCTCCCGCTAACTCCCGGCACCGCTCCTTTGACTCCCAATAAATTTTTACTCTTATCTATGTAAACTATTTTCAAATTTTTAACCGTGGATTTCGTCCCGCCCATTCTTCCCGCCATCTTTTTTCCTTTCATAACATGCTGCGGATAAGCGCTGCCGATAGAACCAGGAGCCCGATGGTCATGCCTATGTCCATGGGAATGCGGCGAACCGTGAAAGCCGTGCCGCTTCATTACTCCCTGAAATCCTTTGGCTTTAGAAACTCCGCTTACTTTCACTTTATCTCCTTCCTGAAAAATATCTACCGTTATTTTATCCCCTTTTTTCAACTCGTCTTTTTTCTCTAAGCGAAATTCCCGGCAATGAAATTTATTTTTGGTTTTGTTTACTTTTAATAAAGCCGCTGAATATTTATCTTTTTCTTCGGTTCTGATCAGGGAAACAAAATTAGGTTCACATTCAATAAGAGTCACATTAAGCGCCCCCTTATCTTCACTGTAAATAGTGGTCATACCCAATTTTTTTCCTAGTATAAACTTTTTCATTTTAATTGTTTGCAAACAAAAAACTGGTCAATTAAGCCAGTTAAACCTTTTAAGATTCTAAAAAATTTCTGGCTAGCTGAGTATCCGATACTAAAATCGGACTTTAACTAGTGATTTACATTTTTATTTCTATATCCACTCCGGCCGGCAAATCAAGATTGGTCAGATCATCAATGGTTTTCGGCTTCGGATTCCAAATATCAACCAATCGCTTATGCACTCTCATTTCATACTGGTCGCGCGCGTCTTTATGGACAAAAGTTGAACGGTTAACCGTAACTTTATGGACCTCGGTAGGAAGAGGAACGGGACCGGAAATCTCCGCTCCGCTCCTTTCCGCTGTTTCAATAATCTTGCTCGTTGACTGGTCAATAACCTTATTGTCGTAAGCTTTGATTTTAATCCTAATTCTTGATTGTGGTGCTTCTTCCGTTTTCTTCGCCATTTCCAAATTTTTAAATGAATAAACTAAAGTTCTACGCCCCTCCTAATTCTATTCGGGTCATTAAAGTGCAATTTGAGTATTAGAGTTGCCCTTAAGAATTATTTAATAATCTTAGCGGCTACTCCCGCTCCCACCGTTTTGCCTCCTTCGCGAATGGCAAAGCGCATACCTTCTTCCATCGCTACCGGAGAAACCAGTTTGATTTTCAAATTTACGGTATCGCCGGGCATAACCATTTCCGTTCCTTCCGGAAGCTCAACTTCGCCAGTGACATCAGTGGTTCGGATGTAAAATTGTGGTTTGTATCCTTTAAGAAACGGGGTATGCCGTCCGCCCTCTTCTTTGGTCAGAATATAGACTTCACCTTCAAACTCAGTGTGGGGAGTTATGGATCCCGGTTTAGCTATAACCTGACCTCTCTCTATGTCTTCCTTTTTAGTTCCGCGCAAAAGAATTCCCGCATTGTCACCCGCCTGTCCTTTATCCAAAGATTTGTTAAACATTTCTATTCCGGTCACGATCGTTTTTTGAGTATCTCTCAATCCAACGATTTCCACTTCGTCATTAATATTCACAGTACCTCTTTCTATTCTTCCGGTAGCCACGGTTCCCCGCCCTTCTATGGAAAAGATATCTTCTATGGGCATCAGCAATGGTTTGTCAACATCGCGGACCGGTTCCGGAATTTGTTCGTCTAAGGCCGCCACGACATCCAAAATAGGCTTG
>Ga0209013_10004294_pt1 | contig 12528 bp, 12 predicted proteins | sample Cruoilmetagenom2_FD_187291 | JGI IMG/M metagenome (GOLD analysis project Ga0209013, IMG submission 187291) | Oil polluted marine microbial communities from Coal Oil Point, Santa Barbara, California, USA - Sample 2 (SPAdes) (version 2) | ecosystem: Environmental > Aquatic > Marine > Oil seeps ...
GTGTAAATGGGTCCAGTCCCGGTGTAGCGGACGCAGTTCCACATGGAGCCAGAGAAGCGACACCCCTCCCCCGAACGCCGATGTCCGCGAAGTACCGGAAGCGGAACTTAGGCTCGGCTCCATTGAACGTTCCGGCTCGCACAAGAACGTTCAGATTCCCTGGTGTATGCATATAACTATAGTGTAGATCAGGCTCGTCACCAATTCAGCTATGCTGTGTTATGCAGGCGCCCTGCAGCGCCGCGCGCGGAAGTCCGTACGCACCCAAACTTGCAACCATGATTACGTTCCGTGGACGTACAACGTGGCTTACACTGTGGATACTTTCATTGGTTGGAGTAGACGAATGGGCGCCACACGTTGCTGCTTGTCTGCAGTTTGCCGCATGGCCTCCGCACTTGTGATCGTTGCAATCGTCCACTTCGATTCCGCAGCGCTGGCGTCAGACGGACCTGAACACGATGGTAGCTGTATCGACGACGCCATGATTGTGTTTGACGCGTCGGGCTCCATGTCCGGAAATCAGTCGCCCGGCATAGCGACGTCACCCCCTCGTATCGACGAGGTGCGCTCGGCTTTGGCAAAAGTCCTGCCAAGCGCCACGCGGTTCCGCCGCGTCGGACTTGTGACCTATGGTCCAGGGCTAAATGAACAGTGCAATGTCGAGCTGAATTTTCCACCGGTGAGAAACGCGACATCTCGGATCATGGATACCGTCAATGAGATGGTGCCCGCTGGGAACACACCGCTCACTGCTGCCGTAAGGGAAGCAGCCGAAGCTCTCGATTTTCGTCGCAAACCGGGGGTCATTGTCGTGGTCACAGACGGCGAGGAGACCTGTGGTGGAACACCTTGCCAACTAGCCCAAGACCTTCAAGCTGCGGCCAGGGGACTGACCATCCATGTGATAGCCTCGCGCTACCACAGCTTTTCTTGGAGAGGCGCCAACCGCGCGGCGAAACTGGGCTGTCTCGCCGAGGAGAGCGGTGGCCTCTACATCAAGGCAAACTCCGAGGAAGAACTGATTGAGGCTCTGAGGGAAACGCTTGATTGTCCCCGGTTATCCACGAGCCTAACCAACCCAATCCGCTGAACCGAAAACGATTGGATGTTTATGGAATTCGGCGCGACATTGAAGCGATGGAGCTCCCATACTCAAAACTCCGGTGGAACGTAGCTGAGACCGTGCTGTTTGAAGATATGATCTATCTTCCCGTCACTCACGGCAGTCACGAGGATGTCATCGATTGCGTAGCTGAGCGGTCGCCAATTGTGGCGCACCGCAACGCCTAGTGTCCACGATGCTCGAGCAAGGCCCGGTAAGGGCGGTGTATGCAGGGCGAAGCCGTCTGTTAGCCCGTTTTTAAGCTCACCGATAGGACCCATGACCGAAGGAATGTTGCCGGCACGTAGCTCCGCCATCGCCTTCGTGTAGTCTGCGTACCGTTGGACGTTTGGCAAGACTTGGCCTCTAGCAAGGCCTGACAGGTAGAAGTCGGAGATCGTATCATTCTCGACCCCGACCTTGTCATAACGGAAGTAGGCGGGAGAGGGCCCCCCGTCTGGGTATTTGGACTTGTCGTATGCGATCGCGATCTTCTCGGTGAAATAGGCGCCATTCAAGACAACTTGTTCGTTGCGGCATGCCAATACGCGGTCGTCCGGAACGTGCAGCATGACATTCGCAACGGGGCCACCTACGACAGGACCGCGCCATACATTGTTGCGTAAGTCAGCGTCAACATTTTCGTCTGCTGACCGGACAAGAAAGCGCGCCTCCACACCAAGCTCATCGGCAATAAGGCGGCCCACGTCGATATCAACACCCTTAAGTTCTCCTCCCTCAGAATAGGAGTAGGGCGGATAGTCCTCGTAAACAGCAATAACAATCCAGCCTTGCGCGACAATATCGTCGAGGCTTTGGCCAATGATGTCGCGCCCAACGTTCTGAGGCTTCTGATTCGCGCCAATTCCCGACTTAACGTCTGGACAGTTTTGCGCCGCTGCAGGTTGCGCAAATGTCAAGAGTCCCAAAATAGCCAGTAGAAAAATCATTTCGCCGCAGGCAATCCAATCGTGAGGATTTCGGCGGCGGCGGCGACACCGTCGTTGCTACCGTCTAGTGCGGCAGCGGCACGCCTCGGAGCCGAATCCGCTCTTGGCGCTCCGGATGCAGTCTTTAGCTGACCGGCAATCTCGACCAGGCTCTCCTTCACTGTCGTCAGTTTTTCTGCGTTTCCTTCTGCTGATTTCCCCGACGTAATGTGATCTTCCAACGCATCGCGGTGTTTTTGAAGCGTTTCTATATGCTGTTCGATGCTGTCCTCTCCAGGCCGTGTTTCCGTATACGTTCGAATGGCCCAAGCGGCCTCTTGACCCAGCAATTCGCCAAATGCGGGCATCTTCGTAATGCCATTCTGGGTGTAGCCGTTTCGATACCTCTCAAGGTACCACTCGTCGCCAGAACTATCGGCTTCAAGCCGCCGTAGGTCAGGCGCCAAACCCCCAGAAACCGCTCCCAGGCCATGACACCGGGCACAATTCTGATTGTATGCGGAGGAGCCCACTTCAAGTGCCGCTTCCCAGGATTCGCCATCGGGGTCACGCCATGGATTTTCTTCTAGCCACTCCTCGCCGAGGTTCGGCAGCCCCGTTGTATCGACGGCTTGAGGCGTCACATCGCCATGAGCATGGAGCTCTATCGTCGCGAGAGACCAGACAACCGCCGCTACAGAAGCAAGTAAGCCGAGTGGCACCAAATTCTTGGGCGCGATCATGAGCATCCTCCCGAGTTTCCGCATTCTTTATTCCCAACATTTTTACTTGTTCTAGCAGAACGACTCGCTAATCCGGAAGCCCGAGTCCGCTCTAACTATACTAAAGTCCAAGAGATCAACGCGACTGAAGTAAGGTCAATTCCGGGCATCTGCAAATCCGGAAGTTCGGAAAGTAAGCCCGTGAGTTGGAAGCATTTTGAATCGTCTTGGTGGTGTCGGCTTTCGGCAGTAGCGTGCTTCGGATTGGCTTTGTTGTTGGCTGAAGGAAAATCTGCAGCGAGCGAAGACCTAGAAGTGACCATCGGGTATCTGGAGCGCGCATTGCCGCCCGCGCCCGTTCTCTCAAACCTTGAAACGATACCGACAGATCAGGGGCTTGCGGGCGCACAGCTAGGCTTGGCTGACAACAACAAGACCGGAAAATTCTTGGGGCAAGAATTCACGCTGGAAAAGCGCATCGTCGACCAGGATCAAGACCTGTCCGAAACTGCGCGCGAACTGCTCAACCGCACAAACCTGCTTGTAACAAATATGGCCTCAGAGGACCTGCTCGTAGTCGCCGACATGCCCGAGGCAAGGGACGCGTTGCTGATTAACGTCTCCGAAGGCGACATCGAGCTGCGCAATGAGTCCTGCCGCCGCAATCTGGTGCATACCATTCCTTCGCGCGCAATGCTGGCCGACGCGCTTGCGCAGTTCGCGGTCCAAAAGAAGTGGACAAGATGGGCCCTTATCGAAGGGCCTGAGTCTGAGGACCATGCCTATGCCAAGGCGCTAGAACGAAGTGCCAAGAAATTTGATATCGACATTCTTGGAAAGAAAACCTGGGACTTTGACGCCGACATGCGTCGAAGTGCGACGCGCGAATTGCCCTTGTTTGCTCAGAGTTTTCCTGAGCACGATTTACTCGTTGTCACCGACGAGCGCGGCGATTTTGGCCGCTACCTTCCTTACAATGTTTGGATTCCGCGCCCTGTCGCGGGTTCAGAAGGTCTCCGGCCTGATGCCTGGAGCGGCGCGGTCGAACAGCATGGGGCCGCGCAGCTGCAACGCCGCTTCAGAGGTGCCACCAGCCGCTCTATGCGCCCGGTTGACTATGCGGCGTGGGCCGCTGTGCGGACAATTGGCGAGGCGGTAACGCAAACAAAATCGAACGACCCGACCGTCTTGCGCAGCTATATTCTTTCAGATGACTTCGAACTCGCAGGCTACAAAGGTCGCAAGCTCAGCTTCCGGCCATGGAACGGACAATTGCGTCAACCGATTCCACTCTCACACCCACGGGCGGTTGTCGCTCAGGCGCCCCTCGAAGGCTTCTTGCATCAGCACAACGAGATGGACACGCTCGGTTTAGACCGGGCGGACTCTCTCTGCTCCATGTTCTGAGGAAAATAGGATGTACGTATTGCGATGTTGGGGTTTGTTCGGCGTTGCGCTTGCGCTGAGTTTGGTTTCATCCGGGCCACTGGCAGCCGGTGAGATCTGGGTTTCTAACGAGAAAGACAACACTATCAGCGTTATCGACGAGGAGTCCCTAGACGTTGTTCGTACAATCGATGTTGGTGAGAGGCCGCGCGGCATTACCTTTTCCAAGGACCACTCCGTCTTGTTTCTGTGCGCCTCCGACAGCGACACGGTACAAGTTATCGATCCAGACTCAGGCGAGGTGTTGAACGAGCTCCCATCAGGCGAAGACCCCGAGCAATTCGTGCTGCATCCCGACAATCGATATCTTTACATAGCGAATGAGGATGATGCGATTACAACGGTTGTTGATGTCGAGAGCCGTAAGGTCGTTGCACAGATCGATGTGGGTGTTGAGCCAGAGGGTATGGCTGTTTCCCCCGACGGGAAGATCGTCATCACCACATCCGAGTCATCGAATATGGCGCATTGGATTGATGCGGAGACACATGAAATCATAGCCAATACACTTGTGGACCAGCGACCGCGCCATGCGAGCTTTACGGCCGATGGGCGTGAGCTTTGGGTGAGTTCTGAAATTGGCGGTACAGTCACTGTGTTCGACGTAGAATCGCAGAGTGAGAAGGCCAAAATAGCGTTTGAGATCAGAGGGGTTCGTCCCGATCGCGTTCAGCCCGTAGGCTTCGAACTGACTTCCGACGGCAAATACGCCTTCGTCGCGTTGGGCCCAGCGAACCGTGTCGCCGTGGTGGACCAGAAAACCTATGAGGTGCTCGACTATATTCTGGTCGGCAGGCGCGTCTGGCACATGACATTCAATGGTGATGAAAGTTTGCTCTTTACCACCAATGGTGTTTCCGGAGACGTGACCGTAATCGATGTCGAAAAATTGCAGCCGGTAAAAACGATCAAAGTCGGCCGGTTTCCGTGGGATGCAGCCTATCGCCCTAGTCCCTAGGCTGACGCCCTAAGAGTGATCGCGTGCTTCAAGCGGGGCGAACGCGAATCCAACGTCGCTGATGGATTGCCCCCAAGGTTCCCGTTTTCGGATTGCTTCCCCGATTTGAGCGCGTCCGCATCCTGACTACCTGTCAAACTTGCGCCCTGTCGTAAGAGATTTGCCATCACCACGCCAACGGCAGGTTTCCTTAGCACCTAAGTACAATGCACCTAAGTACAATGCACCTAAGTACAATATGCCTTACTTGCGACGTTTAGATAATCGCCTGGTCGAAATACCCCGTGTCGATGCCGACACGGTGCATTGATGGGAGAAAACAATGAGAAGAGTTGTTGCAGCGGCGCTGCTCACGGTGTTTGCCGGCGGCGTCGCTCATGCCGACGTGACAGAAGCCGACCTGGCTAACGATACTCAAAATACCGACAGTGTTTTGACCAACGGAATGGGGCGTCACCTTCAGCGTTACTCTCCGCTAGACGCAATCAACAAGAACAACGTCAAAAATCTTGTTCCGGCTTGGGCGTTCTCTCTGGGTGGTGAGAAACAGAAGGGTCAGGAAACACAGCCGATCGTTGACGACGGCGTTATGTACATAACCGGTTCTTATTCGCGGCTCTATGCTATCGACGCTAAAACGGGCAAGGAAATCTGGCAGTACGATGCCCGCTTACCGGAAGGCATTCTGCCATGCTGTGACGTCGTCAACCGCGGTGCCGCCGTCTATGGCGACAAGGTTTACTTCGGAACCTTGGACGCGAAGATCGTCGCCCTCGACAAGAAGACGGGCGATGTCGTTTGGAGCAAAAAAATCGCCAACTTTAAGGATGGGTATTCTTACACCGCAGCGCCGCTGATTGTTGACGGGCTCGTCATCACCGGGAACTCGGGCGGTGAGTTTGGCATCCTCGGCGAAGTGCAGGCGCGGGATGCTGAGACCGGCGACTTGGTTTGGACAAGGCCAATGATCGAAGGTCACATGGGAACTTACAAGGGTAAGGATTCTTCCATGACCGGCAAACTCAATGCGACCTGGCCTGGTGACTTGTGGAAGACCGGCGGCGGGGCGCCTTGGCAGGGCGGCTCCTATGACAAGGACACGAACACGATCGTGTTCGGAGCTGGTAACCCGGCCCCCTGGAACAGTTGGCTGCGCGGTGCGGGCAATCCGAAAGGCACTGAGGGTGATAATCTCTACGCGGCAAGCCGTGTGGCGATGGATCCGAAAACCGGTGAAATTAAATGGCACTTCCAAACCACGCCCCGCGAAGGCTGGGACTTTGATGGCGTAAACGAAGTGGTTGCCTACACCGATCGGGATGGAAACAAGCGCTGGGCGACAGCCGACCGCAACGGCTTCTTCTACGTCTTGAATAGAGATGATGGCAAATTCATCTCTGCAGTCCCATTCGTGAAGAATATTTCGTGGGCAAGTGGAATTGATGAAAACGGCCGGCCCAAGTTTATCGAGGACAATCGTCCGGGTGATCCCAGCAAGGCGGCTGACGGCAAGAAGGGTGAAGTGATCTTCGCAGTGCCTTCCTTCCTCGGTGGCAAGAACTGGCAGCCGATGTCTTTCTCTCAGAAAACCGGAAACTTCTACGTTCCATCAAATGAGTGGGGCATGGATATCTGGAACGAGCCCGTTACGTATAAGAAGGGCGCGGCTTATCTCGGATCAGGCTTCACGATTAAGCCGATCTTCGAGGACTATATCGGTTCTCTGAAGGCCATCGATCCGGATTCGGGCGACGTCAAATGGGAGTACAAGAACGGTGCCCCGCTCTGGGCCGGCGTAATGTCGACGGCTGGCGGGCTAGTGTTCACTGGCACTCCCGAAGGCGAGTTCATCGCCTTTGACGACGAGACTGGCAAGAAGCTTTGGTCGTTCCAAACGGGCTCTGGCATCGTCGGTCAGCCCATCACCTGGGAACAAGATGGCGAACAGTACGTCACCGTAATCTCCGGGTGGGGCGGCGCGGTTCCGCTCTGGGGCGGCGAAGTTGCCAAGAAGGTCGAATACCTCAACCAAGGCGGCACCCTCTGGACCTTCCGCGTCCCGAAGGAACTTGCTTCCTCAAACTAACGATTTACCCTAGCGACAACTACTAGGAAGCGTCGGCAATGCTGGCGCTTCCTCTTTTTTTTTCGTTACTCGAAGGATGCTGCGCCTTAGAGACCTTGGCTCTCACCCTGACCGATATAGGGCAGAAGCCTATCTTCAAGCCTGGGATAGAGATGCGAGACGGACCGCTCTAGTTCTTTCCGGGCGAGAGCGACGGACTCAAATCGCTTCGGGATCGGAACGCTCATAACTTCGGTCATATCCAAGCCGTTGTTCAGAGCCTGTTCAAAGGTCTTCGATAGCCAGGCGAGATAGTCTCGCGTTTGATCTATTGCACGGCCTTCGCTGTCGGGATCCCCATGACCAGGAATTAGCAGTTTGTGCGGAACCTTGGAGAGCGCATCCAGCGACTCTTGCCAATCCGACAGATTGGCGTGTGGCGTCGTGGGCGCGCGGTCCAAGAAAGCCAAATCCCCGGCAAATAAGATGCCTGTATTCTTGTCGAGGATCGCAAGGTCGGAACTAGTATGTCCCTTCAGCTCGATAAGCTCAAAGCGGTGGCCGCCAAACTTCTCTTCGCCTTCTGCAACCACAACACTTGGGGCGACAGCGTGCGTGCCTCGCATCCAGTCACCAAGCAAGCGATATAGGTTCTCCGCGAGCATCTCTCCTTCGGATTTGATGTTCTTCGAGACCTGCTCCGTCGACGCTATAGCGCTGGGATCGAAGGCCTGATTGCCGAGGAAATGATCGGGGTGATGGTGTGTATTATAGACCCGGACGATGTCTTTGCCGACGGTTCGCTCGACGAGCTGCCGCAAGGCGAGGCCATAGCGCTTTGACGAACCCGTGTCGATGACGACCGCGCCATCCTGCGTATCGATGAAGGCGACATTCACAATGTCGCCGCCGTTGGCCATAGTGAAGTACTCGCGCTTGCCAATCACCACGTAAGTGTTAGGCGCAACTTCAAGCGCGCTCAGAGCATAGCTGAGCTGCGCTGCAAGCGCCGCCTCGATGTGCGGGAACGCAAGCGCGCAAAGGCCTCCAACAAGTGTATCTCGCCTTGTGAGCATCTTCAGTGACTTGGTCCCAATTAGTGGAACAGCGTCGAGCTGGACGTGGCATGGGGCGCAGGCACTTTTACATCCACCAAATTGCCGTCCGTATCGCGTCCCTGAAGCTGCAGATAGTCCGCAGTCATTGCCAGGTGGGGCTTCAACGTGAAAGTGGGGTGTTCTGAAACGGGCTGACGAATGTCTAGCCGAGCGAGAATTTTTTGGTCCGGCGCCTTGACCTCGAGCGTTCTCATAAAGAACGCGGGAATGCCGTCAGCAAGACCCGTGTCCATAGGGTGACTGATTTTCACTCTCAACCGCGCGTCTCGATCATCCGCGTACCGCCAGATCTTGGCCCTGACCTCCGCTAGGTGGCTAACCCAGTCGTCTCGGCCGCGTGACAGCGCAGGTGCTGTGCATCCGCCTCCCGCGGCGTCGACAAGGACTCCGCCAACATGCCAGGTCCCGTCTTTGGTGAGGACCGCTGCCCGGATTGGCGTCGCCTGCTCAACTTTCACGCGGAAGGATATGTAGGGGGCCGCATCGACAGGCTCATAAGTGAGTACGTGGTGGATGGGGTTAAAATCCGTCACAACGACAATTTTCTCGACAGCGGCAAGCTTGGTTGCGTTGACCGTCACAGGGACTTCCATCTGGTTCTCGGCCACAGCGGGTGCAACGACGGACACGGCATCATCGAAGACAATTTCCCCTTCGCTGACGCCCTTCAGAATACCCACCATTGAAGACCACATGACCGACCGAAGCGGATCTTCCTCGACGTCGGCTCGCGCCGCGCCAGGAAGCAAAAAGGCGGCGGCCAAGATCGCGATCACGGTCTTCATCGGGAAATCTCTCCTAGAGTGTTGGGCCAGTAGATTATACGCTTTTGCGAGACGAGCGCCACATCATCCACTGGCATCAAACTTGGGGCGCGTGTAGTACTGGACGGAGACGTGGACACCACTTCCACTTGTGTAGAAGCCTCTAAATAGCCTGATGTCAATTGTCCCTGAGATGGATAGAAGGACCTCGCCGGGCCTGACTGCTCAAGCAGAACGCCGGAGGAAAACCTGGCATTGGCGATGGAACGGAATCGGCCTCCTGCTCGCGAGCTTAGTAGTCTTGCTGTTTGTTGGATCGGTGTCGCCGCCGGCTTCAGCGCAAACAGACACGGTCTATAGATATATTGATCCGAACACTGGGTTCCGCCTGGGTCACTACCGCGCGCCCACGCCAGAAAACGTCCCGAACGCGACGCGAATTTCGCTAGCCCAACTCAGAGCTCTGCTCGAAAAGTCTGATGTCGCGCTTCTCGACGTCATGGCCCACACGGGTGCGGGACCCGATCCTTCGACTGGAGAATGGCGATTGAGTGAGATGCGGAAGAATATTCCCGGCAGCATTTGGCTCCCAGAGGTAGGCAAAGGCCGCCTAGGTCCCCTTCTTCGTCGATACTTTCGAGATAACCTCGAGGACATCACGGGAGGCGACAAAAGCCATATCATCGTCATCTACTGTATCGCCGATTGCTGGCCCTCCTGGAATGCCGCCAAACGCGCCGGAGAGTGGGGATATGAGAACGTGCTTTGGTTCGCCGAAGGCACGGATGGGTGGTTGGAGGCAGATTTGCCACTTCAAGAGGCACAGCCGGTTCCGATAGACTTGGAATAGCCGTTCGCTGCAGCCCGGACCGCAAGTCTCAGAGTCAAACAAACCGCCGACGCCTTGAACACTGCTGCGCGCTTATCGTGAATTAAACGTCGGGAACAGAAAGACGCTTGCGGGTCTCGCGCGTCCCCTCAACCGAATACTTGCTCTGTGATGGCCTGGAACCAGCTCTCCCCGTATTTCGCTTCGAGCTGGCGCACCTTGCTGGACGCGTGGATGGGACTGATCCCTACCGAACCTTTGATGGGCTCCATGAAGCGGTCTCCTTGCGTGTAGACGCCGGCGATCGAAATGCCATAGTCCGGCGCCACCAGACTGTAGCAGACGTTTTCCAACTTGGTGGCGATGGGCGCCTTGCCATTCAAGAGCCGTACAATTTGCATAGCGCAGACCTTGCCTTGCGCATTGGCAGCAAACGCTGACTTCGGCATTGCGCCGGCAATCGCTGCGTCACCTAGGATGTGAATGCCGGGTTGCAAACGCGATTCGAATGTGACCGGATCGATGGGACACCAGCCCGTCTCGTCTGATAGTCCGGTGTCCTGCGCAATGCCGGCCGCTCGTTGAGGCGGGATGATGTTGGCCACATCGACGCTGAACTCTTTCATTTCGGTTACGATGATTTTTTCCTGCGGCCGTACCGCGATCACCTGTCCAAAATCTAAGACGCCATGCCATTCTATCGTATCGCCATACAGTTCTTTCCAAGCCCGCCTGAACAAAATCTCTTTGGTAAAGTGTTCTTTGGCATCCAGTATCAGCAGCTTCGCACGCGGTTTGTGAACCTTCAGATAATGCGCAATTAAGCTCGCCCGTTCGTAGGGACCCGGCGGGCATCGATATGGATTAGTGGGCGACGTGATCGCGACCACACCGTCATCGGGCATTTCCTCAAGCTGTTTGCGTAAGAGCTTCGTTTGCGGTCCTGCCACCCAAGCGTTCGGCATGATCGCAGCGGCTGCCTCGTCGTACCCGGCGATGGCGTTCCAGATGATCTCGATGCCTGGTGCCATGACCAACCGGTCATAAGAGAATTCCAGCCCTCCTTTCGTCCTCACCGTTTTGGCGGCGTGATCGATACGCGTCGCTTTGTCGAACACTACGCGAATGCCGGTTGCCTCAAGGCCGCGATACCCAAAGGCAAGCACCGAAAATGGCTTTAGACCTCCGATAAAGAGATTGCTGAACGGACAAGAATAGAATGTTTGGTTCGGCTCTATCAGCGTCACGTCGATGGACGGGTCTGTAGTACGTAAAAACCGCGCGACGGTTGCTCCGGCATAGCCACCGCCGACCACCACAACGCGTGCAGATGTATTGGCCCGCAAATAAGTTGGCACGCTGGCGACAACTGCGGCTGTGGCGGCCGTTGCCAAAAACCGGCGACGTGTTGGAAGGTTATTAGAATTCAATCGATGGGCCATTGCGCCGCGATGTAATTGGACAGCAGTTCAATCTCCAACTCACTATAGCCCCTCGCAATTCGGTTCATCACGGTGCCCTCTCGCTCACCGGATTTGAAGGCAAGAAGCTCGGTTCTAATGTCGGCAGCGTTTCGTCCATACAGCGACGTTGGACCGTCTTCAGAAACCTGTTCGGCATGGCACCCCGAACACGAGGCGGCCAACAAGGCGGAAGCCGTGGTGGCCGCCTGAGTGCCTGGCGGCTCCTGGGCGGTGGCGGATGCCGATGCGACAACGCCACCCATACAGATGAAAAAAGTCGTCAGAGCGCCTGCGCTCCTTGCGCTTGACCGCTCTCGTATCCGCGCCGTCACTTGATGACCAATCTTGGGAGCCAATGGCTTTCGGGATCGGTTTCGGTAGTTTCACGAGGCCCGATCGGACGAAGATTGCCGTCTTCGGGTGGAGCCGCAATCACGTTCATGTCGATCTCATGCATCGTCCCCTCAAGTTGGAGGCCGGCCTGACTCAATCGATAATATACGCCGTTCCACATATTGATGCCGTAGTCGCCCGCCTTCTTCCAAACAAACATCAGGTCATATTCAAGGTCGGTGAGGTCACCGTTCTGAATGCTTCGGCGATTAGAATAGGGATAGGGAACACGGCACCAGAGCTTCTCTGGGCCTTGGAGGCATTTGAAGGGGCGCATCGAAAGGAAGAAGTCTCCAAATCGGCTCTCGTCCCAGTTGAGCCTATAACTATCGTTGCGAAGATCTATTGTAGCGATGCGAATCTCTTGACCCGCGTTGTCCACCAAAAAAACTCCGCGATCAGCTGCCCACGCAGTTGTCATGCTCGCTAGAAACAAAATGCCCATCGCACCAAGCCGAGTCATCGTATCTCCCCGTTTATCCAGTTCGTTGGGATCGTAGCTGAACTGTCTCAGCGATGCCCACCGGATCGCCGATCACTTTGACGCGAGGTAAAAGATCACCGGTTGGCGCGAACTCTGCCAGACGGCATGGGCACAAGCATAGGAACCACAGCATGTCCGCTTTGAGTCATTAGCTAACACCGGAGCAAGCTTTCCGGATGTCCGCATTACTCCTCAAAACGGACATAGCGAGACGATTCCCAGTCACCGCCGCAAATGTTGACCCCCAAATGC
>Ga0209013_10004295_pt1 | contig 12525 bp, 13 predicted proteins | sample Cruoilmetagenom2_FD_187291 | JGI IMG/M metagenome (GOLD analysis project Ga0209013, IMG submission 187291) | Oil polluted marine microbial communities from Coal Oil Point, Santa Barbara, California, USA - Sample 2 (SPAdes) (version 2) | ecosystem: Environmental > Aquatic > Marine > Oil seeps ...
ATGAGGATTTTAACTATCCTCAAATGTTACAGGGCAGAGAATTGTTGAACAAAATGAAATTCCCCAATGATCTGTTGGTATTTGATGGAGGTGAAAGATGGTCAGATTATAGCCTTATAGGCAAGGCATTAAAGATACTTACACTTTCGGCTATAGCTAAAGGGAATGTCGCTAAAAATGATGAATTTGTGATGAATTCTTATGGCCAAAATTTGAAGGACCTTAAACTACTAATTAATTCAGGTCAGTTATTAAAGGCATATAACTTACAAAGTGAAATAATATCTATTTACAGGCCACATCTGGAAGTTGATTCATTGAGGGAGCAACTTAAAACCCTTAAAAAAGAAAATAGGTATAGATCTCAAAGACGAAATTTAAATAATGTTCTTCTTCGGGAATCATTTATAAAAGAGGATTATGACTATAATTTATTTGATGACTTATCTGCTCTGAATTACAATAATCTGGGATGGTGGAATTATCAGATGGAGGAACTCAAAAAATATGATAAGAAGCTGGATCCATTCGAACAACAAATGGGAAAACGTTTATTGGGGTATCTAAATGCACTTATAGAAGATAATATAGATATTGAAAAGGAGTATCCAGTTGTTAATGACGAGGCATTAAGTTTTCTCTGGATGTTGAAAACTATAACAGAGCCTAAGGCTTATTCATATTACTTAAATATTATATCCGATAGTTCTAAATACGAAGATTTTGGTACGGCCTTATTTTATCTGGAAGAATTGTTAAAAAATGGCTATGAGGACAAGGCACGCCTATATTCATTGGAACATACAGCCCTATTGAGAATTATGCCCGAGTTCAATGCCATAGTAAATAAGTATCTAAAGGGGTCTCGTTATGATGCCATTATTGAGGAATAGTTTTTTCAATTAAATTAAGATCCCAATCAATTACTAATCCTTTGGCAAGAGATTTAGTCACTTCTTTTCCATAAAGGTACTCGCAAAGATATAAAGAGGCTTCGAAGCTCTTTGCTCCACCCGCAGAGGTTATGTATTTACCATCATGCACAAACAGTACACTGTCCTTTACTTTTAGAAGAGGAAACATCTGCCTGTATTTTGCAATGTCGCTCGGAAAAGTGGTAGAGGTAACCTTGTCTAACAAGCCGGCTTTTGCCAGAACAAAAGCGCCATCGCAATGTGAAGTCATAAATAACGCATTCTTGTCTACCCTTTTTACAAAATTAAGCATGGCAGTATCTTTTAAATCCGTGTCCAGGTGATGTTCGGCACTGGGAATTACCAGTATATCTATTCGTGGAAGGGAATCTCTTATGTAATTAAAATCCGGTAATATGCGCAGTCCCTCAAAAGTAGTAATTGGCTCTAAAGTGTTAGCCACCGTAAAAGTATTCATGGCCTTGATGCCTTCTCTGTATTTTGTATGCTGAAAAATGTCATATGGGGCAGTAAATTCTGTATTATATGTGCCATCCATAATTAAGAAGGCAACATTATAATTATCAGGATGTAATTCAATAGCTCTTTTAAGAATGTTTCCTGAAGTTTTGGAATGATTCTTTTTTTCCATGCATCCGGTAATTAAACCAGAAAGAACTAAGAGTGAGAGAAATATTTTCATAGCTTTTACTTTCGGGAATTTCTTAGAAGTAATTTTTTCAATAACAAAAGTAGCAAAATGCCAAGTAAACCTACAAAAGTGGCCAAATACCAGGTGGTTTGATAACCTAGCCTGGCAATGGAAATCATCCCCGAATTATGTGCGAAAATGTGAGAGATTGAAAAGGAAATACTATAAAGGGCCATATACTCTCCTTGCCTGCCTCTTTTTGCCCTATCCATGGCAAATGCATTAGAGAACGGGAACGCTATCATTTCTCCAAGTGTCATCAATAACATCCCTATAACAAGGATACCAATCCATGTGGTGAAAGTTAGTATTAGAAAACTGAAAGTAACTAGCATTAAACCAATTATCATATTGGATATTTTAGATGAAGACCTTGTTTCTAAAAACTTTATAAGGGGCATTTCAAATACAAATATTAAGAAACCATTCATGGCTAATAGTAGACCTATCTGAGTTTCACTTAATGCGTGCACATCGTTATAGTAAATTGGGATTGTAGAAAAGTACTGCACAAATATGAATCCGAACAGCACCATTGCAATAATAAATACCAAATACGGCACATCTTTATATGCAGATAACGGCATTTTATTTTCAACGCTATCAAGGACTTTAGCCTTTTTAGGATTTAGAAGTACTAATAACAATATACCTGCTGCGATACAGCTAAGACCATCTATCCAAAATAACCCAGAGTAACCTAAGGTACCAATAATTAGACCGCCAAGTGCTGGTCCGGCAGAAAATCCAAGATTTATTGCAAGACGTATAAGAGTTACGGATCTGGTTTTGTTTTCAGGCTTACTATATGTGCTTAGCGCCACAAATGTTGCGGGTCTGAATGCGTCCGCAATGATCATTAACACAAAAATACCTCCACAAATTGTCCAAAATGAATCAAGGTATTGAAGTATTATAAAAAGAATACCAGTCAATATGAGACTTACAAGCATCACAGGGTATGAGCCAAACATATCCGTTAATTTACCTCCCAGCCAGGCACCTATAAGTGATCCTAATCCAAAACAACTCATTATAATACCGACATTTTCCAGGGTAAAACCGAGATCCTGGGTAAGATAAAGTGACAAAAAAGGGATAACCATCGTCCCCGCTCGATTAATAAGGGTAATTAAAGACAACCACCAAACCTCTTTGGATAATCCCTTAAATGAATTTATGTAGCTAGTGTATACTGATTTCATTCCGTCTAAATCATAAAAAAGCCTGACACTCTTGCCAGGCTAAAACCGATAAACCAGAATTGATTCTAAAACTAGCAGCGCTGTTTCCTTTGATAAGGAAATGCTTTAACCAGCCTCAGAATTAACGATCTGTTCATATTAAGTCTTACAAAGTAAAAATATATAAAAAAAAAGAGATGTTGTATTTTTGATGTAAATATGTGTCTATGAATAAAAAACTTTTGTTTGGTATCATATGTCTCTTTGCTTGTGTCATAGGATGTGCAGATAAGCGGAAATATCACGATACTATAAAGTCGGACCTTATTGTATCAGATAATTCAGAGATAGTTAAGGAGATTTTATTATTTCAAAAGGAACTCAATGAAGAATTCAAAAACCCGGATACTTCTCCACTGCCTGACAGGTATCGAAAAGATTTTGAGGGATTAGATTTCTTTCAACCGGATACTTCATTTAGAGTGATAGCTTCCCTGGAAAGGACAGTAGATGCCATTCCTTTTATGATGCCTACTACTACTGATCGCCTTTCTGAAGAAGTAGTATACGGGATTGCTAATTTTACTGTAAATGGGAAAAACTATAGTCTTGAAGTTTATCAAAATCTGGAGTTGGTGGAAACCGTAGAATATAAAGATTATCTCTTTCTGCCTTTTTTGGATAATACGAACGGCGAAGAGACATACACCGGTGGTCGCTATCTGGATTTAGCAATTCCAGAAGGAAATTCAATTATACTTGATTTTAACAGAGCTTATAATCCATATTGTGCATATAATAAGAAATATTCCTGTCCTATTGTCCCAAAAAGAAATAGCCTGAATACTAAAATCAAAGCTGGGGTGAAAAGCTTTAAACATAAGTAAAATAAATAGGCCCCGATGTGTTACCATCAGGGCCGGCATTTATTTAACTAAACATAACAAACCAAACTTTTTTTCTTCCTAGAAAGCGAATACAGCTGCCAATAGGAAAGAAGATAGGCTTTTAGACGTTTCTAAATCCTTATTTAAAAAGGCATCATCTGAAGCGTTGTCTAATCTTATTTCTGGAATTATTTTAAGGTAATTGCCTATTGTCACATTTCCTGAAAGGGTGACAGCGAATACGTTAGAATCTTCAACTCCGGTTCCAATGGCTCCAAAATCGCCAATTTCTTCAAAATACTCACCTCTTAAACCAAGGGTAAAGACCTCAGAAAAAGTGTATTGCGGATATAATGCAACACCGTAGAAACCGAGATCATCTGGGGTATCTTCATCAAAACTTACATCACCGGTATCCTGATAAGTGGCATTTATTCCGAGGAAGAAATCTTCACCAATGTTAAATCCTCCAGTATAATCTATCTGGAATAGATTGTTAATGTCTGGTTCCTCAATAACTCCATCATTGACAATTTTGTCGATTCCCTGTTTTCCGTACAAGAAGTTAAGGAATTGACCTGCATAACCGAGCTGGGCTCCAAAACTAAAATCGCTTTGCCGGGCAGCAGATGTAAAATCGGTTTGATTCAAAATGGCTACCATGGCCGACCAGTCGTTTCCTAAATCAAAATCTGCTTTCAGACCAGTGTGGGAAAACGGGCCGTAGGAGAACATATAAGAAGTACTATAATTAAAATTCGCAACTGGTGAGATTACCTCATATCCCAGAAATGTGTTGAAATTTCCTAGAGTAAGAGTCACTTTATCGCTGACGTTCCAATAGACATACAACTGGTTCACGATGCTGGTAGGCCCCGAATCATTAAATACGGCATCTTCACCTCTGGGTCCAAATACCAGGTCAGCTACAAAACCCACTTTTTCGCCTTCGTATCCTGCTATAAAATTAACCATACCTATTGCAAAACCATTATCATTGGCGAATGATGAACCGGGTGCAGTTGGCGGTATTTCTCCAACTTCCTCACCAGCTTCAACAATTGGCACTGCGCTGTTTAATCCGTTGAAATTTGTACGATAATACGCGTCTACCGAACCGCTAAAAGAGATTTTCTTTTTTTCTTCTTCCTCTTCTTCTTGTGCAAATGCGGCTGATCCCAGCAATAGCATTGCTAAAAGAAATAAATTTTTTATGTAACTTGTATTTGTAAATAATTTCATAATTCAATGTTTTTGAGATTCCTGTTTAAGGAATGCGTTAAAAGATTTAAATTGATTTATTTGAAAATTTTACATAACGGAGCGTTCTGCCAAACGCTCCGTTAGTTTTTTATATTATTAGTGTTGATTCATTCTAAAGTCGGGGTAGGCGTCCATTCCATGTTCTGCCAAGTCCAACCCGTTTATTTCTTCTTCTTTAGGGACTCTTATTCCTACTGTTTTCTTAAGTGCAAAAATGATAATGAAGGCTGAGATACAGCAGAATACTCCTACTGAAGCAATTCCGGTTAATTGATATATTAACTGCTGCCCTCCGGCTAAATCTCCAAATATACCTACTGCTAGTGTTCCCCAGATTCCGCATATAAGGTGTACAGTAACTGCTCCAACAGGATCATCTAATCGAATCCTATCAATTAGAGCCACGCCAAGAACAATAATCACACCAGCTATAAGACCTATAATTACAGCCTCGGTCGGCGACATTAGATCGGCACCTGCCGTAATACCTACCAGGCCTCCCAATATTCCGTTTAGGAACATGGTTAGGTCCATATTCTTATACATAATGGTAGATAATGCTGCAGCAGCAACACCACCGGCAGCAGCTGCCAGACAGGTAGTTACAAGTACAAGAGATGTAGAAGCTGGATCAGCAGATAAAACAGAACCACCGTTAAATCCAAACCAGCCCAACCATAGGATTAAAACACCCGCTGTCGCCATTGGAATACTATGCCCCGGGATAGCCATTGGTTTCCCGTCCTTATCAAATTTGCCTATTCTGGCTCCCAAAAGGTAAATGGCTATTAATGCGCCCCATCCACCAACGGAATGTACCAAAGTGGAACCTGCAAAATCATAAAAGCCTCCTTCTTCTCCACCTAATGTGGATAAGAATCCGCCACCCCATTGCCAGGAACCAACTATGGGATATATTAGGCCTACGTAAATGATTGTGAAAATCATAAAGGAACCTATTTTAATACGCTCGGCAACCGCTCCTGATACAATTGTTGCCGCTGTGGCTGCAAACATTCCCTGGAACAGAAAATCTGTCCACCAGGTATAACCTCCATCGGCGTATTCAGGTGTCATCCCATTTTCCGGGGCGTCAATACCAAAACCTGCAAATTCGAAAATACCCATCGAACCTTCTTCAAACCCGGGATACATTAGATTAAAGCCACCTATATAATACAATAGTAGTCCTACTGTTATAATAAAGATGTTTTTAAAAAGTATATTAATTGTATTTTTTTGTCTGGTGAGGCCAATTTCTAAAAAGGCGAACCCCGTATGCATAAAAAATACAAGGGCGGTACATACCATCATCCAAACATTATTTGCTGTAAATAATCCTGCTTCCATTTCTTTTAAGTATTAGTTGGTTACTTTTTAGTTGATTCCGGCTTGGCCGTTTTCCTTGGTTCTTATTCGATAAGCCTGCAGGACATCGGAAACAAAGACCTTACCATCACCTACATTACCTGTGTAGGCGGCTTCCAATACTGTGTTTACAGTTCTTTCAAGAAATTCGTCAGAAATGACGATTTCCAGATACCTTCTTTGAATGTCTGTGGTACTGTATGAAATACCTCGATAGACATGTCCTTCTTTTTCATTACCTACTCCAGTTACATCCCAGTAACTAAAGAAATTTACCTCAATTTCATGAAGTGCATTTTTCACATCATCAAATTTGGATTTTCTAATAATTGCTTCAACTTTTTTCATTTTTAATTTTTATTGTTGATTGGCGCAAATATATATTAAATTAATTTATACCCTAAAAAAATAGGGGGTAGTTATACAATATTTATTATAATTGTAATTAGACCCTATAAAATATTAGGGTATGACATTAAAAAAGTAAAAAATTGTTTATTTGATGATTTTGTGAGGAAGTATTAACTAAATTTGTAGGAAAGCAAAAAAAACCTGCTTTCTATTTCAATCATGAAGAGGCTTATAAATTACTGTTAATAAGGAAAATAGCACTTAAATACCGGTGGTATTCATATTAACCTGGAAACCCAAAGCCCCACGACCACAGCAAGAACACCAACGGTAATACTGCTTAAAGTATAAAAGGAAAAGTGCAACCATTCACCGGATTGTAGCAATCCGTGATTTTCTAAAGTAAATGCAGAAAAAGTAGTAAATCCACCGCAAAAACCTGTAGATAGAATTAAGATCTGATCTTTTGAAAGTAGATTTCCTTTCATTGATGCGCCCAGAATAAAACCAATTATTAAGCAACCAATAATATTAACCAGGAATGTACCAAGGAAGAAATTATGAAAATATTCGTTGAAGGTTTTGCCAATAATAAAACGAAGAAAGCTACCAAACCCACCTCCAATAAAAACAAGTAAAAACTGTTTCATACCCTAAAGGTAAAAAACTAAATGGCTTTTTTGTACTTGGTTGGATTTAAATCCAGAGGATAAATTTTAGTCAAAGATTGCTCTGAAATACTTTTCCTTAGCTTACTTACTCTTTGTCCAGCGCTTGTTACGCTAAAAAATAAAAGTGCTGCATTCAAGAATATTAGAACAAAAAAAATAATTAAAAAGGTGGTCATTTTAGAATAATGATATAATTTGTTAACGCAAAATTACTTCTTTTCTTATATTATACGAATTAAAAGCAAAGTTTGTTGTGAATCACCAAGTTTTTGTTGTATTGATAGTAATTTTATTAATTTTTAAGGATGTTCTTAATAACAAATAATAATATTACGAATATTATAAACACAATGCCTACCCACTTTACTCCTCTGTAATTTTTAGCATGAAGTTTTTTGTCTTTTCGATAAGAAAAGATCAGGATCAATGTGAATAACAAAATAAAAACTACCGCAAAGATTACTTGTCCTGTGCTAAACATATTTATTATTTTTACGCAAAACTAAAACAAAAAAGCCATGAAAAGGAAAATTGCTTCTGTTGAAATTTTTCATAAATCTTTTGGCCTGGGAGTGTCTCACTCAATGAAGGCAGATCTGGGTGCTGCCAAGAACAAGTTGCGATTTAACCTTATGGACGAAGAAAATAAGGAATATTTTGAGGCAGCCCAAAATAATGATTTGGCAGAGGTAGCGGATGCTTTAGGCGATATGCTTTATATTCTTTGTGGAACTATTCTGGAACATGGTATGCAACATAAAATTGAGGAAGTGTTTGAAGAAATACAGCGTAGCAATATGAGTAAATTAGGAAAAGATGGTAAGCCAATTTACAGGGAGGATGGTAAAGTGCTTAAAGGACCAAAATATTTTAAACCAAACATTCAGGCTATCCTTGATAAATAAAAAGGACACTAATCTTTAGTGCCCATTTCTTTTAGTTTTATTGGATTACAGTACCTTGTACCTCCATCCAAATTTATCTTCAATCTTGTTATATTGTATATCTAATAAGTGTTGCTTTAAGATTGACGCATAGGAATTTTCAATTTTTGGCAATTCATAGCGTTCTTCTTTATAACCAAAGCCCAAAATTGGATTTATCACGGCCGCGGTTCCACTACCAAACATTTCTTTTAGAGAATTGTTCTTTATGCCATCAACCAATTCAGACACTTTTATAGGTCTTATTTCTACTTCAATACCCATGTCTTTTGCTAATTCAATGATACTTTTTCGGGTTATACCATCTAAAATTCTATCGCCGGTGGGACAAGTAATTAGTTTGTTATCAAATCGAATAAAGATATTCATTGTACCAGCCTCTTCAATGTACTCATGAGTGCTTGCATCTGTCCAAACCACTTGTTGAAACCCTTCTTCCTTCGCAAGGTTGGTTGGATAAAATTGTCCGGCATAGTTACCGGCGGCTTTGGTAAAACCAAATCCTCCATCAGCGGCCCTGCTAAATTTTTCGGCAATCTTCACTCTTACCTCACCGCCGTAATAGGATTGTGCGGGAGAGCAAATAATTATAAATTTAAATTCTTCAGAGGGAGAAGCAATAATACCTGCTTGGGAGGCTATAACAAAAGGACGGATATACAGAGAATTGCCAATACCTGCTTTTATCCACTTCTCATCTAACTGCAATAGCTTTTTAAGACCATCAAAAAAGTACTCTTCAGGAAATTCAGGCATTGCAAGTCGGACACTTGATTTATTTATACGTCTAAAGTTTTCATCCGGTCTAAATAACCACACACCTCCTTCATCATCTCTGTAGGCTTTCATCCCTTCAAAAACTGCCTGACCATAATGAAATACCCTGGAAGAAGGTTCCATTTGCAACGGCTGATAAGGGATTATTTTGGGCGTTTCCCATGCACCGTTCCTATAATCACAGACAAACATATGATCTGTAAAATATGCGCCAAAAGGCAGGTGGTCAAAATTAACCTTGCTAATCTTAGATGTTTTAGCCTTCTCGACTATCAGGTTTTTTACTTCTGTATCCATTGAAATCACTTTTTCTAAGATTAAAATTAAACAATTATCATCTTTCATGACTTCTTTTTTCGAGGAAAAATCACCAGTTTTGTATATGTGACATAAATATTATTAATAATGAAAAGTTTTAACATTTTACTTGTGTTTTTAGTACTGATAGTGGGTTGTAAGAATAAACAAAAGCCATCTGCAGAAAGTGAAAATGTCCAAAGTGAAATGAATTATGCTTCATTTGGCAAGTTAATTGACTTCGAAGGTGCCATTGGCGGTGAAGAAATGCTATATGAATTCCATGCACTTAAGGATGCAGATACTCTGGAAACAAAGTTTTCAGCTACAGTTACTGATGTCTGTAAATCTAAAGGTTGCTGGATGAAACTGAATTTGAAAAATGGAGAGGAAGTAATGGTGAAGTTTAAAGATTATGGTTTTTTTGTACCTAAGGATATAGAAGGCCGGGAAGTTGTTGTAAATGGAATTGCTTTTGTTGATAACATGAGTGTTGATGACCAAAGGCATTATGCCGAAGATGCTGGTAAATCTCAAGAAGGTATTGCACAGATTAAAGAACCTAAAAAAACTTTTGAGTTTGAGGCAGATGGTGTACTAATAGGGCAATAAGTTGATAAGAAAGATAATTACCACAGGCGATGGTTCTAAAACCATCCAAATACAGGATTGGAACGAACAATATCATTCCATGCACGGGGCCGTAAATGAGGCTTATCACGTTTTTATTGATAAAGGTTTTACATATTTGACCAATAAGAGCCTTAGTATTTTAGAGATTGGTTTTGGAACAGGTCTTAATGCACTCATTACTTTGATTGAAGCCCAAAAGAATAACAGGCTAGTTGATTATACGGGTATCGAGGCATATCCCATAAATATTGAGGTAATATCACAATTAGACTATATTGAAACTTTAAAAGCTGATGCTTTTAGAGAAGCCTTTTTTGAGATGCACAGTTGTGCCTGGGAAAGCAAATTAAAACTTACGCCGCATTTTTCATTTAGCAAACAAAAAAAAGACTTCCATGAAATTGCTGACAGTAATCTTTACGACCTTATTTATTTCGATGCCTTTGGAGCCAGGGTACAACCAGAACTATGGACGGAGATAATTTTTGAAAAGATGTACAATGCTCTAAATGAAAATGGAATTTTGGTAACCTATTCGGCCAAAGGAAGTGTGAGAAGAGCCATGCAAACAGTTGGTTTTGTGGTTGAACGTTTGCCAGGACCACCTGGCAAAAGGGAAATGCTGAGAGCCCTTAAAGTATCTGGGAAAACCAATTTTAGCAATAATTCATAAACGATACTGTTAAATCCAAATTAAACCTGATTGTCACAGGTATAAAAACCAATATCTTTATCCAAAATTATGCGATGAAAGTTTTGATCACCGGAGCCACTGGTTTAATAGGTAGAGCGATAACCGATTTATGTTTTGAAAAAGGGATTTCGGTAAATTATCTTACTACTGATAAGTCAAAAATAAAGAACGAATCAAATTACCGTGGATTTTATTGGGAGCCGAAGACAAATGAAATAGATTTAAATTGTTTTGAAGGAGTAACGGCAATCATCAATCTGGCGGGAGCCAGCATTGCCAAAAGATGGACTAGATCGTATAAAAAGGAAATTCTATCTAGCAGAATAGATAGCTTAAATACACTATATATTGCTCTTAAAAATCTGAACCTTGAAGAAAGCATTTCATTTATTTCGGCATCTGCAATAGGCGTTTATCCAAATTCCTTACCCAATTTTTATACTGAAGAAGAAACAAGCGTAGATTCAAGTTTTTTGGGGGATGTAACTGAGATTTGGGAAAAGGAAATCGATAAACTTCAATCACTTAAGTGTACCGTTACCAAAATACGCATAGGCCTGGTTCTGTCATCGGAAGGGGGTGCATTGCCAAAGATGGCCAGTACTGTAAGAAGATATTTAGGGGCTTCATTTGGTTCAGGGAGACAATGGCAATCGTGGATCCATGAGAATGATCTCGCCCGGATGGTCTTATATGTAGCCGAAAATAGATTGTCTGGTGTTTTTAACGGCGTTGCGCCAAACCCTGTTACCAATGCAAAAATGGTTAAAGAACTGGCCAAGGTTCTTAATAGGCCTTTGTTTTTGCCCAATATTCCTCGTATTGTAATGAGACTTATCCTGGGCGAGATGTCTTATCTGTTATTTGTTAGTCAGCGTGTGAGCAACAAAAAAATAGAAAAAAAAGGCTTTAATTTTAAATTTAGTAATATTTGCTTAGCTCTGGAAAATTTATACTTAAAGGAAGTCAATGAGGATCATCCAAATGATGTAATGGCCAAAGAATATGTATAGATTTTAACAAAGAATCAGTAGCAAACTTTTGAACATCCTTCAATTAGGGTGTTTTTTTTGTGACATTTTGACATTTTTCAAGAATTGGCAGTACTTTTGCCATCCTAATTTGAGGTTTATATAAAGCTATATCAAATGAATAATAAAGATAAGTCAGAAGAGATAAATGAAATGATTCCCGAAGATCAGGAAATACAGGATGAGCTGGAATTGGAATCAGATCTAAATAAGCCCCAGGAGGAGGTGAAATCTATTGAAGAGCAATTACAGGAAGATCTGGATAGAGAAAAAGATAAGTTTTTAAGACTTTTTGCGGAGTTTGAAAATTATAAAAAGCGTACTACGAAAGAACGTATGGACCTTTTTAAAACTGCCGGACAGGAGGTCATTGTATCTCTTTTGCCTATTATGGATGATTTTGATCGGGCTCTGAAGGAGATTTCAAAGTCTACCGATAAGGAATTGTTTAAAGGAGTAGATCTTATTAGCAACAAATTTAAAGAAACGCTTAAATCTAAAGGTTTAGAGGAGATAAAAACGAAAGAAGGCGATGCTTTTGATGCCGAAGTACACGATGCAATTACCCAGATTCCGGCTCCTCACAAAAAGCTAAAAGGTAAAATCATAGATGTTGTTGAGAAGGGATTTAAACTTGGAGATAAAATAATCCGACATCCAAAAGTGGTTGTTGGAAATTAAATTTATAAAAGACTTATGAAGCAGGATTTCTACGAAATATTAGGTATTTCTAAAAATGCTACAGCAGCCGAGATTAAAAAAGCATATCGCAAAAAAGCGATAGAATTTCATCCGGATA
>Ga0209013_10004296_pt1 | contig 12523 bp, 11 predicted proteins | sample Cruoilmetagenom2_FD_187291 | JGI IMG/M metagenome (GOLD analysis project Ga0209013, IMG submission 187291) | Oil polluted marine microbial communities from Coal Oil Point, Santa Barbara, California, USA - Sample 2 (SPAdes) (version 2) | ecosystem: Environmental > Aquatic > Marine > Oil seeps ...
CGGATAGCTCACCAGGGAGACATCATTGTAGCTCCGTATTTGAGGAATTCACTAATGCGCAAGTATCCTTATCGCTTGTGGGTAATCATATTTTTACTGGTGGCTGCCCAGCTGGCATGTAATATGCCCGGGTTCAGCACACCGACAGAGACCGGTGCCAACGCCTTATACACAGCCGCGGCTCAGACTGTTGCTGCCCAGATGACCCAGGTGTACAACCCACTAGTGACAGCAATCCCACCTGCAACCATGCCAGGTCTCATGCCTTCTCCGACCACGAGCGCAACCTCAACGCTGCCGCCAGGTGTCACTCCTTCTGCCACTGCGACGCCCCGACCATGCAACCTGGTTAAGTTTATTAAAGACGTGACATTCCCCGATAACACTGAGGTCCCGCCCAATACCGAGTTTACAAAAGTATGGCGGATCAAGAACGATGGAACGTGCACCTGGACATCACTTTTTGGGTTGGCTTTCGTGGGCGGGGATGAAATGGGAGCACCAGATTTTGTGCCATTATCTACGAGTGTTGCTCCGGGTGAGGAAGTGGATATCTCTGTACAACTCAAATCGCCTCTTGATCCAGGTACATTTCGCGGCGAATTCAAACTGCGTGATGCGGACGGGAAACTGTTCGGGTTGGGGGATGGTTCAAAACCATTTTGGGCCCAGATCAAAGTGAAGACCAAAACCGGTTTGCTCTATGATTTTCTCAGCCAGGCAAAGAACGCTGAGTGGGTCAGTGGAGCTGGTGGGGAAGCCGGCGCCGCCCTACCGTTCAATGGAGATGATAACGATCCAAACGGTGTGGCAAAAATCAAGGACGCCGTGAAGTTGGAAACCGGGGCAACTTCAGGGAAAGTGCTGCTCACATTTCCGAAACACCAGCCTGATGGGTTCGTGCTTGGTAGATATCCGGCTTATTTAGTACAGAGTGGCGATCACTTGAAAGGCAAATTGGGCTTTGTATTGAACCCTGGTGATACTTGTGGGAACGGGAGGGTGAAATTCCAGATATACGCCAAATCGGGTATTGAAACCAATCTGCTGAGGGAATGGGGCAAGACATGTGATGGTCGCTTCGTTGACGTTGATCTAAACTTATCGGATTTCAAAGGCAAATCAGTTCTGTTCATATTGCGATTGAACGCTGAAGGATCCTTCGAAGATGATTGGGCGGTTTGGAATTCTCTACGCATCGAGCAGTGAGTCTAGATTCGCTCTAACCAACCAATTAAAGTAGGATACAGATCAGTCAATATTTTGCTCGGAGATTATGATCATCCATGGTTTAATGAATATTAAGGCGCGATGAAGATAGCTGCTTGTACCTGTACGAGGAACAGCTAGCGTGTATACTTTGGGCTGAAATCCTGGAGGCAAGATGTTGAAAAAACTTTCGATATTTGTTTTGTCTATTGCGATGCTCTTGCTGACACTGTCAGCGTGCCGTTCACAGAATGCAGAGGATGCAACCGTTACGCCCTTGAATCCTGAAGCCGTTTATACCGCCGCTGCCCAGACTGCAGAAGCGCGCATGACGGAGATGGCAGGGATTACACCCACGCCCACACGAGCCTTACCGACCGAAACCCAAGTTGCATCGAGCGATACACCTGTTCCAGGTACCCTCACGCAATCACCCCCACCGAGTCCTGTGGGTGGTGGCATTGATATGGCTGCCTTTATTGTTGATGTGACCGTGCCGGACGGTGCCAATTACGCGCCTGGAGATACGTTCAAGAAAACTTGGCGATTGCAGAACATCGGCACAACGACTTGGACAACAGATTATGACCTGGTCTTCGTCAGTGGTTCACAGATGGGAGGCGCGGCTGCTGTACCATTGGTTGCTAACACCCTCGCAGGGAATACGGTTGACGTAACGGTTGACCTCGTTGCTCCCGCAGAGCCGGGTACGTATACTGGTTATTGGATGCTGCGCAACGCTGCCGGAAAGAATTTTGGGCTAGGACCAAATGCAGATGGTGCATTCTATGTCATGATAAATGTCATTGCCACGGCAACCCAGAGCGCAGCTACTGCAACCCCTGGTACCGGTACACCAGCGCCTACTGCGACTGCCGGTGAGCAAAGTGTTGTATCCAATGTGACACTCAGTGTTGACGATGATCAGGTGGAGACAACCTGCCCGCATACGTTTAATTTCTCAGCCAAGTTCACTCTAAGCGAAGCAGCTGCCGTCACCTACCGGCTGAATGCGGATACGGGTTTCGATATTACACTGCCTGCCGCTACTACCATTCAGTTAGCAAGCGGGACTCATGAGGTCAATTATGCTCTTGAGTTCACAAACGATTTAACCGGATGGGCACAATTTCTGATTACTGCCCCGGAGGAAAAGTCATCTGCAAAGGTGAATTTCGAACTGAACTGCCAATAGCAGTGCGTTTCTAAGATCGATTCGGGTTAATCGCCACAACCCCAAACAGCGATGTCCATCAAGGAAGCAATACTTGCCAAAGCCAATCAGTTAGGATTCCCGCTGGTTGGCGTTGCCGCGCCTGATCCGCCTGAGCATATCTCGACATATCAGCGCTGGATCGAACAGGGGTACCATGGCGAGATGGCGTATTTAGCAACTGACCGCGCCCTAACTCGACGGGCAAACCCACGTGAGATCTTACCGGGCTGCCGTACCATTTTAGTTTTAGGCGCACCCTACCCAATCCCGAAGCCAGTAAAAGGCAAAAGAACCCCTGCTGAGAAACTATCCGGGCGGGTAGCTTCCTATGCATGGGGGGCAGATTACCATGATGTCCTCTTGAAACATTTAGCGGAACTTGCTCAATTTATTGTTACAAGCACGCCGCCTGGGACAACAAGCCGATGGTATACGGACACTGGACCAATCTTAGAGCGTGATCTCGCCCAGCGCGCTGGTTTGGGTTGGGTGGGGAAGAATACCTGTCTTATTCACCCCAGGATGGGCTCGTATTTCTTTCTGGCGGAGATATTTCTGGATATTGATTTAGAACCTGACGAACCATTTACCAAGGATTTTTGTGGGAAATGTCGACGCTGTATTGATGCTTGTCCGACTGGGTGTATTCTGCCGGAACGCGCACTGGATGCCCGGCGCTGTATTTCTTATCTGACGATTGAATTGAAAGGCACTATCCCGGTTGAACTTAGGCCATTTATGGATGATTGGATATTTGGTTGTGACGTATGCCAGCAGGTTTGCCCGTGGAATGTGAGATTTGCATCGCGATCAGGGGTTTCAATGTTTACGCCGCGCCTTGGAGTGCCAACCCCCAATCTGATTACCGAAATGGACTTATCGCTGGCAGCATTCAACGAGAAATTCCGCGGTAGCCCGATCAAACGGGCCAAGCGGCGTGGATACCTACGTAATGTGGCTGTTGCGTTAGGTAACGCACAGGCTGAGAGTGCCAATGGCGTGCTGCAGCGGATCATCAAACTTGATCCGGAACCGCTGGTTCGTTCGCATGCTGCCTGGGCGCTGGGGCAGATCGGAGGAGCAGGTTCTCAAGAAGCGCTGCGTGAGGCTCTTGCTCGAGAAGCTGTTCAGGAAGTTGCGGCAGAGATCCATTCTGCTCTCACTCATTTATCGCGGATTCAATAACTCAAGTTGGCTTGGATGCTAAATTTGTTTGCACGAAAAGATAAATCATGGCGAGCCAGGCAGATCACAATGCGGTTTTTCCTAAGCTGTCTTTTGATTGTAACGTTTGATTCTGCCTGCCAACCGGCACAGCAAAAAATTGATCTGGCCGCTCCTCCCACCAGCGTTCCCACACGTACGCAGGTAAGTTTAAGCACCACAGCAATTCCAACCCACACGGCTACCCCGACTGGTGTTGTTGGTCTGCCAACAGCGACCGCTGAGATTGACCCTACTGCAACCCAGACAACGACCATCCCAACCGCCACCCAAGTCAGCCAGACCAGGTTGCTGTTTACCGGCGTGATCGTCCCGGCGCGCTGTGTCCAGGCGGCGATCGATGAGCGCGGCGATCCACATTATTTGTATGATGAAGTGCGCGATATCCTGACCGGAGCTGACCTTGCAGTGGGTACATTGAACGCTACGATAAGCGATTACCCCCCTCACACAGGCTGCATCCCAACCTATGTACTGGTAGGGAGCTCGGAGAATGCGGATGCCTTAGCTCAGGCAGGTTTTGACGTGATGAGCGTGGCGACCAATCACATCAAGAACTGTGGATTAACGAACTGCGGCGATCGTGCTTTCTTCGATACCTTGGCCAATCTCGAGCGTGTTGGAATAAAATCCGTCGGTGCCGGAGGGGACCATACGGAAGCCATGCGTCCCGTTGTGGTCGAGCTCAACGGAGTGCGGTTCGGTATTGTCTCCCTCGGTCAAATTGAACCCATGGCTTTCGCGGGTGATGACAAGCCCGGAATCGCGGTGCTGAATGAGGAGAATCTCCGGGCTGCCATCGCAGCTGCCCGTCAAATTTCGGATGTGGTTATTGCAATGCCTCATTGGGGTCCCGAAGAAGTGCCTTGGCCGACTTATTTGCAGCGGGATTTAGCTCACCAACTTGTCGAAGCTGGGGCGGACTTGGTTGTTGGCAATCACACCCATGTTGTCCAGGGGGTGCAGGTTATTGATGATGTGCCAGTGTTTTACGGATTAGGAAACTTTGTTTTCGATCAGTGGCCACGCGATCACCAGCAAGGAGTCATCTTGCTGGTTCATTTCAATGGTACCGAGTATGCTGGTCACGAGTTCATCCCAACGCACGTGGATAAAGATGGCACCGTCCACATCGCTGAAGAGCTGGAGGCCGCTGAGATTATAAAGAGGATTGAAGACGCCAGTCGGGGGTTGAAGTAATTAGGGAGACCTGCTTAAAGTCCTTGGCAATCTTTGCAGACACCGAAGAACTGCAGCCAGTGATTGGTGATTTCGAAACCACTCTCCCCACCCACTTCCTTCATCAGTATATTGATGCCTTCCGGATCTTCGCGGAAAAAGTCGACCCGGCCACAATTTTCGCAGATCAAAATATGCTGGTGTCCAGGGTGGGTGATGACGAATGATTGGCAGCCAGATGGTTGATGAACACGTTGGATCAAGTTGAGTTCTTCCAGCTTCTCTAATGTTCGGTACACAGTCACCAGACCTAAGCTGGGGTAATCATCGCGGGCGAGTTCAAACACCTCAAACGGATTGAGCACATGATCGCTGCTGGCAATGGTTTTTACAACTACACGACGCGGTGTTGTTAGTCGATAGCCATTGTCTTTTAAACGGGTAAGCCATTCTTGGGCTAAACCATCGGCATTTAATGTATTCGTCGTACGGGCAGGTTGCATGGTCATACCAATTTGCGTCGGCGCTGTTGGAGCGTTTGGTATATCCAGGCTAACAGAAAAATAATCGTGCAGGTTAATACGATTGCTGCGCCTGAGGCGATGCCAAAATAGAAGGACAGATACAGACCGAGCACACCTGAAATGGCTGCGATAATGGCTGCCCCCCCCATCATTACCAGCAGCCGGCGGGTAAACAGATATGCGGTTGCTGCTGGAGTTACCAACATTGCGACCATTAAGGCAACTCCAACAGTTTGTAACGAGACAACAATAGCTAGAGCAATTAAAATCACTAAAAGAAGGTCCAATAACCTGGCTGGCAGGCGCAGGGTTGTCGCCAGCAATGGATCGAATGAAAGCACCAGGAATTCCTTATAAAAGGCAATGATTGTCAGGAAAATCAGAACGGCAAATATGGCGCTCAGCAACAGGTCGCTATTGCTCACCCCAAGCACATCCCCAAACAGGAAATGGGCTAAATCCACTGTGTAGCTTCTTACAGTCGAGATGAGCGCTACGCCCAGCGCAAACATCCCAGCAAAGATGATCCCAATTGCTGTGTCTTGTTTGATTTTCGTGCTGCGACGGATGGTATCAATGGCGACTGCGCTGATTACTGATGTGACCGCCGCCCACCAGAACAGGGATTGGCGTGTGCCGCCGCTCACCAGGTAGCCGATGGCGATTCCAGGTAGGATCGCGTGTGCAAGAGCATCGCCAAAAAAAGCCATGCCCCTTAATACAACATATGTTCCAACGACAGCGCAGACGCTCCCCACAATCACTGCCGCAATAATGCCACGCACCATAAATGGATATTGGAGCGGATCAAGGATCACTTCGAGCATTAGCTGTCCCCTCCCTCATCACAGCATGCGTCATCATAGGCGATGATGCCCTGGTCCGAGTCGATGAGATGCATGTGCCCCCCATAAGTCCGAAGCAAGATATCGGGTTGAAATACTTCCCGAGGTGTTCCCAATCCCAGCAACCGCTGGTTCAAAAACATCACTCGATCAAATCGCTCGCGAGCGATTTTCAGGTCGTGCAGTGCCACCAGCATCGTGACTTCGCGCTGATGCAGCTGCTCGAGGATTTGGAGGATATCTTCTTGGGATTGGATATCCAACCCCGCCAAAGGCTCATCCATTAACATCAATTCAGCCTCTTGCGCAAGAGCGCGGGCGATGAACATGCGCTGTTGTTGGCCGCCAGACAGTTCGCCAACCTGCCGTTTTTCTAAATCGTCGAGTCCTACAACCTCTAGGGATTCGCGAACGATATCCCAATCACCAGCTCTTGGTTGTCGGAAAAGGCCAAGTTTCCCAATCCGACCCATCATTACCACATCCGCCACGTTGACAGGAAAACTCCAGTCAACCTGGTTGCGCTGTGGTACATAGGCAATGCAGATATGTCCTCCAGGCTCATGACCATAGATGTGAACTTGTCCATGCGTCGGGGTGAGAACACCAGCGATCACCTTGAAGAGGGTGCTTTTACCAGCTCCATTTGGCCCTACCACTGCCAGCCGCTCGCCGGTAATTAATTCGAAGCTTACATCTTCTAAAGCGGCACCGGCGTCAAATTCAACGCACACACTTTTCACCTGCAGAATTGGAGCGCCCACCTGGTGGATGTGGTGGTGCCAATTCAGATAGTTTGTCTGGCGGATTTCATCTAATAGCGACATATCTTCCTATTTATCTTAAGTTTCTGATGCGGCCGCTTAATTGGGCAGATGCGTCATTGCAAGGCTTCTACGATTGCATTGACGTTGTAGCGCATATAGTCGATGTAGTTGCTTGCAAACCCGCCTGATTCGGTGAGCGAGCCAGTATGCAGGTAGATGAGTTGGCTGCCGGTATCCTCAGCAACCCGCTCAGCGATTCCCAGGGGGGCGGTATCGCTCACGAAGATTACTTTTACACCCAACTTTTCGATTGTGTCGATGATCTCGGCAATCTGCTGGGCAGAGGGTTCTGCTAAAGTGCTGAATCCCGGGATCACCGCACCAGCTTGTTGGAACCCGTATTCTTCGGCGAAGTAGCCAAAAACGAGGTGATCCATGACAAGTGTCCGCCGCTGAGCAGGGATGTCAGCGACTTGTGTGGCAATCCAAGTATCAAGCTCTCTTAATTCAGCGCTATAACGCTGCGCATTTTGCTGGTATTCTGCAGCGTGTGCGGGGTCGAGTTCACCAAGGGTCTCTTGGATGACGTTCACCCAAGCGATGACATTGTTCGGATTCATCCATACATGTGGATCCTGGTTGTCGTGGTCAATATTCTGATCCTCGTCCCTCCCCGAGTTGGAATGCTCATCCGCGGTGAGCAGGTTGATATCATCAGAAAGGTCTACAGTTTTCTCTTCAGCATTCGCATTCTCGAGGATTGGCTCTAGAAATACTTCCAATCCTGCACCGTTAACAAATATGACATCGGCTTTTGATATCGTTGCGATATCTTGGGGGGTTGGTTGGTATGTATGTGGATCGCTGTTTGGAGGCAGTAGAGTTGTTATGCTGACCTGCTCACCCGCCACCTGTGCGACAACATCCCCCACGATAGATGTGGTTGCCACGATTTGTAGAGACTCCCCGGAAAGTCCGGTATCGCTCTCGGCAGGTGAGCACCCTGTCAGAAATATTGTGGCTCCGATTAGTGCACAGCAAATTGTCTTCCAGTTAAGCATCGTGTATCAACCCTTAATGAAAATCGTTTTCATTATAAACAGGATGGTATGCCTGTCAATGCTGAAAATTAGAAAAAAAAGAGCTTCCACCAACTATGGAAGCTCTCTCTCGACAGTCTTTTATTGAGATTCTACGAGGTAGCTGTCGGTGTCGGTGTGTTCACTTCAGGGGTGTTGGTGGGGATGGGTGTCACCAGGTTCACCGGTATCAGCAACAGCTGCCCGATCCGGATATCGTTGGGATTCTCCAGATCATTTTCCTCAACTATCGCGTCCACAGTGCTGTTCAATCGCACTGCGATAATCGCGATGGTGTCACCAGGAAAGACAAAGTACTCGATGATTGTCCCACGCCGAATATTAGCTGGTAGCGGCGTCACAGTGGGTAGTTCAGTATCTGGTCCGGGTATCGTCAGCCTGTCTCCGATATCTATGATTGGATTGTTGGGATCTAAATTGTTGATGACGATCAGGACAAAAAGATCGACCTCGAATCTTTGAGCGATAGCAAAGAGGTTGTCGCCCTCTACGACTTCATAAACGAATGGTCCTTCAGGTGTGGGTGTTGTGGTCTCAGTGGGTGTGATCGTGATTGTCGGTGTCTCGGTTGGCGTTGCAGTTTTTGTTGGGGTCGCTGTATTTGTTGCCGTGGCGGTCGGTGTGGGGGTATCTGTTGCGAATAGTGAAAACGATGGCGTTCCAGAGCCCAGCAGCCAAAAGATGATAAATCCGGCGCCTATCACGAGTAATCCAGCAGCGGCAGCGATTAACCAGGGTGCACGTTGTGACCTGTGCTGTCGTTTCCGGTAGGCCTCTATCACATCTTGAGGGTTATCTTTATCACTCATAACTCACTTCCGTCTGGTAGCGGTCAGCATGCCGCAACCTGTAAGTGCATTTTACTCCATTTTCTAGTCAAATGCCAATTTGTGAGTGTGAAGTTTACCACAAGGTGTGTACAGTGATATTAAGCCCGGGTTAGATGCATGGGGACGAAAATAACTTCCCACGGAGTACATGTAGCACCTAAGGTGTGACGATGAGACATCATTTTACAACTATGGTATCCAGCTTGGAGCGTAGCCACCGGAAACAATCTGATTCCTGTACGTCCCTTCAGAATTGATTAACCAGACCTCTGGTGGGGCGGTGAGCTGACTTTTGTTAAAACGCGCAAAAGCCAGCAGGCTTCCATCTGGGCTCCAAGCGAAATCGTAATGATTCTCTTCTGGTTCGTCGGTGATCGCCTGGGATTCTTGATTGTTCGTGTCCATGATCCACAGCTGGCGACCCGGAGTCCAGCGGATTGTGCCTAAATATTTGCGTCCAAAAGCCAAATAACCACCATCGGGTGAGAATGCCGGGGAGGCGTCTTCAACATCATCAACGCCAGTCAGATCTTTGAAGGTTCCATCCAGACTGTACTGCAGTAAACGGCTGGAGGGAATGGCCTCTAATTCCGCCCTCAGTTCAGGGTTGCCTATCTCATTGGAATAGATTTCTGGGAATATGTAATATTGCCCGGAAGGGTGCCAGGCACCTGGAATCCCCGTCTGGCTGGGGAAATGGATTACTTCGCCTTTTTCGACATCATCGACGACGAATGCAGCGCGATCATAATCATAATAGGAAAGCAGACCCGTGGGAGACCAAAGGGGTTGTTGGGTTCTATGAGTTGGATCGGCAGCTGGATAAGGTTGGTCCCTCTTCTCCTTACCACTTCCCTCGTTTTGTTTGAGCGGCAGAAGCATCACCTGGGGTGTATTGGTCTGTCCGGGATTACCCAGCATAGTCTGTTCGTAAGCCAAATAGCGCTCATCCGGTGAAACCTCCAGGTACCGGCAAAGTGCTTGAGTGCACCTCAACAGGACTTTGCTTTCCAAGGCAGTTCGATCCAATTCATATATTGTTGTCCTACCACCCCCCTGATCGGTGCTGTAGTATATCCTTGTGCCAGCGGCGTTGACAGTGAAATCAATTACCCCTCCAGGACTATCCGTCAGCTGCCGAACATCCCCGTTTTGCAGGTCTACGGTATAGAGTTCTGCCAGCCCATCGCTGGGATACAGGTATGCCAGCAGTGGCCGGCTGATTTGAAAAGACCAAGCTTGGTCCTGAAATGTAGGCGTACGAGGCCAAATGGCTGACCGAAAACCGGCCTCCAGGGTGACGGTTATGGTCCCACCGCTCTCCCAGGGGCTATTAGGGGTGAAGGTCACATTTACCCCCTCGACATCAAACACGCCCGCCATAGCAGGCTCGGTGCTTAGGTGAGTTTGTATCGATTCGGGGTCAACCGGATTCGAGAAAACCAGTTTTAATGGGGTTCCCGCGGGTACATTGCCGTCTGCTTCAGTTGGATAGATTTGAATGAGGCGAGGAGTATTCCAGCGGTACAGCACTACGGTGGTGGTTAACAGGGATAACAGTGCGATGCTGATTGCAAGAATGATCGTTCGGGAGCGCATGCAGGTATTATAATCCCGTGACTATTTACACTGTTTTGTCATATGAGCATTGAGGGCTCGTTTAGAGATACAAGGGTAGAGCCGCTTAGGATGGTAGAATGAGCGCGATGAAACGTTGGCAGTTTTGGATAGGTGTGATCGTCAGCATAGTATTCATGTATTTGGCTTTGCGCGGTCTTTCTTTGGCATCTATACTAGCTGTTTTACCGGGAATCGAGTACTGGTGGCTGCTCTTAGGAGTGGCGGTATATTTTTTGGCCGTCTGGGCAAGAGCATGGCGCTGGCGTTATTTACTCAGACCCATCAAGGAGCTGTCTACTCGAGCGCTTTTTCCAGTCGTTGCTATTGGGTATGCTGGGAACAATATCTTCCCTGCACGAGCTGGAGAGGTGCTGCGGGCAGTCGTGCTTAAACGTCGGGAGGCAGTGCCGATTTCAGCATCGCTGGCAACGATCATCGTCGAGCGGGTATTCGACGGAGTCGTTATGCTGGCATTCATCTTTATCAACCTCTCTGAGTTGGCGAACTTAACCGGCGATTCAGGTTTCGTGGGCAGTATCCAGACAGTGGCATTATGGGGTACAGCAGCGTTCTTGGGCGCCTTGGCTTTCTTCTTGCTGGCAGCGATGTTTCCCCACTACGCAGAAAAAGCAGCCATGCTAATCATCAATTGGGTGGTTCCGGTGAAATACCGTGCTAAGCTGCTGGGTTTGGCCGACCGGTTCTTAAGTGGCTTAGCTGCTTTACGTTCACCACGCGATGTTTTGATGGTCTTTGGCACATCTACGGTGATCTGGTTGTTGGAAACTGCCAAATACTGGCTTGTGATGCACGCATTCCCGTTTGAAGTAAGCTTCTTCGCGTTGATGCTGATGAATGGAATTGTTAATTTAGCGACAACGATCCCCTCGGCGCCAGGTTATATTGGCACCTTTGACGCACCAGGCATTGCGTTATTAACTGCTTACGGCGTTTATCGTCCAGTCGCAGCTGCGTACACCTTGGTCCTGCACGCCGCCCTTTGGTTCCCAATCACAGCCTTGGGGTTGTATTATCTGGCGCGGGAAGGGATCGGTTGGGGAGCAAGTATGGATGAATTGAGGGCCGAGGCTTGAAAAAGATCGCAGTTATCGGAGCAGGTATCGGTGGGATGGCCGCCGCGTTTGATCTGGCCCGCGCTGGCAACCACGTGACCATATACGAAGCTGCGGATTACGTTGGCGGACTGGCGGCTGGTTTTAAAGAACCACATTGGTCGTGGTCAGCCGAGAAATATTACCACCATTGGTTCCAGAGCGACCAGCACATATTGGGATTGATCGATGAATTGGGGCTCGGCGAGCGCGTCATTTTCCCGCGACCATACACGGTTATGTACCACAAAGAGCGGTTCTATCCTTTCGATTCGATCATCAACGCGCTGCTTTTCCCTGGGCTGGGGTGGGGTATTGATAAGATCCGGTTTGGGTTAGTTGGGTTGTATCTGCGGCTGACCAGCAACTGGCGTGGTCTTGAGAAGGTGACGGTTGACAGCTGGATGCGCAAATGGGCCGGGGACACCGTATACGAATTGATGTGGGAACCTTTGATGTTGGGTAAGTTCGGCGAACGCTATGCTAATCGGGTGAACATGGCATGGATGTGGGCGCGCCTGAAAGCACGCACGACGCGGCTTGGGACGTACGAGGGCGGTTTCCAGGCTTTTGCCGATGAGCTATCTGCACATTTGCAGGAGATGGGCGTGAATCTTCATTTGGCAACTCGGGTTGATAGTATCCAGCGATGCAAAGATGAGTCTCTGAATCTGTTCACATCGACAGGCGTGGAAGCTTACGACTACTGCCTGGCGACTGTCTCACCGGCCATAATGTCAGAAATCGCCCCGATGCTGCCCGATTCTTACCTGGCTGGGTTGCGAAACCTAAAGAGTATGGGAGCTGTAGTACTAATACTAGCGCTTACCAACCAGCTTTCTGAAGAGGGCTACTATTGGTACAACATGCCGAAATCCGCTGGTTTCCCATTCTTGG
>Ga0209013_10004297_pt1 | contig 12522 bp, 14 predicted proteins | sample Cruoilmetagenom2_FD_187291 | JGI IMG/M metagenome (GOLD analysis project Ga0209013, IMG submission 187291) | Oil polluted marine microbial communities from Coal Oil Point, Santa Barbara, California, USA - Sample 2 (SPAdes) (version 2) | ecosystem: Environmental > Aquatic > Marine > Oil seeps ...
GCCCCTACTGTTATCGAAATGCCCAGGATTTCATCACCAAGATATATCTTTGATAGGATATCTTAACCCCATTTCACCCATACAAAATAGCGAAGAGCCAGATTACCTGAAGTGACTGCCAAATGTTTATCTGTTATGACAAGTTTTGCGTGAATATCCTCCGTAACCGTCCGAATTAGACTATCTTGTGCTAATAGTTCACGAAACATCTTTTGCATTCTATCTGTAAAGTCCATACTTGTCGCACCCGTCAATATCCGAATATCAATTCCTTTCAATCCGGTCTTCATCAGAAACTTCGAAAAATCGTGATCCGTGAAACTTTCGGTTGAGATGTAAACAAATTCGGCGGCATTCGATACTAACGACATGATAAAATCACGCCTTCTGCAGTCAAAAGGAGTTAAATACAGTTTATCCTCAACTGGCACAGCGGCAGGGCAAAGAGATGATGGATAGTGCCGGATCCAGTGGTTTATGTGAGTTTCGGGTCTCAATAACAGGAGGCAATTCAAATATCGATGAAATTTCCGGTAGATCGGTGTCCGGATTCTTCAAGAGCGAAGAGTTCGATCAGTTCGTTAAATCGGGTATTATATTCTTCAATTTTATCTGTTTCATTCTTAAAAACAATCAGCGCATCCAGTTCTTGATGCTGGATAAGGTTTGCTGACAGTGCGATGGCACTCTTGTCGGTTACGATGAACTTCCCGTGAAACGAATACCACCTGCCTACAGCAGTTGCGGTTCTCTCTGGGTCTCCGACATTCCATTTACAAAAATACAGGGTAGCACCATTTCTTTCAAGATTTTGAAACCGTCTGGTAACTTCGGATCGTGTGTTTTCGTTGATACTATCGTAAGGCAGTGTGAAGATCTCCACAGCCACGCCTGCCCGCAATTTATCATTTAATACCGCGAATATGTCTTGATTATGTAACTGGAAGATTGCGATCCGGACGAATTCATCTGCATCGTCCAGTTCACTGATAATTCTGTCAATTATATCTGTGCCAAATCCAAATGTCTTCATCTGCTCACGTCCTACGTCTCTCTAACATAAATGGTATTCTACCTTTGTGTCTGTCCGGAACTGCCGACAAACAGTATTTGCAGAACAGAACCGATGATACAATACCCACCACTAATCGGGACGGTACGTCTGACCTGCGAATCGCCCCAAGAAGTGGATAAAAAACTGAAGAGTTGAAATAACGTGTTTCGCGAGATACTGTATCAGGGATATGAACGTTTGCTGACTGGTGAGATCGTAAAACATGGCGTGCCGCGCCACATCGCCGTAATCATGGACGGGAATCGTAGATATGCGGATCGTGTGCAGATCGTGCGGAACTACGGGCATCTGCGCGGCGCCATAACCACAGAGCATTTTCTTGACTGGTGCTGGGAACTCGGCGTGAAACAGGCAACGATCTACGCATTCTCCACCGAGAATTTCTCACGGACAGAGAATGAGCGTTCCGCAATATTTGATATCATAATACGGAAACTGGACGAACTCGCGTGTGACCAGCGCACTCATGATCGGCGCATGCGGGTCTCGGCGATCGGCGAGGTGCATCTGCTGCCAGACGATCTCCAGGAGACGATCAAACGGGTGGAGGCTGCGACCAGCGGTTACGAAGGGATCCACCTCAACATAGCGATCGCCTATGGCGGGCAGCGTGAGATTCTTGATGCGGTGATCGAGATGGCTCGCAAGGTTGAGGCGGGAGAACTGCACGCTGACGATGTCGATGAATCAACCATATCCAAACACCTCTACACAAGCGGGGTTGCGATTCCGGATGTTGACCTGATCGTGCGCACCGGCGGCGATATCCGCACTTCCAACTTTCTTCCGTGGCAGGCGAGCGGAAGTGAGTGCGCGGCGTATTTCTGTGCTCCGTTCTGGCCAGAGTTCCGGAAGATCGACTTTCTTCGTGCGATAAGGGTTTATCAGGTGCGAGAGCATGAACGGGAGAGCGCCGCGACGAGAAGAACCCTCAAGCTGCTTGCAGCGTGCGGATATGCTGAGATGGAGGGGGTCGTCGGTCAGGTTAAGCGCGCGATCGGCAGATAACTCAGCGATCGGCTGGATTAGTTTACTCAGCTCACCCTCGTGGAATCGAACACGCCCAATACAATATGGTATGAACAACAGGATTACACAGTCTGCGAAGCAGCGGCGTAGCCATCTCCACACGATTTCTGTGTCAATCTTGTATGATCTCGTGGTTGTATATGTGTACATCCACGCAATATTGAGTAAGTACGTAAAATCAACTGTTGTGCTGCCTTATAGCCTCAATTCTTCCCTTCTCGCCATTTCCTTCCACCAGAATCCTCCCTACGCATCTGATACGTCATAAGGGCATTCATCAGTAGTGTGCCCACGATCAGTGCTGCCAGCGCAGCCATGGTGACCGGATCGCTGATGTGCGAGACAGGGTCGGTTTCAATAGTTGTGACGTCCGACGCCCCGGATGGTTCTGGCGATTGCGAGACTATCCACAATTTGGATATTGCTTCTTCTGACCAGATCCCACAATCATACATCACCGCAAAACGATACAATTCTTCCTGAACCTCATTAGAATCAAGCGTCTTTTTGGACGAAGTGTCAGGGTCAGTGAATATGCTCCCGTCCGGAAGCGTCCAGCAACATTCCACGACCGCACCATCAGCATCCTCGCCCCAGCCGGTGAATGTTACGCGTTCGCCTTCATCTGCCGGGTTTGGGCAAATCTCGATGTATGCGATCGGCGCCATGGGTTCTGCGGGCTCTTGATATGTGGTTTCAGATGTGCGATCCTCGGTAACTGCAATTCCATCCTCAATTGTTGCCGCGCTCATGCAACTGGTGAGCAGCACAATAATCAGCACGAGACATGCAATCACAATGCTCCGGCTGAGTTTCCCAAACACGATTCTTGCTTTCATACCCCACACCTCCTGTGACTTACGTCATCAATATATCAGTAACTCACGTATCTTACCCTTTTCGGACAGTGCCGTGCCCGGGTATAACCCAACTGGGGCGGAACAGTCATGAGAGGATGCTGGGGAGTCGGAAATCTTTTGATCTGAGCACCACATCTGATGAATCATGAGTATCAAGATACGATTCATCGGAACCGGCGTCGCCATGCCCCAGCCGCACCGGGTGCAGTCGGGAATATTAGTCGAGCTCGATTGTCCGGTCTTATTCGACTGCGGTAGCGGAGTTCTCCCCCGCCTCACAGACTGTAACGCAATCAGGCACGTCTTTCTCACGCATCTGCACCTCGATCATGTTGCGGATGTCATGAGCCTCATAAAGGCGAAATGGCTATCAGGCAGCAGCAATCTCAAGATTTACGGGCCGTCCGGCACCAGGGAGTGGGTTGCAAGACTCTTTGATGCCTATCCGTATATGCGGGACAAGATCGCAATCGATGTCACTGATCTGGCGGATCATGACCGCGTCTCAATCGGAAGTCACGAGATCGTCTGCGCGAAGACCGCACACGGCATGCCGTCGCTCGGCTACGGAATCGCCGATGATGCCGGAAGAGTCAAGATCGTCTATTCCGGAGACACCGAGCCTGTTGAAAGCATCGCACGCCTGAGCGATGGCGCCGAGATTCTGGTCCACGAGTGCTCATTTCCTGATTCGGTTCCGGATGTGACCAATCACACAACGCCTCGGGCGCTCGGCGAGATGATGGGTGCAGTATCGGTTGCTCGAATCGTTCTCACGCACCTGTATCCGCATACCCGGGGGTTTGAGGACGAGATGGTGCAGACGGTTCGCGAGTACTGCGACTGCGATGTTGAGATCGCTGCGGATGGGGAGACGATTATGATTGATTCGTAAATTGTGAGCAATGTGCGATCGGGAAAACTCTGTGCTCTCTATGGCTAATTTTTTATAAGACATAATAATACATTTTATATACTTCTATCGGATATGTGCTGGTAACCCGTAAAGTGTCCACTGTTATCGGAATGTCCCTATTTGCGGCATCTGGTTGAGTCATAATCGGACACATACGCAGTGCCTTTCAACCCACCGAAAAAGTAAAAACTCTCACCCAGGATCCGGTAAACCATAAGTATCATGCATCCGAACAGACGCATAATGAAATTCCAGCTCATCGACGCCGATTACATCCTGGACAACGGCAAACCGGTTGTGCGGTTGTTCGGGCGCGATCCCGATGGGAGAAGCGTCTGCTGTTTTGTCCCTGGTTTTGAGCCGTACTTCTATGTCCAGCCTGCAACAATTGAGGGCGTGCTCAAAAACATTCCCGAGATTGCGCAGATAGAGCCGGTCGATATGTACGAGCCAGTGGGATATCAGGAGCGCCCCGCCGAGATGCTGAAGGTTGTCGTTTTTAAGCCAAAGGACGTGCCAGCGATCAGAGATGAGGTCAAAAACTATGCGGACCGCATCTACGAGACTGATATCATGTTCAGGAACCGGTTCATGATTGATTCCGGCATCTTCGGGATGGGCTGGGTACAGACAGAGGATGCCAGTGCCGCAACACCGGAGGCGAGGTATCCGGGAGCGTTGGATTGCGATGTGACGGTTATATCACAGGTATCTCCGGCGGAGACGGCAAGGAATGCGCCGATGCGATATCTGGCATTTGATATCGAGTGTGAGGTCAGCGACGGCGTGCCGACACCGGATCTCTCGCCCGTAATCATGATCTCTCTTGCGTTCGAGCCGGAATGTGAAGGGATCGGGGAGACGCTCGTTCTTGTCGGGAAAAATACGGATTGCGCCGGTACTGAGTCATTTACAAGTGAAGCGGATCTTCTGAATCGGTTTTATGATATCGTGCGGGATTATGACCCTGATGTGATCGTTGGATACAACTCAAACGAGTTCGATTTCCCATATATCGCAGAGCGTGTGCGGAAATTGAAGGAACAGGGGCGGAAGGTGCGCGACGGGATCGGAAGAGATCACTCATCGGTCTACTGCCGCAAGGTCGGAACCGTGACGCATGTATCGATCAGGGGGCGGATTGCTGCCGATGATCTGCCGATGATCCGCAGAGGCTACAGCATCAAGCAGTACACCCTCAAGAACGTGGCGAGAACGCTGCTCGATATCGAAAAGTTCGATGTCTCGCTGCAGCAGATGGGTGAGTACTGGAACGACGACGGTGAGAAGCTCGCCGAGTTTATCGAATATTCGCGCCGCGATTCGGTTCTTGCGCTCAGGCTGCTACTCCATCTGAAGCTTCTTGACCGCTACGTTGCGCTTGCGCAGGTGAGCGGCGCCATGTTCCAGGATGTGCTGGACGGTGGGCAGAGTTCAATGGTCGAGAACCTGATGTTAAGGGAATTCCGGAAACGAGACCGTGTGATCCCCCCGAAACCGGAACAAAAGACGATGGGCAAGCGGTACAGCGATTCCGACGAACTGAAGGGTGGTGCGGTGCTCGAGCCAGTGCGCGGGCTCTTGAAAGACATCGTGGTCCTCGACTACAAGTCGCTCTACCCAACGATCATGATGGCGCACAATCTCTGCTACAGCACCGTTGTTGCAGTGGATTCCCAATCGGTCAGCGATTCGACTCATGAATTGGCTCAGGATTCAGTTCAGGAATTGGATCGGAAATCAAATCGAGGATTGGTTCGTGCACCGTCTGGCGGCGAATTCGTCCCGGCTGAGACGTACCAGGGAATTGTTCCGGCTATTCTCGAGAATCTCCTGGCGAGACGGGTAGAAACGAAGAAGATGATGCGATCCGCAGATTCTGAGGAGTACCGGGTTCTGGATGCGACACAGAATGCTCTGAAGATCCTGCTGAACAGCTTTTATGGATATTCAGGTTATACGAGGGCGCGTCTGTACAGTCTCGTCCTTGCGAACGCTGTTACCAGTTTCGGGCGCAAAAACATCCTTGGAACAAAAGAACTGATCGACAAATCGATTGCGGAGATGGATCTTCCGAACGGATCCCATTTCACGCTGTCTGTCGTCTATGGGGACACGGACAGTGTCTTTGTCAAAATCACGCCAGAGAACGGCGAGGTCTCGCTCGACGATGCCGAATCAATTGGTAGAACGGTCGCGGGCATGGTTTCTGATGAACTACCGGACCCCATGGAGCTTGAATTCGAATCAGTCGTCCGTAGCGCAATATTCATTGCAAAAAAGAGGTATGCGCTATGGGTTTTCGAGAAGAGTGGCGATGAGTGGAAGGATTCGATCAAGGTCAAGGGGATGGAGACAGTCAGGCGGGACTGGTGCGGTTTCACATCGAAGACCTTGAACCAGGTCCTTGAACTGGTCCTGAAGGAGGGGCGGGTCGATGATGCGGTTGAGTATGTCCGTGATGTCGTGGATCGGGTCAGGAATCTCGATGTGCAGCAGGATGCGGGGGCCATGGAGGATTTGATCCTTACCAGACGATACACCAAGAAGAAGGAGAGCTACAAGAATAAGCAGCCACACATAACAGTTGTTGAGAAGATACGGAGCCGTGGTGGGATTGTTCCGGCGATCGGGGATCGTGTGCCCTTCGTGATCCTCGCGGGCAGGGGGCTGTTTGTGGATAGTGCGGAAGATCCGGAGTATGTGAAAGAGCACAATATCTCGCTTGATGTTGATTACTACATCAATAAGCAGATACTGCCGCCCGTTGAGCGGATACTACGCGAGTTCGGCGTGGAATACGCAACACTGAACTACGACTCGAAGCAGAAGGGGCTGTTCGACTTCGGGATCGATACGGTGAAGAGTGCCACTGTGCAGCGGAAGAGATCGGTCAAGAAGGCGACGGTGCAGCAGGCGCTGTTCTGATATCAATGCCGCCTCAATCGATCCACACATATTAGAATTATACATAACCATGATATTATCAATATAATGGTCGCAGGATTTGTATAAACTGGAACCGCTGCTTCTTTTATGGTTATGTGTGTCGGTATCTTTACACCGCTTCCCATGTTAAAGCCATCCTCTATTTTTAATGAAACTATACATATTTTTGTATCGAATTTCCCCATTTCATCCGCAGTTGGGACGAACCGAACGGTCACCTCTTTTTTTTGATGTGGTTCCAGTGCGAACGTCGGGTCGGATATATGTATCCAGTCAATAGATTCATCTTCATTGTATACTCGAAACTCCATCTCTGCGTCTTCCGGATTTGAGACGGTTATGGTCTTCTGAACGCTTTCGCTGTTCCCTACCTCAATTTCCATTGTTGCAGGAGTTGCACCGATGCCCATGCCATACGCACAGGGTGTGAGGATCAATAAGTAACACACTAACGACACGATTCCGATGGTTTTTGATTTCATCTTCCACCTCTGTTTTTGAATATTACGTAAAAAAATAAAATGGCAGAGTGTATCTATATAGCTTCTGCCCAGAAGATTATCGTTCCTTCCATCTCACCAGAGCCTGCGAAATTCTCCGGAACATGCAATTCGGCATCCAGTGAAACGGATTCATCTGCAGGGACTGCTGTTTCGAACTCGCCCCACAACGAGGCATTTATGCGAAGTCCTTTCGTGTACAATCCGTTCGTGTCGGTGACTTCCACAGTGCTCTTCAGGTCTTTTGAGCCCATATTTCGAATTGCGATGGTTGCAGGATCGCTTATATCACCAAGACCCAGTTCGCCAAAGTCGAGGTATGTCGGTGTTACAGAGAACTGGATTTCTGACTGTATCTCTGCGCGCATTGCAACGGTATTACTCCCTCGTAGTTGCAGCAGTGTCAAAGCTGCTCTGTGGTCATTGCCGACGAAACCGCCTGGACCGGTATAGTTCTCTCCGTGTGGCGACGTGTCGTTGTATTCACCATCCCAATATGCAGAGTCGCTGGCAGCATTGGCTGTTATCAACCAGTCACAACTGATATTGAGTGGCAGCGTCGCCTTCCCTTCGTCGTCACATATCGCACTTACTTTAGTCTCCACATCCCTGGTACCTGTTATCGCTATGGTACCGTTGGGCAGTGGTTCTCCATTCCACAGCACCTGGAACTCAAAGTCTCCGGTTCCGGTTGTTGCAACGTCGTCAAGCGGAATGATCTCGAGAGGCTGTTCGGAGGCACGATCTGCTTCGCTGAAGTCGCAGTTCGTACTCACAAACGCCTTGCTGTACTTGTACGGCTTGTAGTGTCGTACCACATGCCAGTCATCGGTCCAGTTGCTCTTGTCAATCTCACTCCAGTTTACTTCACCCGGGAAGTACGTGTATGTGGAATTGGGTCGATCCGGTCTTGATCCGAGTCCTGTGTAGACTTTCCACCAGAATTCATCGACATGACGACCCAGAATCGTATACAGACCGATCTGGTCGGAATCGAAACCGGAATGCCAGTGGAGATCATCCTCGCGGGTTTTGTTCAGGGGCGTCTTTACTCCTGCCGGATCCACCAGTTCTGCAGATACGTCAAAGGGGGGTGCACCTTCGCCTGCAAAGTTGTGTCCTTCGGTCAGTCTGACATCGACTGTATCGCCGATATCCACGCACATAGCATCGATATCTATCCACGTCTGATGGGCGCTCACAATCCCGGTGGCACCCAGCGCTACGCAAATCGTGGCGAATGCCACGAACAATGTACTGCTTTTCATCTGTTGTTTACCTCCTTGTTCTTGGTTCAGGCAAACTTCGGTAATACTTAAGTTTACCTTAGTATCATGTAATATGTAATTACGTGATATTGCAACGTATAACGTCATCTTATTTAAAGTTATTGTTAATTAGATATGTTAAATTATTAGGTGTTAGATCAAAACTCTGGCATTTCAGAATACAATGTAGCGTACCGGGAGATTGTGAATGACACGGAATCCGGTCTGCACAGGCACTGCCAGAGGCATGAGACTTGAGAGGTCCATGCAAACACGTTTTAGTCTCTTAATTTCTCCATATAATACATTATATAATGAATTGTGGATAGACAATCACGATACACCCGCACGATTCCGACAGATACATTAAAGTACAACACAGACAGTATACTATAATTCATTCGTAGCAGACTGATTGGGTCGATACGACTACGATGGGTGAATTCATGGATAAACAAACAATAGACGCTGTTACAACAGTACTGAATGAGTCTCCGCAGAGAAAATTCACGGAAGGCGTGGAACTGGCGATTACTCTTAAGAATATTGATTTGAGCCAGCCGCGGTTCCGCGTGGATGAGGAGATCATACTCCCGAACGGACTCGGCAGACCGATTAAGGTTGCTGTCTTCGCACGTGGAGAGACTGCGCTTCGGGCAAAGGATGGGGGTGCTGATCTGGTCATCGATGATCCGGATGCGATCACCGATTATGGCGATAACAAGAACAGCGCAAGAGAACTTGCCGACAAATACGACTTCTTCATCGCCGAGGTTGCGTACATGCCAGCCATTGGAAAGAACCTTGGTTCGATTCTCGGACCCAGAGGCAAGATGCCGGAGCCACTGACGTCGGACATGGATGTCGGACACATCATCAACAAAGCCAGAAGTAGCATAAAACTCCGCTCGAAGGATCGGAAGACATTTCATGCCCCGGTCGGGCGGCGAGACATGTCGGCTGACGATATCGCGGGGAACGTTGATGCCATTGTCACGAGGCTTGAACAGGTGCTGGATAAAGGTGTGCAGAACATCAAATCCATCTACGTGACGACGACGATGGGCAAATCTGCGAAGGTGAGGTGAGAAGTCATGGACGCATTAACAGAACACCGCACATCGCACGTCCCGCAGTGGAAGCTCGATTGCGTCGAGGAGATCAGAGGGCTTGCAGACCGGTATCCGGTCATAGGGATCGCCGGAATACGAGATATACCTGCAAAGCAGCTTCAGGGAATGCGGCGAGATCTCAAAGACGTCGCAAAACTCATAGTTTACAGGAACAGTCTTATATGGCGAGCTTTCGATGGCTGTGATGGTGACATCCAGTCGATGAACTTACATGTTGACGATCAGACCGCACTCATCTTTACGGACCTGAACCCGTTCAAGCTCTTCAGTATGCTTGAGTCAAGCAAGACACAGGCTCCGATCAAGGCGGGCGTCTCCGCACCGCACGACATTGTGGTTGAGGGTGGACCTACTTCGTTTGCTCCGGGACCGATCGTGGGCGACCTGCAGAATGCGGGCATACCCGCGAGAATCGACAAGGGCAAAGTCGTGATCCGTGAGACCAATGTGGTCGCGCATGCTGGTGAACCAGTCTCGCGTGCCCTCTCTGAGATGCTTACGCGCCTTGAGATCTTCCCGATGACAGTGGGACTTAATCTCCGTGCCGTATGTGACAATGGCACGATCATGGCGGCAAGTCTCCTGGATATTGATGAGGAACAATACGTATCCGATATTACGTCGTCGGTGGCGCAGGCGTTCAATCTTGCAATCGCAATTGCGTATCCGACGGCTGCAACGATTCACACGCTGCTTGCGAAGGCATCAGGCGATGCGAGAAACCTTGGCATAAATTCTGCGATACTCGAACCCGGGATAATCGATGCATTGCTATTGCGAGCGCAGTCGCAGGCGGTTGCGCTTTCAGGAAGCATCACCGATCCGGCTGCGCTCGGAGAGTCTCTACAACAGGCGATCGCTGAGAAGGAAGCGGTGAATGCCGCAGACGAGGCGAAAGCTGAAGAGACCGCAGCAGAGGCGACTGTGGATGCGGTAGAAGCGGAAGGGGCAGGCGAAGAGGATGCGGAAGAGAAAGAAGAGGAAGCGGCAGAAGGGCTCGGTCTTCTCTTTGGATAATACGATAACCAGATATACACAGATATGAGGTGAATTAAATATGGAATATATATATGCAGCAATGATGTTACACAGCGCTGGAAAGGAGATAACAGAGGACGGAATCGTAAGCACGCTCGGTGCGGCAGGAATCGATGTGGATGATGCGCGGGTGAAGGCACTCGTTGCGGCGCTTGATGGCGTTGACATCGAGAGTGCGATCGCACAGGCAGCAGTTGCGCCGGTTGCGGCTTCAGCAGCTCCAGCCCCGGCAGCATCGGCAGCATCGGCAGAGGCACCGGCAGCAGAAGCAGCACCCGCTGCTGAAGAAGCCGAAGAAGAGAAGAAGGAAGAAGAAGAGACAGGAATGGCAGGACTCGGTGCGCTCTTCGGATAGTCATGTACGAGCTATTGCAGCGATTATCGGATGCACACGGAATCTCCGGATACGAGGGCGGTGTTCGTGCAATTGTGGAGCAGGAACTCGCCCCTTACGGGGATCTTCGGGTGGATGCGCCCGGTAATTTGATATTCACGAAGAAGGGTACAAAAGGAGACGCAAGCCCGAAGATCATGCTTGCAGCACATCTCGACGAGATCGGGCTTGCTGTAAAGCACATCGACGACGAGGGCTTCCTCAGGTTCGTGAAGGTCGGCGGATGGTTTGATCCAACATTGCTCAATCAGAGGGTGATTGTTCACTCAAAAACCCCTTGCATAGGGGTAATTGGATCAAAACCGCCGCACGTCATGAAAGAAGAAGACAGAAAGAAGCCAGTGGATTCCAAGGACATGTTCGTCGATGTCGGCGCAGCATCGGCAGACGAGGCAGCAGGTATGGGTATTGAGGTTGGGACTGCAATCTCAATTGACCGCAACCTTGTCCGGCTTGCAAACGACAGAATCACGGGAAAAGCCCTCGATAACCGTGCCGGTGTTGCACTGCTCATAGAGGCAATGAAACAGATCAATGAGCGCGAGATTGAGTCGACCGTGCATGCCGTCTTCACCGTCCAGGAGGAGGTCGGATTGAAGGGGGCAAAGACATCTGCGTTCGGGTTGAACCCGGACGTTGCGATTGCGCTCGATGTCTGTGTCTCTGGCGACCACCCGGGAATCACCAAGAACGACTCGGCGATGGTGGTCGGGAAGGGTGCAGTTATAACGGTGATGGATGCGGGCGGAAGAGGCGTCATCGCGCACCCAAAGGTTCTGGGGTGGCTACGAGAGACCGCTGATGAGAACAAGATCCCATACCAGCTCGACGTCTCGGATGGCGGTACCACCGATGCGACCGCAATCAGCCTGACCCGCGAAGGAATCCCTTCCGGAGTTCTATCGATGGCAACACGTTATATCCACTCACCTGTTGAGGTGCTCTCGCTCGCTGATATGAAGTCCTGCGCCGATTTAATTGTGCATGCGGTTGGTTCTGCTGGGAAGTGGTTCTGATTAAGATGCGTTGATTGTGATAGTCAAGCGCCGATGATGAAATCATGGCTGAAATGGTGATGAACCCTATGAGACCTGAGGCGCTTTTCAGACTTTTTCTTTTATAAGCCACACCCAATTCAACCTGCCGTTCAAATGGGTGCTCTATTCTATCCCACCACAGAGTACACCGAGTAGTTCTTCTCTGTGGCAATCATTTTCCAAAATATGCCGAAAAGTTGTACTTACCCAATATTATGTGGATATCCACATACAAAACCACTAAATTACACAAAATTAACACAGAAATCTTGTGGAGATGGCTGCGCCGCTGCTTCGCAGGCTGTGTAATCTTGTGGTTATAT
>Ga0209013_10004298_pt1 | contig 12516 bp, 13 predicted proteins | sample Cruoilmetagenom2_FD_187291 | JGI IMG/M metagenome (GOLD analysis project Ga0209013, IMG submission 187291) | Oil polluted marine microbial communities from Coal Oil Point, Santa Barbara, California, USA - Sample 2 (SPAdes) (version 2) | ecosystem: Environmental > Aquatic > Marine > Oil seeps ...
CCTACTATTTCATATTTATTTTGTACTGCTGTTTCATAAATTTCATTTAGTTCATTTATTTCTTTCACTGAATCTTCATTATCTGTATTCCAAAATACTACGTAAACACCATTTTCACTATTTTTAAATATTTCTTGTGTAACTTCTTCACCATTAATATCAGTTGATGTAAAACTATTTAGTTTTGGAGCCGAAACAACTTTATTTGCCGCCTCCATTACATATCCGTTTTCTTCTAAGTACTCATTCGTTATATATCCTTTTTCTACAGCATCACTATATGTAAGTTTACCATCTTCCACAGCCTTTATTGTTTCCTCTATTGTTGGGTTTGATGAACACCCTACAAAAGTTGTAAATAAAATTCCTATTAATAATATTACTGATAAAATTCTTTTCATAAAAAATCCTCCTGTGTTTTATTTATTACAGTGTAAAATAAATTCATGTCAGAAATATATCGCAATTGTGTCAAACTGTGTCAACCACAAAAAAGGTTCACCTCATATAAGATGAACCTTTTTTTTAGTACTATTTTTGTTTTTTTCCCTCTTTCATTTGAACTTTAAGTTCTTCTACTGTCATTCCCATGCTTTCTGCTTTTGCTTCAAATGCTACATATTTTACTTTTCCTTGCTCTGTCATTTGAACTTTAAGTTCTTCTACTGTCATTTCCATGCTTTCTGCTTTCGCTTGAAATGCTTCATACTTTGTTTTTCCTTGCTCTTTCATTTGTGCTTTAAGCTCTTCTACTGTCATTCCTAAGCTTTTTGCTTTCGCTTGAAATGCTTCATACTTTGCTTTTCCTTGTTCTTTCATTTGTGCTTTAAGCTCTTCTACTGTCATTCCTATGCTTTCTGCCTTTGCTTCAAATGCTTCATATTTTGCTTTTCCTTGCTCTTTCATTTGTGCTTTAAGCTCTTCTACTGTCATTCCCATGCTTTCTGCTTTTGCCTCAAATGCTGCATATTTTGCTTTTCCTTGCTCTTTCATTTGTGCTATTAATTCTTCTACAGTCATTCCTAAACTTTCTGCTTTTGCTTCCATAATAGTAACTTTATCTTGTTTAATATTTTCTGTTGTTTTTAACCCAGATGCAGATGCTGTTCCGCCTACTGCAACCATTAGTGCCATTCCTAATATTAATCCTTTTTTCATATATAACACCTTCCTAATTCATATTCACCAATTCTTGTTGATGTATTTATATTATGCCAAATGATTAGGCAATAAAAATGTAAAAGATGTGGCATATTTATGTCAATTTTCTTTTCAAAGGAAGTTCTATCGTATATACTGCTCCACCATTTTTTTGATTAGTAAGCTTTATATTACCTCCATGTCCATCAACTATCTTTTTTATAATCGATAAACCTATACCACTACCTTCTTTTTCACCTACCTGCGTTCGACTAAATGGAGCTTTGAGTACATTTTCACTAAATCCTTTACCATTATCAGATACTACTATTCTAAACCAGTTTTTTGTAGTTTCATTTTTTATTTCAATAATACCCTTTGTGTACTTAATGCAATTTGATAATACATTAATAAACATCCTTGAAACCTTATCTTTATCAATACTTAAAATAACATCCTGAGTTGGTTCATAAATAATATCTATATCATTAATAATGATAATACTATCCAATTTCTCTAATCCATTACTGATTAACTCATTTATACTTGTATTTTCAAAATGATAGAATTCATTAACAGTATCTAATTTACTTAAATAAATAATATCTTCTAATTGTTTCTTTAGCTCCATACTTACCTCTATAATCGTATCTAATGATTTTTCATTATCTTCAAATATATTAGTTTTTATACCTTGAGCATATCCACTAATTACGGTCAATGGCGTTTTAAGCTCATGAGATATATTTTCATAAAATTTTTTCTGCTCTACATCCTGTCTTTTTAAACTTTCTGCCATACTATTAATAGCTATTGCTAATCCTTCAATTTCATCTCCTGTTTTAACTATTGCTTTTTCGTCAAAATTTCTATTAGCTATTTTTTCAGTTGTAGACTCCAATATTTCAATCGGTTTTGTTATCTTTCGTCCGTTATAGCTCGTAACAATAGCTAGTAAAATACTAATTAAAATAATTGAAGCAATTAACGCTTTTACGATTTGTCCACTTATCTCTTTAATCTGAGCGTTAGGTAAAAGAGTTGTAACTAGTAATGAATAAACTTCACCTTCATAATTGACTTTAACCTGATCATTATAAGCTAAAAATGTTTTTCCATTAACAGTGATATTATACTCTTTTTTTACATCCTGTTCCAAAATATAATTCATTTCATTCTCATTTAAGATATTTTTGATTTTATTGGGTACAACTGCTAATATTTTGGGATCCTTATCTATCCTAGAAACAGCTCTTATAATCGGAAGATCATTTATTTTTTTATAATAATCCAAGTTTACAGTTAATTCTTCACTATCGAATACCAAAAATTTATTGTAAGAAAACAATTTTACTAATATTTGATTTTCTTTAATTAAATCCTTTTTAATATCTTTTTCTATATAATTACTTACAATATTAGTAATAATCATGGCCAGAGTAATCATGGCTATTAGATTTATCAAAACATTAGATATCATCAATTTTTTCCCAATTTTCATTGTCTAATCACTCACCTTATAGCCAAATCCCCAAATGGTTTCAATTTTACATTCTGTTTCTGCTAAAAGCATTTTCTTTCTAAGTCTCTTTATCAAATGATCTACCTGTCTTGTGTCCCCAAAATAATCATAACCCCATATTTTTTCTATAATCATTTCCCTGGAAAAAGCATTATTCTTATTTTCAATTAACAGTTCAAGTAAATCATATTCTTTAACTGTTGTTTTAAAGTCTTTACCATCTATTAGGATTGTTCTATTAACTTTAATAATTTCTAGATCTTTGCAGAATACTTTCTCTTCTGAATTTTGCACACCACTGTTACTTCTACGTCGTAACATATTTCTAACTTTAACTGATATTTCTCTAAGACTAAATGGCTTAGAAATATAATCATCACTTCCAAGTTCTAACCCTATCACTCTATCAATTTCTTCACCTTTTGCAGAAATCATCATGATAGGCACATCGCTTATTTTTCTAATTTCTCTACACAAATCGTATCCGGACATATTCGGCATCATAATATCCGTTAAAATCAAGTCGCAAGGTGTTGATAAAAATCTTTGAAGTAATGTTTCAGCATTATAAAAAGCTTCAACAACATAATTTTCACTAATAAGTTGACTCTTTAATAAGTTACATACATTCTTATCATCATCTGCAACATATATTACACTCTTATTGATATCTATCCCTCCTTTTAACTATATTATTGGGTTGTGCCTTAATAATAATACCATAAGTATATGTTAACTACATGTAATAAACATGGCAATTTTGTGGTATTTTTTCTTCTGTCATTTATCGACAATTTTAAAACTTTAGCATACGGTATTCCTTGATATTACTTTAAATTCTCCTTGAATTTATTTTCCCCATTTATAAAAATTATAACTGGTGCTCTTTGCCTCTATACCTTTTAGTTTAAAATTTTAACCTCTTATCTATAATTCAGTTTTTTTAGTTCTCTTTGTTATATAATAAAATCAAATATTAGTATTAATTAATCATATTCAAATAAAAACCAAGGAGGTATTTATGAAAGTAGATATTAAAATTGATCCAACTCTAAAAGAACCATTCATACAAATTCACACTAACGAAATATCAGATGAAATAACATCTATTGTCAATATGTTAAATAAACCAATGGATAAAACTATAAGTTGCACCTCTAATGAAAAAATTTACTTCTTAAATTCTGAAGACATAAATTTTTTTTATAGTGAAAACAAAAAGATATTTGTTAATTCTGAGAAAGGTGTTTTAGAAGTTAAGTATAAACTTTATGAACTTGAAGAAAGATTTGGTCATTTGTCATTTATGAGAATCTCTAAATCTTGTATTGCTAATTTAAACAAAATTAACAACCTAGAAATTTCCTTTGGTGGTACTATGACTGTTATTTTTAATAATGGATCTAAAGAATATATATCTAGAAGATATGTGATGAAAATAAAACAATTTTTGAATATAGGAGGGATTTAATATGGATTACGTTAAAACTGGATTAAAAAGAGGATTGATAGGTCTCCCTATTGGAATATCTATAAATTTTGCAATTCTAATAATAACATTTTTGCTTGCTAATACAGATAAAACATTATCAATATCTACCCTAGGTTTTCAATATATTATAGGTGGAACATTAGGGTTTTTCTATGCTGCAATGTCCGTTGTATTTGAGATTGAGGAAATAAATTTTACTCATCAAACTATAATACATTTTGTTATAACAAATTTTTTAGCACTTTTACCTTGTGCACTATTTGCAGGATGGATTCCTCGTAATCCTATAAGTATATTAATCTTTATTACTATAAGTATATTTATATATTTCATAATCTGGTTATCTTTTAAAATATATTGGGATAACCAAATTAAAAAATTGAATGATGAACTTGGTAAATAAGTAAAAGTAATGATTTGAATTATTTAAATCATTGCTTTTTTAATACTCCCCAAACTTTGCAATGTATACTTTTTAAGATATAATACATAAAAAGGGGGCTTTCAATTGAATAAATTAAAAATAAGAAATGTTTTACTAGAAGATTTAAATTATATTACTGAAATAGAAACTACTTGTTTCCCTGATGCAGAAGCTGCTCAAAGAGATATTCTTAAGAAAAGAATTTCAGTTTTTCCAGAAGGTTTTTTTGTAGCTGAATTGGATAATGAAATTATAGGATTTATTAATGGAGGCGTAACAAATAAAAATCATATAGAAGATGAATTTTTTGCAACTATGAATCTTCATATTCCTAATGGAAACAATATTGTAATTTTTGGTCTTGATGTACATCCTAAACATCAAAGAAAAGGATACGCTAAAGAGTTAATGAATCATTTCATAGAATCAGCAAAAAAAGATGGTAGGAAAAATGTATTACTTACCTGTAAAGAACACTTAATAGAATTTTATAAACAGTTTGGTTATCTAAATGAAGGGATCTCTGAATCTGTACACGGTGGAGCTAAATGGTATGACATGTATCTTGAATTACAATAATAAAAGAGTGCCTTTTTTAAGGCACTCTTAATATTTTACATACTTTTTTCTGCTATCTTAGCAAGAGGACTTCTCTCGACTTGATTTAAAGCGACATGTCCTGTTATTTTATATTCTTTCATTTTTTCTACGGTATATACAAGCCCATTTGATCTTGAATCTACAAAAGCATTATCAATCTGATTATCACTCGGATCCCCTATAAATATAAATTTAGAATGTTCTCCTGCCCTTGTTAACATTAATTTTGACAAATGTGGTGTCATTTCTTGTGCTTCATCTACTATTATTAGTGAGTTTGTAAATGTCCTTCCCCTCATATATGTAAAGGTCTTTGTCTCAATAACTCCTCTTTCTCTAAATTGCTCTATAAAATCATCTACCGTAAACATTGGTTTTTCACTATTTTCTTCTTCATCTCCATATTTCATATCAGATAAATTCTCTATGGCATCATAAAAACTTCCCATCCAAGGTTTTAATTTTTCTTTCTCATCTCCTGGTAAAAATCCTATATCATTTCCTGCTGCTACTACAGGTCTTACAAATACAATTTTCCTGAATTTATTTGATTCTATTACACTTTGCAACGCCACCGCTGTAGAAAGAATTGTTTTACCTGACCCGGCCCCTCCTATTATAGATACAAAGTGGATATTTGGATCCATTAGTAATTCAAATGCCATTTTCTGCTCTCTATTTATAGGTTTTAACCCCCAGGCTTTTTCTTTGACGTATTTTAACGGAACTATTTTTTCTCCATTATACCTAGCTATAACTTCATGATTACTTTTATCATTACTGACTATATGTAAGAATTCATTAGGATATATTTTTTCCTCTATATCTTTTGGTAATAATAATCCACCTTCATATATTTTATTTATTTCTAAAGATGATCTCATAATTTTTGTATACCCTTTATATACCTCATCTATATCTACTTTATCGTATTTATAATCTTCCACTGTAATTCCTAATGCGTTAGCTTTAATACACATGTATAGATCTTTTGAAACTAATATAGTAGGAATTTCTTTATTATCCTGCTGCAAATTTTTAGTTACCGCTAAAATCTTTGTATCATCTTTTCTAATATCCATTCCGTTAGGCAAACAATTAATATTCATATGATTTATTTCTATTTTCAACATTCCTCCATTTGGAAGTTTGATCCCTTTTGATAAGTCCCCACCTTTCATGAGATTTTTTAATTCTTTTGCTACACATCTAGCATGATATCCAACTATTCCCTCTCTTTTTTTAAGATTGTCAAGTTCTTCTATACATAATATAGGTATGATTATATTATTGTCGGAAAACTTGTGCATAAACTTAGGATCGTGAATCATTACATTAGTGTCGATTACATAGTTCTTTATTTTAGAACTTTCACTATTTATATTAAAACCCCTCTCTAAAATGTGTTTTATATATTATATTCTTTTAACTAGACTTTATTAATGTTTTCACACCAAAGGTGCAATCAAATAATAAACTAGTCCCTTTAACAGGCTATTTATTATGTATCACACCTAACATCCACTTATATTTTTACAACTTTAACCATTAATTTCATTAATATTGTAGTAATCACGCATAACTTGCCTTATTATCTAATATTATATTGTTAGATTGCGCTCTTTCTGTTAAAATAGAACGTGTGAATTTTTTTGTCAACAACATACTTTTATATAGATGTTGCTATTATAATAACCATATTCAGAAAGGAGATACTACTATGATTTACTCACATGAAGTAAAAAATATGTGTACAGTTGCAAAAGGTCCTAAACATGGTCCTGCTCCAATCCCAGAAGAAGGAAAATGGGTTAAGTCTTACCAAATATCAGATATATCTGGTTTAACTCACGGTGTGGGTTGGTGTGCTCCTCAACAAGGTGCGTGTAAACTTACATTAAACGTTAAAGAGGGAATTATCGAAGAAGCTTTAATTGAAACTCTTGGATGTTCAGGTATGACACATTCAGCTGCTATGGCTTCAGAATTACTCCCAGGAAAAACTTTACTTGAAGCTTTAAACACAGATTTAGTTTGTGATGCTATTAATACAGCTATGAGAGAATTATTCTTACAAATAGCTTATGGTAGAACTCAAACTGCTTTCTCTGAAGGAGGCCTTCCAATAGGTGCTGGTCTTGAAGATTTAGGTAAAGGTTTAAGATCTCAAGTTGGTACTATGTACGGTACTAAAGCTAAAGGTGTTAGATATTTAGAAATGGCTGAAGGTTATGTAACTCAACTTGGCTTAGATGAAAATGATGAAGTAATTGGTTACAAATTCGTTCATCTTGGAAAAATGATGGACATGGTAAAAACTGGTCTTGAAGCTAATGAAGCAATGGTTAAAGCTACTAGTCAATATGGTAGATTTGATGATGCTGTAAAATATATAGACCCAAGACAAGAATAATAATAGAGGGAGGACAATAATTATGGCTTTATTTGAAAGTTATGAAAGAAGAATTGATCAAATTACACCTGTATTAGAGCAATACGGAATGAAATCTCTTGAAGAAGCAGATGCTCTCTGTAAAGAAAAAGGTATCGATGTATCTGAAATAGTAAAAGAAATTCAACCAATTTGTTTTGAAAATGCTTGCTGGGCTTATACATTAGGTGCTGCTATTGCTATTAAAAAGAATTGTACTAAAGCTGCTGACGCTGCTGTTGCACTTGGAGAAGGTCTTCAAGCTTTCTGTATCCCAGGTTCAGTTGCTGACCAAAGACTTGTTGGTATTGGTCATGGTAACTTAGCTTCAATGCTTTTAAAAGAAGAAACTAAATGTTTCGCATTTTTAGCTGGTCACGAATCATTCGCTGCTGCTGAAGGTGCTATCGGTATTGCAAAATCAGCTAATAAAGTAAGAACTGAACCTTTAAGAGTTATCCTTAATGGACTTGGAAAAGACGCTTCTTACATTATCTCAAGAATCAATGGTTTTACTGCTGTTGAAACTGAGTATGATTACTATACAGGAGATCTTAAAATCGTTGAAGAAAAAGCTTTCTCAAACGGTGAAAGAGCTAAAGTTAAATGTTATGGTTGTGATGATGTTAGAGAAGGTGTTGCTATAATGGCACACGAAGGCGTTGATGTATCTATTACAGGTAACTCAACTAACCCTACTCGTTTCCAACATCCAGTTGCTGGAACATACAAAAAAGAATGTTTACAACAAGGTAAAAAATATTTCTCAGTAGCTTCAGGTGGTGGAACAGGTAGAACACTTCACCCTGATAATATGGCTGCTGGTCCTGCTTCTTATGGTATGACTGATACTATGGGAAGAATGCATTCAGATGCTCAATTTGCAGGTTCATCATCAGTTCCAGCTCACGTTGAAATGATGGGACTTATCGGTATGGGTAACAACCCAATGGTAGGTGCTTCAGTTGCTGTAGCTGTTGCTATCGAAGAATCATTTAAATAAATTTTAACTATTACCCAAGTATTGGTGTTTCTTTATAGAACCCGATATTTGGGTTTTTGTTTGATTTTTTATTGCTTAATAAATATCTATACAAAAAAAGATAATCACTGGTATCTACAGTAATCATCTTCTAATTATAACCATTATTTACCCCACTAAATCCTAAATTACTTACAATAAATAATAAATTCATATACTAATGAATTTTGTTTTTTTCATATCCTAAAATTGAATTATCGAACTTCCATAAGTTAATCCTGCACCAAATCCTGATAAAACAACTTTTTTGCCTTCTAACATGTTCTTTTCTCTAAGTTCATCAAGCGCAATCGGTATGCTTGCCGATGATGTATTCCCATAGTATTTCATATTCATATAAAATTTATCTATGTCCACTTCTAATTTTTTTGCTATTCTATTTATAATTCTTTCATTTGCTTGATGCAATACAAATAAATCTATATCATTAATATCAGTTTTATTTTTCTCAAGTACTTCTTTTATAGACTCTCTTACTTTTTTAGTTGCAAAATCAAATACTTTTCTTCCATCCATATTAAATCCATTTTCTCTTTGTGTTTCATAAAAAGGTGTTTTTTCGTGTTGTATTTCATAAGTCAAGGCATCCCAGTCTTCACCTATTGAATGGTTTACTACATCTATTATGCCTTTTTCTTCGCTTGCCTCAACAACAACTGCACTTGCTCCATCCCCAAACAAAATACATGTGCTCTTATCTTCCCAATTCATTGTATGTGAAAGTTTTTCAACCCCAATTACTAAAGCTTTCTTATATTTACCGGAAGCAATAAATTGATCCACTATATCTAACCCGTACACAAAACCTGTACAAGCAGCATTTATATCCAAACACATCGCATTAGTTGCTTTTATTTGTTTTTGAACAATACAAGCTATAGAAGGTGTTTGATATTCAGCAGTTATAGTAGCTAAAATTATTAAATCTATTTCCTCAGCATTTACATTAGCATTTTCTAATGCTTTTAAAGCTGCATAAGACGCCATATCATAACTTCCTTCTTTATCGGCAATATGTCTATATCTAATACCTGTTCTTGGATAAATCCAATCATCACTTGTATCTAAAAATTTACTCAAATCATCATTAGACACAATTTTTTCAGGCAGATATCTTCCAGTTCCTATTATTCTTGAATACATAATTTACCTCCTCGTAATTTAAACCCTATTACTCATCAAAGTATTATTAATTTAAATCACTTTGATTATCAAACTATATTTATTATATCACAAATTACTTTGATAATCAAAATAATATTAGGAAATTCACATAAAAATAGAAACGTATCTTCTCCAGATTATTAATGAAGTGAATAATCCTCACTGCTAAGAACCTCTAATATTATTACGCACTTGAAAATAAATTGACTTATTTATTTTTTTTACATACCTTAAGCTATTATAACTTTCCTAATAAATAAAAGACACTTGATATCCAAGTGTCTTTTATTTAGACATCATAGTCTACAACTGTTCTTTCTTTTACAACAGATTTAATATATCCGCCTGCTTCTATATGATGAGGATTTGTTTGATAACTTTGCAAATCTTCTTTTGTCTTAAATGTTGAATACAAGGCTATATCATAAGCCATTTCTGAACTATTATAATTAATCCCTACTTCTATTTCAACAATTTCATTAATTTTTTCTTTTAGCCCTTCTAATAATTTCTTTACTTTTTTTGATGTTTCTACTTTATCTAATTCTTCCTTTAAACTCCACATTACAATATGTTTTATCACAGTACATTCCCACTTTCGTTTATTTTCATTTGATTTTACTTAATATATTCCATTTATTTTATACTTTTACTATTAAAATAAATCTCTTTTATTAAATTTAGCAGTCATAAATCTCTTCATTACTTTAGGCGTTGTTAGCCATTTGATTTTTTTACCATTGTCATTGTTTTTTATTATTTGATCTACTAAGTATGTTGTTACTGGCTCTACCTCATCTGCTAATATATTATAGACATTTTTTATTCTTTTAGCTTCTTCTTTATTTTCTGGTAGTGAGTTTTTAAGAAAATCTGTTGCAACCATTCCCGGACTTAATGTTCCTATTTTAACACAGGTATCTTTGGCTTCTAGGCTTAATGATTCAGTAAAATAAGAAACAGCCTTTTTTGATGTTCCATATAAACTTATTTTATCACCTTTTCTATTATCGCTACCAAATCCCTCCATATTATATATATATCCATGTTTTTGCTTTAACATTTGATTCATAGCAACTTTAGATCCATTAAATACACCTTTTATATTTATATCTATGACTTTATCTAATTCTTCTGTTTCTATTTTCCAAAGTTTTTTTCGAGGTTGATCTACTCCAGCATTATTAATCCAAATGTCTATTTCTCCAAAGTTAATTATCGATTTTTTACATAACGCTTCAACTTCATCTATATTAATAAAATTTGCTGAAAAACCTTGTATGTTTTTTTCATCATTGATATATTTTAAATCACTGAGAGCTTTATCAACACTTTTGTTTGTTGTTCCATTGATTGTAACTTTATGCCCTTTTTCTAAAAATCTTCTTGCAAGCCCATTCCCAATACCTTTTGTACTACCACTTATTAAAATGTGCATATATCCATCCCCTTTAAATTGAATACTTACTAGTTCATTTCAACTAACACACATGCTTCAATTGTATTTATGTTTTTTTCTTTGGCTGCACTTAATAACTCTTCACTTACTGTGCCCGGTTGCAACCATATATTTTTAATACCTAATTCATCACATTGTTCTAACACTTTCATCCCTATTCTTGGATTAACTACAAAATTAACTATATCTGGTTTAACTGGTAATTCAAGAACTGTTTTGTATGCTTTATCTCCATCTATTTCATCATACTTAGGACTTACAGGATATACTTCATATCCTTTATCTTTTAATCTTTTATAAATTTTATATCCAAACTTATCCTCATCTTGTGTTGCACCGACCACTGCCCATATTTTAAACATTTCTAATTCTTGATTATTCATATAAACCACTCCATTCATATATATTTTTTTACCAAACTCATACAATTATATTATACATCATTTCTAATTATTAATTCACATCATATTATTTTTATTATTTATAAAATATATAAAGCATGTTAAAATAATAACCAAGTCAGGTTTAACAGTGATATTTTGTTTATTTACAATGCAGTAAAATGCGGTAATATCGGCGCTCTAGCGAATTTTGCTAAGGTCGTAAATAGGCAAAATATCCTGTTAAATGGACTTATTTATTATTTTGAGATGCCTAAAGACTATTTTATGTTTTATAACTACTAATTTATAGTAATATAGAACTTTCCTGAAAATCAAAAAAGCTAAAACTTAATTATAAGTTTTAGCTTTTCTATCAATTTATATTTTTATACCACTTCATTAACTTTTAATATTTTTTTACTTCTTGCTATTTGACTAAGTACAACGGCTACAAATAAACCTGCGCCTATTACGTCTGATTGAATTCCTGATACTAATAAACATAATGCAGCTACAAATAAAGCTATTCTTTCTATCCATATTGTTTTTATTTTTAAGTATCCTTCTGCCCCTGCACCTAATGCTACTATACCAATTACTGCTGTTATTATTGCTACAGCTCCACCTATAATAGTTACATCTTGTAACAATAACTCTGGTGAATACACAAATACAAATGGTACAATAAATCCTGCCATAGCTAGTTTAACAGCTGTAAATCCAGTCCAGAAAGGATTTGAGCCTGCTATTCCGGCCCCTGCATATGCCGCTAATGCTACTGGAGGTGTTAAGTCTGCTACTACTCCAAAGTATAATACAAATAAATGTGCAGCGAGTGGTGATACCCCTAGTTTAGTTA
>Ga0209013_10004299_pt1 | contig 12516 bp, 12 predicted proteins | sample Cruoilmetagenom2_FD_187291 | JGI IMG/M metagenome (GOLD analysis project Ga0209013, IMG submission 187291) | Oil polluted marine microbial communities from Coal Oil Point, Santa Barbara, California, USA - Sample 2 (SPAdes) (version 2) | ecosystem: Environmental > Aquatic > Marine > Oil seeps ...
GAATCGCCTTGACACCCGATGCACCCCAATCTAGAATCTGCTCCCGTCTGTGTGCGAAAGTGGCGGAATTGGTAGACGCGCAAGATTCAGGTTCTTGTGCCCGCAAGGGTGTGGGGGTTCGAGTCCCCCCTTTCGCACCAACAACTTAGCTCACTTCACGGCCCTCGCCGGATACCAGTGAAACCCCCGCGTCTCGCGCCCGTCTCGCAGCCGGTGCGTGTTCAAATTTCTCGTGACACCCTGGGACACGCCCAGAGAGAATCGTGCATTGGTCAACGACAACTCGCTTGACCCCGTGTGATTGACGGAATATCTTGACAGTTGAGTGAATCACCAGCAGCGACAACCGAGGAAACCTGCGATTTCCACAACGTGGAGTTTGGCGGACTATCGGATCCTGAAACCCCAAGACGAAGGAGTTGCGCCCATGATATCGAAAAAGATTTTGCTGTCGGTAATTGTCGCCCTGGTCTTCGTTTCCGGTCCCGCAGTGGCCCAGGACAGACCAAACATTGTCCTAGTTTTCATGGACAACTTCGGTTACGGCGAGTTGGGTGTCTACGGAGGCGGGATCACGAGAGGAGGGGCGACCCCTCGCATCGACACACTGGCCGAAGAGGGACTCCGCCTGACCAACTTCAATGTCGAGGCCCAGTGCACTCCAAGCAGGGCGTCTCTGATGACAGGACGGTATCCCATTCGCAGCGGCACAGGCACCGTGCCGATTACAACTGGGCTGTATGGGCTGACTCAATGGGAAGTCACTATGGCGGAGATGCTCTCCGACGCCGGTTATGCCACGGGTATGTTCGGGAAATGGCATCTCGGCCATACGGAGGGCCGTTTCCCAACCGATCAGGGCTTTGACGAATGGTATGGCGTCCCGAACTCAACTGACGAGAGCCTATGGCCCGACCAGGCGCAGTTCAACGCGGTGGTTGAGGAAAACCTCAGCCCGTATGCGGTGCCGGAGTACGTTTACGAGGGGAGAAAGGGCTCCGCACCGAAGAAGGTGAAGGTCTACGACAGCGCATTGCGGCCGGAGATCGACGGGGAGCTGACTGAGCGAGCGAAGGATTTCATCACGCGAAGTGCGAAGTCTGGCAAGCCATTCTTCGCCTTCCTGCCCTACACGCAGACCCACATGCCGGTGGTGCCGAGCAAAGAGTTCGCTGGCAGGAGCGGCAACGGCGACTGGGGTGACGTGCTCATGCAAATCGACGCCTACACAAGTCAGTTATTGGACACCATCGATGGGCTTGGCATCACCGACAACACCATCTTCATCTTCACCGCGGACAACGGGCCTGAGATGCTGCCTGGTCACAACGGCTGGAGCGGGCCTTGGAGAGGGAGCTATTTCACAGGCTTGGAAGGGTCGCTTCGTGTTCCGTTCATCATGCGTTGGCCGGGAAAGGTTCCGGCGGGTAAGGTTTCGAATGAAATCGTTCACGAAATGGACCTATACGCGACCTTTGCCGCGATCTCAGGCGGCACGGTGCCGAGTGACCGGGTGTTCGACGGCGTCGATCAATCTGATTTCTTTCTGGGCACACAGAATAAATCGAATCGTGATGGATTTATGGTCTATGTCGGAAACGATGTCTTCGGCATCAAGTGGCGCAACTGGAAAATGATGTTCCAGGAATATAATCGCGGTACAGACGAAAAAAAGACGTATGGCTTTCCCCGCTTCTTCAATCTCTACAACGACCCGAAGGAAGAGTATCCCCTGACCAAGGCCACGGCAGGTCACTTCTGGGTCCGTTGGCCGATGGGAGAGATCCTTTCCGCGCACGCGGCTTCACTGCAAAAGGAGCCGCCGATCCAGGCCGGAACGCCTGACCCTTACGAGCCTGTTCGGGGGCAGTGATTGAACAACTGAGGAGCGGAGTGGTCCTGGCCGCCTAGCCTGGAGGAATCTCCATTACGAACCGGAAGCACCTCGTATGCTCAACAAGAGCCACATGACATCGTATCTTGCGGAGTTGGCCCTGTGGGGGTTCGAGTCCCCCCTTATCGCGCCAATGGCTTACATCACATTCAAGCCCGCCAGAATCTACCCGAAACCCCCCGCGTCTCGCACCCGAGCCTGGTGGGCGGGCTACCAGAGATCCACCGACCCGGACGCTCTCCACGCCCACTAGGCGACCAGGACCGCCGCCAGCACCAGGTCGTCGTCGAAGGCGAGTCCAGCTGCCGCGTAGCAGACGACAATCACACGTCGCCGTCCTCTTTTTCCGTGACACCGGGTTTGGTAAGCAGGCGGATCTCAGCCGCGATCTTCGCCCGCACCTCCAGGCTCGGCACGTACCGATTGATGATGTCAACGATGCCGGCCACCAAGAGCATCAGCCGTTCGATCGAGATCGAGTGCTCGTCGTCCAAAAGCCTCTTCCTTTCGGCGTCAGCCAGTAGCTTGATGGTGGACCGCGCTTCACGGATCGCATGAAGCGCTGTCCGTAGCTCTCCCGCCCGCTCGGCACGATCCAGAATCCGAAGGGCGCGGTCCTCAAGGCCGCGGACCCGGGCTAGCAGGTCATCGCCCCTCGTTACGTCGGCGGCCTCGCTCGCCTTCGCCAGCGCCTCGGCGATGTGCCCTCCTTTGCGGTGCCGGTGGACAGCGTTACGCCCGACCCCGAAGCGTCTCGCAATGTCTCGCACCGACCCACCCTCAACAAGAGCGCGGTCGATTTCACCGCGCTGCGGGTGGTCGCAAATCGAGCACCTGGGCGACACTTCAGCACCCCCCGGGCCCGGCCCCAGCACCGACCGCCGCCGAGACATGGGCGAGACACTCACCCGCAGCCGTCGGAGGAGGCAGCCGCAGGCGAGGCTCGCCACTAGATAGGCACTCTCGTGATCGCCTTCAAACGAGCCAGACCCCGCACGTTTTGGAGAAATCCGTTAGTATCGCTAACATTGAGTTAGGTCATTCAACTAGAAGACGCGTATATCCCGTTGGAGGGCTGTCGTTACCCATGAGCAAAAAGCTCCTCACTACGTTTGAAGGTGTCCGCGCAGCACTCCTTAACAATGACTCAGCGGCGTTGATCGAACTCGTCGCTGATGACTATTGCGGATTCGATCCGAATGGTGGCAGGCATGATCGAGACATGATGCTTCAAGCCTATGGACCCGGCGGCGTTGAACTGGACACTTACGAAACACGGGACGTAACAAGCCAAGTGATCGGTGACGTTGGCCTCCTGATGGGTGTAGGCAAGCTCAGTGGAAAGTACGGTGAGCATCAGTTCAAACACAACCTCAGATTCCTCGACGTCTTCGTACGACGTGGTGGATCCTGGCTACTGCTCGTATCTCAAGTCACTGAAATTGAAGAGGCCTAACAACTCGCTCAAGCGGACCCAAATCCGCGCGTTGCGCGGCTCTGGTCCACTTAGCTCGAAACGTTAGGCTCGAACTGGGAGAACGCGATGAGCACAGCCGAATTCATCATCGGGTTGGGTGGACTCGTGCTAGCAGTATTGACGTACTTCGCTGGCGTTGAACGGGGAAAGCGGTATCGCACCCAAGACCAACAGATCAGACAGCTCGAAAGACAGGAAGACCACGCCGTGAGACTGGAGAGCGAGCGTGAAAACCGAATAACAAAAGCACTGGAAAGCTATCGTGCCTTGGTGCACAGTACGCAGTCCAGTAACCTGAACGGAATGCTCCGCGCTGGAGTCCTCAGTCTCGAATCGAGCGATGAAGTTGCCCACGCTTGCCAAAGAATAAAGAGCGAGGGTCTGACCCTGGGTATTCCCGACACATACATGACAGAGCTTCGTGATTGTGATCTGCTCTTATTCTTCAAGCTCCTCAGCCAACGTCCAGATGATGCCAGGACGGGCGGCGGGGTCCGCCGTATCATCGAAGAAGTCAGAAACAGCCAAAAGGAAGTGGAGGCATAGGCAGTTGACGCCTAACCTCGTTCCAGCGGACCTGATGCTGCGCTGCGCGGCTTCGACCCGCATAGCGAACTCAGCCTAAATTCTGATCGCGGGTGAACGGCACCACCACCGAGGGTGCGGCCTCGGCGTCGGCGTCGGCCTTGCCGAGCATCGCCCGCACCGCAGCCACCAGGTACGGGCGCACGGCCTCGGGGTTGGCGGCGGTGTAGGTGGCCGTGACCCCCTGCCGGGCTGCCCGGCTGTGCCCCAGGATCTCGGCCACCACGTCGGCGAATGGCGTCAGGCCGTACAGGGTGCGGGCGAGGGTGTGCCGCAGCGTGTGCCACCCCGGGCGTGGGTCGTCGCGCTCGGTCTCGTTCGCGTCCTCGCAGCTCAGGAACCCCGCCAGCCGCGTCCAGCGGTATCGACAATCGCCCAGGTGCCCGCTGTGCGCCCGGTCGGATGGGAACACCCACGCCGCGCCCTTGGTCGCCGCTTCGCGTCGGCGCTTCAATAGCTCGACCGCCTCGGGCACCAGCGGCACCAGGTGCGGGCGACCGCCCTTGAAGTCCTCGGCGGGAATCCTGATCCCCGGGTGGTCTCCGTCGAGGTCGCCGGGTTTCAGCGTCCACCGACCGCCGTCGGGCACCAGCTCACCGACCCACTCCCACCGCAGCCCTGTCAGGTTCGACCGCCGCAGCCCGGTCACCATTGCGAGCACGACCGCGTCGGCGAACGCCCCGCCCTCGGCCTCGACGCCCTCCAGGAAATCGGGCAGCCGGTCGGCAGCGATGAAGGTTCGCCGCCCTACCTCGTGCTTCGGCTCGATGCCCCGGCAGGGGTTCGGCGGGTGGTGGTCCTCATCGGCGTAACGCCACATCGACGACAGCAACGCCTTCGCCCTGTTCGCTGCCGTCGGGCCTCCGCGCTGCAAGCCGTTGACCTCGATCCCGTTATAGATTCGCGTCGTCAACGCCCGCACCTCGGCGCGGGTGATCTCGGTCAACGGTCGGTCGGCCCAACCCTCTAGGAACGTTGACCAATTCAGCCGGTCGGCGGCGATGCCCGTCGGCTTGCGCCCCAGCGTCTCGACCTCCGCCCTGTACAGCGTCCACAGGTCGCCCAGCGTGTTGATGTCGCCCGCGGGCGGTGGCGCGTCGGGGTCCTCGCCCTGCTCGAAGGCGGCCCGGTACTCGGCGGCCTTGTCGCGGGCGGCCTTCACGGCGAAGTGCTCGCGGTGGTAGTCGCCGAGCCGCCGCCAGGTGTCGCGCCCTTCGAGCCGCCCACGCACGTACCAGGTTTTCTTCCCCGACGGGCGGACCCGCAGCACCAGGCCGCGGCCCTCGGTGTCTATCACGTCATACTTCCCGGCCTTCGGTTTCAGGCTGTCCACGATCCGAATGTTGAGCCGTTTTCTCTCGTTCGCCATGCTGGCCCCCTTCGACCTCGCACCCGTTTAGCTCCGTTCGACCCCTTACGAGACGGGCGCGAGATCGGTTCCGGCCTCCTGTCTAGTGTGTTTCCGTCTCGCATCCGTCTCGCAATTGGCGCTCGTGTCTCGTGCAATCGCATGATACCTCATGAATCCTCATAATGTCTAGTGATTACACTAAATATTGAGGTTAAATAGGTTGTGATCTCATCGAGGCGAGAAAAGATCGCGGAGACGGAGCCTCAACACTAGTTTCAGGTTCTTGTGTCTGCAAGGACGTGGGGGTTCGAGTCCCCCCTTTCGCACCAATAACTAAGCTCCAATACGCCGCCCCAATCATGAGCCCTGAGAGGTCCGTGGTTCACTCTTGGTGCGCTTGAACTCAACTGACAGCCACCACCAATCTCCTAACGCCCCCCTTGCTGCGATACCATGCCCCAGGGGAACCACCAACAATGAGTGACCTCATCGGTCGCACCCTCGGGCACTACCGCATCACCGCCAAGATCGGCGAGGGCGGGATGGGGGTCGTCTGCCGGGCTCGGGATGAGCATCTGGATCGGGACGTGGCGATCAATGTGTTGCCGGAGGCTGTGGAATCCGCGGCGCGGGACCGGTCTCAGGCGCTGTCGTGACGGCGGGGACTCCCCGGGTGCGTTTTCTATGGGCCCTGTCACCGTTGGAGGACAGGTGGGGTCGGCTCGATCTTATCAGGAGGGGGTATTCCCGGTACGGATTTTGCGTAACATTTTCGGTGGCCCATAGACTGAAGGAAGAGGACACGATGAGAGGCTTTTCGATGATCGGTCCGTGGCGGGGCATGGTCGGCTGCATGGTGGCGATGGGGGTGTTGATCGTTGCCGAGATTGCTGCCGCCCAGGAGGCAACACAATCTAAAACCGACGCCAGACCTAGTCCCCAGGCGCCGGTCTTCCACGGCGAAGTGGACGTCAACATGGTCAACGTCTATGTAACCGTGGTCGATCGTGACCGTCGACCGGTGTCGGGGCTGACCGCTGCCGACTTCGTGGTAGAGGACGACGGCGAACCCGTCAAGATTTCCAACTTTTCGGCGTTCGGAGATTCTGACGTGGAGATGTTGTCTGACGATTCGGCATTGGTCGAAGATTCGGGCTCACCTCCGATATCACGGGTGGTCGCTGGAGGTTTGTCGCAGCCGACCCGGGTGGTGCTGTTGTTCGACAACGCCAGTCTCGAAAAGTGGCAGCGAAAGCGCGTGTTGAAGAACATCGACGGCTGGCTGGCCACGGTTACCGCCGACATGGGCCGGGTCATGGTAGCCTGCCTGAAGCCCGAGCTCGAGATCGTGCAGCCCTTCACCTCCGACGCCGCCTCCCTGCGGTCGGCGTTGGAAAAAACCGCCGACGAGCCGACCCAGGGCGATATGATCAAGCGCAACAAGCGAATGCTCGTGCGGTCCATGCAGTCGGCGCGGACAGTGGGTACCGACGTGGGGCCTGGCAGTGCCATGTCCGGCTCGTCCGGTTCCTCCGGCGGTGGAGGCGGAGGAGGAGGCGGAGGAGGAGGCGGAGGAGGAGGCGGAGGAGGAGGCGGCGGCGGCTCAAACCGCGGCTTCACGGGCGTGGGCATAACTACCTCCACCGAGACCGGGGTCGTTCAGGCGCGGCAGTATCTCAACCAGATCAACATGTATCGGCATCAGGAGTACATCCGTATGGGGATAACCCTGTCGGGGGTCGACCAGCTGGTACGTGGCATGTCCGGTCTTGCCGGACGCAAGGACGTGGTGTGGATCGGTGAAGACATCATGCTGCGGCCCGCCTTGGACGTATATCAGGTCTACCACACGAAGTTCAGCCGCCTGTCTCGGGATCTCGTGGTCGACCGGCCGGAGATCTGGTCCAGCGAGCTCGAGCTGACCAGACAGTTCCAGCGGGTTGCGGGATCCGCCCAGGCGTCCAACACGGTGCTCCATGTGATCGACGCCTCGGACCGCGGCCGGGAGATGGCCGCCGCCGACTTCGGCGCCTCGGACACGGTGTCACATTCTTCCTCGATTCAACGGGGCGTGGGCGCCACCGGCGGGTACGACCTGTCGCAATCGCTGGGCCTGACCGAGGGGAGCCAGTACTTGGCTGGCGCCACCGGCGGATCATCCCTCGGCGGTACCAGTAACTACGAACCCTATTTTGACCTTCTGGGCGATTTGATGAATTCGTACTACTCGATCGGTTACAGACGATCCGGTGCTCCGGACGGGCGGCTCCACTCGATCAAGGTTGAGGTCCGCGGTGAGGGCCTCAAGGTGCGCACTCACGAGAGAGTCCCGAACCCGACCCGTGACCAGCGGCTCGCCGATCTCGCGGTGTCCCGGCTGTTGATCGACGAAGGGCCCAACCCGCTCGGGCTGCGGGTCGAGTTGGGCCCCGCCGAGCCGGCCGACGACGGTAAAACCCTCCAGGAGGTTGCAATCATGATCCCCGCTGGCAACCTGTTCCTCGTTCCCGCCGGCGATCGTCACATGGGTCGGCTCACCGTCGTGCTTCTGGCCACGGACGCCGACGGCAACCTGACGCCGCCGCGGATGATCGAGCTCGACCTGGCCATCCCCTCGAGCCAGTACTCGGCGGCGGCGACAGCCAGATCCCGGCTTCGGCTCATCATGGAGCCGGAATCCCAGGGGTTGGCCCTTGCGGTGAGGGACGAGGGGTCCGGTGTCACCGCGTCCGCCATGGCTTCCGCCGACTTCTGACGACAAAACCGTGAGACGGTGTCGTGACAAGTATGACCTGCGGGTGTGTTGGTACGGTTCGTCAGGCTGTTCTTCGGTCTCGTACTGGGCCAACAGAATGTCGAGCTGACGGATTTGGACCGGGTGATACGAGGCAGTGGAGCACTACCACGCCGTATCGAAACCTCAAATCTTTTCAGAATTCTCCGAACAGTATTCCACTGAGCCATTGAAAGCCCTCAGACCGTCCTTATCTGGAAAATATCGGTGCGAGATTAGAGAAGCTCTCTATACGCTTGCGTCCTCCTCTGGGGGTAACGGCGGGGTTTCTGTAGTGCACTCCTGGTGCACTTGAACTCAACAAACGGCATTATTCGGCAATCACCGACCACAACAAAGAGCGTAGAAGTCGTCCAGTAAGACCCTTCGTTTGTTAACGTTACGTCGCGTCAGTCGTTGGCATCTGTTGCCGCCGATAGGCCGCATTCCGGATTCAGGTTCTTGTCTGCCTTGGCAGGTGGGGGTTCGAGTCCCCCCTTTCGCACCAATAACTATGCTCCAGTGCGCCGCCCCAATCATGAGCCGTGAGAGGTCCGTGGTGCACTCCCGGTGCGCTTGAACTCAACAGACAGCCACCACCAATCTCCTAACGCCCCCCTTGGTGCGATACCATAGGCCGCGCGAACGGTTGCAGATGAGCTCCACAATGTCGATGCCGCTACTGCCTATCGGGTCGTGCCGGCGCGTGTTTGGCTGGCTACGTGGTGAGGTGGCGAGGAGTGTCAGGAGAAACGCTGATGAATGTAAAGGATGCAGAAGTCATGAATCAACTCGCCCGTGGAGTACGTCATCGTTCAATCATCGCCGTCATCGTCATGCTGCTCGCAACCGTCGCCTGTGTTGGAGAACGGGGGACGAAAGCTCGACGAGGGTTCGAGCTTGCCACGGGCGGCACATGTGGTGATTACTACCTGGGTGACATCAGGTCTAGCTTCGGCTATCAAATGGGGTCCAACGTGGCCGATCACACCGCTGGTGTCACCGTGACGATGACCTTTCCGGATGAAGTCTCGACGCCGATCCTGGCCACCTACCAGGTCACTTTGACCATACCCTCGCAGTTCGTGTTCCTGGGCTTCGATTCTCTGGGTTCCGGAGTTCAGATCGGTGCGTGGGATTTCGAGTGGAGTAACGTCGATGGTGTTTTCGACGGCGCCGACTTCACTATCGTCCACCGGAGTATCGATTTCGACACGGCCTACAGCGACAGCGACGGCTCTGGTTCATATACCCCAGGAGTGGATCCTAGTACCGAGTACTCGACCGGCGCCGGTGGCGTTCATGTCATCACCTTGACCTTGCCCGACGGAGGCATGGATCAGGCCACCTACGGAATGTGCTCCTACTTCTCTTTCGATGCCCGCTACACCTTGCTTGACGGTATCGTGCGGCTCCCGAACACTGCCGCTGACTACACCGTCGAACTCATGGCCATCTCGGTGGACCTCGATACCGGCAACGCCACCGATAACGTTTCGCCCCACCCACTCACCTACACAGAGCCCTTCGTCGTCAGCGTCGTCGGCCAGGGACACATCTTCTCCGACGGGTTCGAAAGCAGCGACACCTCGGCGTGGTCGTCAACCGTGCCCTGATTCCGGCCGAACCCATAGCACCCAAGCGGCTCGGGTGGACGCCTGGGGGTGGCTTCGATCACCCGGCGTTCTCCATGGTGCACTCCTGGTGCACTTGAACTCAACAAACGAGAGGCCAACCTATGCGCGATAGCGGCGCGGATGTGAAGCTCGTTTGCGAGAGGACCGGGGATGGTGAGGTCGGGTGTCGCGTCGGGCATGCGTCGATTCGCTGTCACCAGGGCCTGCATCACTGGCTGCCTTTATGCGTCTACCCTCGTTTGACAGTTCTCAACATACGACCCACATTAGAGGAAGTGTCTCCAAAAAGGACGGTGAAGCTGCGAGAGATGACTCCTCAGGGTTGTGTGCCCTGCTGGTTTGGAGGAGGGCTTTGGAAATCAGAAATTACATGAAATGAGCTAATCAAACGAATCAGAAGGAGGAGTAAATGAGCAAGAAGGCATCGGTAGGTATCGTGATCGTTCTCCTAGCAATCGGTACGTTCGGAACATCTTTGGTGCAATCAAAAGAGAATAATGGGGTCGCACATAGGGTTGACGCCCTCGAAGTCGCTGTGGAGGCACTACTGGCCGAGACAGAGTCACTTCGAGCTGACGTGGGCGCACTGCAAACCGAGAGCGCGACACGGCAGGGTGTCATCGATGGGTTGACCACCGAGCTTGCCGCTGCGCAAGGATTGATCGCAGAATTGGGAGCTGCCCTGGCCGCAGAGACGGCCGAACGGCTGGCTGCGGACGAAGCTCTTGAAGCTTCAATTGTCGCAAACGCCGTTCCGCAGAATCTCCTCGACTTTGCGAGCTATCTGACTGTTGAACCCGCAGGCGACGTAATCACACTTGAGGCGGGACATATCGGCCTGCTCGCACCAGGCGGTGAAGTGGCCATTGAAGCTATGAACGTTGGTGTGGATGCGACAGCGAATTTCGAAATCAAGGCCATGAACATCAAGAATAAGGCGCAAATGAATATCGAACTTGAGAGCATGAACATCACCACAAAGGCAGCGATGATGAACAAAATCCAAGGAATGATGGTCAACAGCCAAGCGGGTGCAATCAACACCGTCAAGGGCATGTTGGTGAAGATCAATTGAGGTGCGACATGAAAATATTCAGATTTTCAAAACCGTACTCGCACCGACTTGTGGTTTTCGGGCTCTGTTGCATCTTGGGTCCGTTGTCTGTCGCGCACTCGGGACAGCCTGCTGCACGCGTGACGGACATGCACGTGTGTCCAATGGTGACAGGTTTAGTGCCTCATGTCGGGGGCCCCATTTTGCCCCCTGGCGTTCCCACCGTTCTTATCGGCAGCCTGCCGTCCGCGACAGTTGGCACGATGGCTGTCTGCGTCGGGCCTCCTGACGTGATCGTGATGGGAGCTCCAAATGTGCTGATCGGCGGCAGGCCGGCAGCGCGAATGGGCGACATGACGGCCCACGGAGGGACTATAGTATTCGGTTCCTTTACAGTCTTGATTGGGACGTCTGGATCTAGCGGTGCAGTATCTCTGGGTGACAACCCTGCTGCTGAGATGGTCTCATTGCTTGAGGATCGAGCGACGTTCTATTCGGTGCTTTTAGATGAAGCAATAGACGAGGACCATGAAGAGGATTTGAACCAGGAAGAGGCGATTCGTAACGCTCAAGCCTCGGTGTACCTCGTGATGGGCGATATATACGAGGCGTTTGGTGATCATGTGGCGGCAAGTAGCGAGTGGGCTCGAGCCCTAGCTGCCATCGAGCCCACCGCGTCTATCTCGGAAACCCAGTTCGTGCTCGACACTTACACACGAGCGTTAGCCCTGAACGGTCGTATAGCAGAAGCACAGCAGATTGCCACAGAGCTTGACGAGGGTGGATGGCTGGACCCAGAGTTCCTGGCTTTCTGTGGGCGGCATGGGCTTTCGTGTGGCGATGATGGCTACGACCCCGACGCCTTCGATTACTCACTGGATGGGATCAACTCCTTCCTTGAGCATCAGGCCGATCTCTACGCTAGGCTATATGAGGATGAAGAGGCGAACCGCTTTGCCCAGGCATCGACGTACATCATCATGGGCGAGATCTATGAACTCTTCGGCGAAGGGGCCGCTGCTGAGAACGAGTGGGCACGGGCTCTGACTACTATTGAACCCGTGGCATCCACATCCGGGCTACCCTGGGTTCGTAGCACCTATGCACAAGCCTTGGCTTTGAACGGCCAAGTCGCTGAAGCCGAATTCATAATTGGAGAACTCGAAACCATCGGTGAGGTCGACTCAGGATTGTCGGAATTCTGTCTCCGGTATGGGCTCTCCTGCGGGGGATCGTAACTGAGGTTGTGCTGAGTTGTTGACTCTCCATGGTGCACTTCTGGTGCACTTGAACTCAACAAACGGCATTATTCGGCAGCAAGAGGCCACACTGAGAGCCGATCCGGGCGGACTAGCGTGCACGGCACCTTTTGCGCCTTTGCCGGGGATATCTGATGCGTCTTCTCCTCAGAACACCCCACAACATCCACACCTTTTCCCCATGACAGCCAAAGCAAAGAGACCCATATTGCTGTCACAGGGAGAAAGTCATGAAAATTCGGAGATGGATGGCCCGTGTGGGTGTGGCCCTTGGGATCGCTGTGTTCAGTCTCGTGCCAAGTTCGTCAAGTCAAGAGTGTCCCGAGTACGTGGACAGCATGTCGATCGAACGGTGGCCCTGGAGCCCCTCTCAAATAGAGATCTCCGGGTCCTATGCGTACCTCGGAGGTCGCTCCATCTCCATCACCGATGTCGCTGATCCTCAACGGCCGCTCGTTGTCAGCGAGGTGGTCGCAGGGGACGTCG
>Ga0209013_10004300_pt1 | contig 12515 bp, 13 predicted proteins | sample Cruoilmetagenom2_FD_187291 | JGI IMG/M metagenome (GOLD analysis project Ga0209013, IMG submission 187291) | Oil polluted marine microbial communities from Coal Oil Point, Santa Barbara, California, USA - Sample 2 (SPAdes) (version 2) | ecosystem: Environmental > Aquatic > Marine > Oil seeps ...
ATGGACTGATTCGTTATATCGTTTTACTTCGGAAAAAACGTTTCCATGCCTCAACGGTGCGGAAACGTTTTTTTATTTGTAAGAGTTCAGCAGCACCCCATCTGCACACGCTCAAAACGTTCTCCATAGAGGGGCTATAGCCTCCCGTCCTGATCGTGCACATCTGGAGCACTGCTGAACTCTTACAAGTTTGAGATAGAGACTACGTTGTACAACCCTGATGAACTGTTACTTTTTATTTGACAGTATCGTTTTTTTTTTACATTGTTGCGACCATGAAAACGCATATTGCCACAAATCTCCTGCAGTCAATTACGGCGCAGCAGGCCTTTGCCGAGGCCTCGACCGACCGGATTATCCAACTGGCCGAGTGGACGGTTGAGACATTTCGCTCCGGCGGGAAGCTCCTTATTTTGGGTAATGGCGGCAGCGCCGCTGATGCCCAGCACATGGCCGCAGAATTTGTCAACCGTTTCAAGATTAACCGCCCGCCGCTGCCGGCTGTTGCGTTGACCACCGATACTTCGATCCTTACCAGTATTGGCAACGATTTCGGTTTTGACCTTATTTTTGTCAAACAGATCCAGGCCCTCGGCAAGCCCGGAGACCTTGTTCTTGCCATCTCCACCAGCGGAAAATCACCCAACATTGTGAAAGCCGTTAAAACTGCAAGGGATATGGGATTGCAAACAGTCGCCCTGACCGGGGGGACATCCCGTCCCGGCGGCGACCTCGGACTGATTGTTGATCTGCTTCTTAATGTGCCGACGGACTCTACCCCGCATATCCAGGAAACACACCTCTGGGTCGAGCACATGGTCTGCGAACTGGTGGAAAAGGAGATATTCGGCTGATGATAGGGCCGCTTGATTTCAGTGAGCTGAAGACCTATTCATTGCATGACCGCCATTCCAAGGTCACTGTGGAAGATTTTGCCAAGCCGCTGAGTTCGGGCATGAGTGTCCGGCAGTTGCTTGAAAGCCTGCCGGGACAGCTTGCCGGCCGGGATTTCCCGGAACTTGTTCAGCGGATAGTTTCGTCATGCAGGGCCGGAAAACCTGTTATGCTGGGTATGGGCGCCCATGTCATCAAAGTTGGATTAAATCCGGTCCTCATCGATCTGATGCGTAAGAAGGTGATATCGTCCATTGCCTTGAACGGGGCAGGTATTATCCACGACGCTGAAATAGCCATGGTGGGCCGTACCTCGGAAGAGGTTGCCGATGTTCTGGGGGCAGGGGCTTTCGGTGCTGCCAGGGAAACCGGGGAAGTATTAAACGGTGCCATAAAAAGAGGAGCGCAAAAGAATATCGGCCTTGGCCGGTCGGTTGGCGAGGTGCTGTTGGAACAGGATTTTCCGTTTAACGATCAAAGTATCCTCGCCCAGGCCTGCAAACTGGATATTCCCGTTACAGTCCATGTGGCGGTCGGTACGGACATCATTCATATCCATCCCGGTGCGGATGGTGCGGCAACCGGCCAGACAACGCATTATGATTTCCGTGTATTCTGCAGCCTGGTTTCACAATTAGAGGGCGGCGTGTACCTGAACGTCGGCTCGGCAGTGCTGCTGCCGGAAATTTTTCTCAAGGCCCTGACCGTTGTGCGCAACCTGGGGCATGAAGTCAGGGACCTGACAACGGCCAACTTTGATTTTATACGGCAATACCGGCCGACAACCAATGTAGTGCATCGTCCTACTCTGGAGGGAGGCCGTGGCTTTAATTTTACCGGACATCACGAGTTGATGATTCCCCTGCTTGCCGCCGCTGTTCTGGACGGCCTTGCAGAATAACGAGCATGGAATAACTACATCAAATGAGAAAAGAAATTAAAATCGGCACACGGGCCAGTCTGCTGGCAGTTACCCAGTCAACCTGGGTCAAGGAGCAGATTGAAAAGCATCACCCGGGCACTACTGTCGAACTAATCAAGATCACCACCAAGGGTGACAAGATTCTTGATGTTCCCTTAGCCAAGGTCGGCGGCAAGGGACTGTTCGTCAAGGAACTGGAGGACGCCCTTCTTGACGGGCGGACCGATCTGGCGGTGCATTCCATGAAGGATGTGCCGACGGATTTACCTGACGGCCTGCATCTCGGCATAGTGACGGAACGTGAAAATCCCCGGGATGCCTTTATTTCCAACAAATATTCAGATGTCCTCGACCTGCCCCAAGGGGCCACAGTCGGCACGTCAAGCCTGCGCCGGAAATCACAGTTAGCCAGCCTGAGGCCGGACCTGATCATTGAGGACCTGCGCGGCAACCTTGATACCCGTCTGCGCAAGCTTGATGAAGGTCAGTATGACGCCATTATCCTGGCGGCTGCCGGGTTGAACCGGCTTGGCATGGCAGACCGCATTACCTCGTTGTTCTCCCCTGTCCAGATGCTGCCGGCAATCGGCCAGGGTGCGCTTGGCATTGAACTGCGCAAGGATGACGTCGAACTGCTTGAAGGAATATCCTTTTTGGACCATGCAATAACCGCCACGGCAGTTGCAGCGGAACGTTCTTTTCTCCTGCGGCTTGAAGGCGGCTGTCAGGTGCCGATCGGCGCCTTTGCGACGGCCGACGAAAAAAGCGTGACCCTCACCGGTCTGATTGCCAGTGTCGATGGCAGGGAAATCCTCAAAGATCAGGCGACCGGCCCGGCTGAGAAAGCGGCGGAAATAGGCACTGAACTGGCGGAAAAGCTTCTTGAAATGGGCGGCCGTCGAATTCTTGATGAAGTCTACGTAGATTAATTTCAACACCAATGAGTACTACAGCAATGTCCAGCCGGTCTGTCGGCAAGGTCTATCTTGTCGGAGCGGGTCCGGGTGACCCCGGACTTCTGACCCTGAGAGGGAAATATCTGTTAGAGCGCGCGGAAGTCGTTGTCTATGACTATCTGGCCAACAAGAAACTGCTGCGTCATGTTCCGGAATCAGCCGAACTCATCTATGTCGGTAAAAAGGGCGGCGGCCTGCATGCCTATACCCAGGAGGGAATCAACAATCTGCTTGTCGAGAGCGGCAAGGCAGGGAAAATGGTCGTCCGGCTCAAGGGAGGCGATCCTTTCATCTTCGGCCGCGGTGCCGAAGAGATTGAGGAGCTTGTTGCGGCAGGCATCCCCTTTGAGGTTGTGCCGGGAGTGACTTCGGCAACAGCCGCTGCAACATATGCCGGAATTCCCATAACCCATCGTCAGTATACGGCTTCGGTGGCCTTTATTACCGGCCATGAGGACCCGGCCAAGAAAAAATCCAATATTCACTGGGACAAGCTGGCAACGGGGGCGGGAACGATTGTTATTTTTATGGGTATCAAGAATCTGCCCATCATCACGAACAAACTTATTGAGAATGGTCGTGACCCGAAAACTCCGGTAGCGGTTGTGCGATGGGCCTCAACCCCGGAACAGCACTCGGTAGAGGGAACCCTGGAAACAATCACCGATGTGGTCCGGGAGGCCGGTATAAAACCGCCTGCCCTGATCATTGTCGGCGAGGTGGTTAAGCTCAGGAATACTATCGATTGGTATGAAAAACGACCACTCTTCGGGAAAAAGATAGTGGTTACCCGGACCAGGGAGCAGGCCAGCGAACTGGTTGCCCTCCTTGAAGAACACGGGGCCGATTGCCTGGAATATTCTACCATCCACATCGAACCTGTTGAGGATTACCGGATTCTTGACCGCGAGCTTGAAAACATAGGAGCCTGTCAATGGCTCATTTTTACCAGCATAAACGCAGTCACCTATTTTTTCAAACATCTCCATGCACAGGGCAGGGATGCCCGTTCTCTTGCCGGCTCGAAGGTCGCCGTTGTCGGGAAGGCCACAGGCGAAGAGCTGCTTAAATGTGGAATTAAAGCCGACCTGGTCCCTGAAAAATTTACCGGGGAAGGCCTGGCCGAAGCGCTTATAAATGTGGGGGTTACCGGCAACCGGATCGTCATTCCCAGGGCTATGGCTGCCCGTGACGTACTGCCTGACATACTCAAGGAGGCCGGAGCAGAAGTTGTCATCGCCCCGGTGTATCAGAATGTTCCCCCAAGGGGGAGAAAGGAGCAGCTACGCGAAGAGCTGGAAGAAAAAAATGTTGATATGGTGACCTTTACCAGTTCATCCACTGTCACAAATTTTCTGACCATGGTCGATGCCGCATCAGCAGACGAGCTGCATCAACTGCTGAACAATGTGCAGATTGCCTCTATCGGCCCGATAACCTCAAAAACAATTATGGACAGCGGACTCACGGTTGATGTCCAGCCGGAACGCTATACCATAGCCGATATGGTGAACGCCATTGTTGACCACTATCGAAATTCCACAAAATCGGCCTGAAATTGCCGGTCTGAAATATTCAGACCATCTGTACTGCAGGGAAAAGAATGAATTCGGGACAGTTGATGTGCCGGATACCGATGCTTCTGACGACACTGTAGCCGGGAGCGAGAAATCCCTGCTTTGCGGCCGCTGCCGGACTGTCATTACCAGCAGTTATCACGCTGTCGAGATCAACGGCAACCATCTCCACACATTTTTCAATCCCGCCGGTGTCGCCTATGAAATTTTTTGTTTCAAACAGGCAAGGGGATGCGCTATCCATGGGCAGCCCACTGATGAATTCAGCTGGTTCAAAGGATATACCTGGCAATTCGCTCTCTGTTCAACCTGCCGGATCCATTTAGGCTGGGTTTTCAGTTCATCGGATCATTCTTTTTACGGTCTGATCACCGGCAAGCTGATTGCAGAGTGAGTCAAATATCCATACCATGCATACCATGCATGCTTTGCCGGGTGGAGTCCATCCAGCTGTTTTCGCCGGTGATTAGAGCTATCAAGGCGGCAATCAGGGCGATAAGCGGCACAATAAGCCCAATGACGGTAATTCCCCACCAGATCAGCCTGGTTCCCGAACTGATCAGAAGCTCGGCTTCACCTTTGATAGATCTCAGGTCACGGTATACCGCTACCGTGAACAGCATGAGAAAGGGATAAAAGAGGAAGGAGATCAGGGGGCCGACAAAGGGAACGATACCGGTCAGCGTATAGAGAAACCAGATAATGAACAGTTTGCCAAAGGTGTTCCACCAGTTGCCCCTGACATATTCCATGCTGGCCAGTATGGAATCCATGCCCCGTTTGTCCTCTTCAATCAGAATATAGAAACTGAACGAAAACCAGACGAAACAGAGTATGCTTGGCAAAATTCCAAGGATAAGGCCGGTAACGATAATACCGGAAAAAATAGTCAGGACCCAGGCCATGGGCCAGAGGTATTCCCATCCCCTCTGGAAGGCCTCGATAATACCCAGATCTTCATCAACAACTATTGCCAGCATGGCTGTCTGGCACCACAGGGCAAGGACAGTGATGACGAGAAGAAGAACGCAGCTCAATGCAATAAGGATGAAAGTCCAGCTCTGATCAGCCTTGACATGGGCAAGTAAGGCCCCGCCAAATCCGGCACACAGGGCGAGGACCATTACCAGGCCGCCGAGAATGACCGTACTGATCAGAACAACCGCAAGGATGGGCAGGGCCCTTTCTTTATAATCTTCCCAGCTCGATGAAAAAATCTCACCGATGGTGGCAACCTCTTTACTCATCAATTCCCTCTTTTTTTTCTCTATTGCCGGTCAAAATTTTCCTGGCTTTTTCCTCTGCGCAGCCGGATATGAGGACCTGTTTTGCGCGGCTTTGCAGGCCGCTTTTAATTGCTATTGCCGATTTGGGCAGATGAAGTTCTTCGGCCAGAAAGGCAATAATCGCCTTGTTGGCGCGACCTTTTATGGGTGGCGTGGTAAGGCGGATTTTGAGGGCATCATTATGCAGGCCGGCCACCTGGTTTTTCTTTGCCCGCGGTTGCACGTGAAGTGTGAGAAGCAGTGAGCCGTCCGGCAGTGTACGCAGAAACGGCATGATTTTTCTCACCGCAGGGACAAAGCGATCTGCTGTAATGTCGGAACGAGAAAACTTTGCAGAAAAACAATGGCCAGAATGAGAACCATCGGGCTGAGATCGATCCCTCCCATGGATGGAAGGAAACGCCTGATACGGGAGAGAAGAGGATCTGTCACCTGGACCAGGAAGCGGACAATGGGATTGTACGGGTCTGCATTGACCCAGGAGATGACAGCGCGGGCAATGACGATCCAGATATAGGCGCTGAGGACAACATTGATAAGTTTTGCCAGGGCCATTAGAAAATTACTGAGCATAAACATTAGTACACGCCTCCGTTACGCCACTTTGCTGCCGGGAGTAATTCTATCTGAAACGGTGGATAGAACGAGCCGTTCATTGCCGTCATCATCTTTTTCCTTGGCTGCCAGAACCATGCCGTGCGAAGTCACCCCCATAAGCTTTGCCGGCTTGAGGTTCGCAACAATGATCACCTGCCTGCCGATTAACGCATCCGGTTCGTAAAAAGACGCTATTCCGGCGACAATTGTTCTTTCTTCAGGCGCTCTGACAGTGAGTTTGAGGAGCCTGTCGGATTTTTTAATTTTTTCAGCGGCCACTATCTCCGCCACCCGAAGCTCCAGTTCCTGGAATGTATCGTAACCCACCAGGCCTTTTTCCCGGACGGTTTCTTTTTTCTCCTTTTTTTCAGGCGTTGGCTGCTGTTGCTGCTTTTTGTTGTTCTTTTTGTCAAGCCTGGGGAAGAGCTGGGGTCCTTGCGATATTCTGGTCCCGGGTTTGAGTCCGCCCCATTTACCCGCGGTATCAAGGGTAAGTGTATCCTGCTCGGCATCAAGGCCGAGGGCCGCTGCCATTTTAGCAGCAGCCTGAGGCATGACCGGCCGCAGCACCAGGGCAACGATACGAAGCGCTTCGGCCAGGACATAAAGCACGGTCATGAGGCGTTTTTCCTGGGCCGGATTTTTGGCTAACTCCCACGGTTCATTGGTTACAATAAAGCGGTTCAGGAGCCCGATAACTTTCCAGACTTCCTGGAGCGCCCGGTGAAAGAGGAACCCGTTCATGTCTTGCCTGTACTGCTTTATCATATGCTCAACAGCCTTGATGAGCTCACGATCCACATCGTTCAGCAACCCTTTTTCCGGTTCCGGCACAACACTGCCGGCGTATTTGCCGATCATGGTCAGCGAGCGGGAAAAGAGGTTGCCAAGATCATTTGCCAGGTCCGAGTTCCGGCGGGCGACAATCGCTTCACTGGAAAAGGATGCGTCCAGGCCAAAGCTCATTTCCCTGAGGACAAAGTACCGGACCGTATCGACACCGTACTGTTCGACGAGTTCACCCGGGCGGACAACATTGCCGATGGATTTGGACATTTTGGTTTCGTCCACGTTCCAGTAACCGTGCACGTGTAAACGCTTATACGGTTCAACTCCCATGGCCTTGAGCATGGTCGGCCAGAAAATAGCGTGCGGTTTCAGGATGTCCTTGGCAATCACATGCTCGGAAGAGCTCCAGTAGCGTTCAAAATCCGGGCCGTCTGGATACCCGATACCGGTCAGGTAGTTGATCAGGGCGTCAAACCAGACGTAGGTCACAAAATTTTCGTCAAAGGGAAGGGGGATGCCCCAGGTCAGCCTCGATGTAGGCCTGGAAATGCAGAGGTCTTCCAGGGGCTCACTGAGAAAGGAAAGGACTTCGTTGCGGTACCGTTTCGGCGTGATAAACTCAGGATTGTTTTTGATATGATCAATAAGCCAGTCCTGGTACCGGCCCATTCTGAAAAAATAATTCTGTTCCGTTATCTCTTCGGGTGGCTTGAGATGATCGGGGCAGTTGCCCTCAACAAGCTCTTTTTCCGTGAGAAATCGTTCGCAACCCTGACAGTACAGGCCGGAATATTCGCTGAAATAGATATCGTCCTGGTCGTAAACTTTTTGTAGAATGTCCTGCACGGTCCTGATGTGCTCCGGATTGGTAGTGCGGATAAAATGATCGGGTTCAACGCTTAGCTGCGGCCAGGCCTCTTTGAATGCCCGGCTGACCCGGTCGACATATTCCCGCGGGGAAACACCTTCCGCTTCCGCTGCACGGGCAATTTTTTCACCGTGCTCATCGGTTCCGGTCTGAAATCGGACATCATCCCCGCACAACCTCCGAAAACGGCAGTAGGTGTCGGTGATAATGGTTGTATAGGCATGCCCTAAATGGGGCAGGGCATTTACATAATATATAGGGGTTGTGATATAGGTCGTCATTGATTGTTGTCTATTTTTTTTCCGGTCTTTTTTGGACAGGTTCTGCCGCTTTCCATTGTTCCTCGGTGAGGATTACGTGTTCTCCTTCCTTGTTGACAGTCAGGACACTTTCCCGGGTAGCCAGATGCCGGATCACCCTGAAAACATTCCCTTCATATGCAATTGACTTGCCGATGCGCGGCATTGCTTTTTTGATTTTTCTATACCAGTCGTACTCATAGGTCAGACAGCACAGCAATCGATTGCAGAGACCGGATATCTTGGCCGGATTCAATGGCAGGTCCTGTGTTTTGGCCATTTTGATGGAGACGGACTCAAATTTTTTCAGAAAAGAACTACAGCACAATTCCCGTCCGCATGCTCCAATCCCGCCTATGATCTGGGTTTCATGACGTACACCGATCTGGCGCATCTCAACCCTGGTACGAAATTCCTGCACCAGGTTTTTGACCAGTTCTCTGAAATCAACCCTGCTGTCCGCGGTAAAGTAAAAAATAATTTTAGAACCGTTGAAAAATCGCTCTACCCGAATCAAGTGCATGGGTAAATTGAGTTTTTTTATTTCCTCATTACATTTGGCAAACGCCTCTTTCTCAAGGCGCGGCAGCCGTTCATATTTTTCTTCTTCCTCGCGATTTGCCCGGCGGGTCGAGATATAAGAAACCCGCCGCTGCATGTCCGCTTCCGTAGCGTCAGGTGCGCGGCATATTACTCTGGCCGGCTCGGGGCCGTGGTCGGTCTGGGCAATAACTGCTTCCCCGCGGGTAAGGCTCGGTATCCTGGACTGGACAGTAAATTCCTGTCCCATCTCGCGAAAACGAATCCGGTAATAATAGAAGATATTGCTATCGACCGATTCCCGGTCCTGTGTTCCGTGGCTTCGGTCCGATGCCTCTGGGTTGACTTCCGGCATATTCTGTTCAGCTCCTCAAAAAGAGGGTTAGTACTGCTGTTGCGCTTTTGAATGTAACAGATGCAGAAAAAGTACTTCACAGACAAGACCCCTGTTGCAGTTCCTTACCAGGGCCTGTTCTGCATAATCAATGGCACGTATCTTATCAGAAAGTTCATCCAAGTTCCAGCGTTCTCTTGCACGGCTTACTTCCAGGTCCAGTTCATGGTTTCCTGTCTTTCCGGGAGCGGGAGTACAGAGGGCCGACATGGTTTCCTTGAAAAAAAGACGCAGCAGGGTCAACAACGGTTCAAGGCCTTCCTTGAAGTCCGCGGTTTTCGATGCAAGGAGGAGCGCTGTTTCAACTTCGCCGGCCGGGTCCGTCTGTTCCTGCAGCAGGTTTTCGATTATCTCCTTGCGAACACCAAGCAGTTCCTGAGCATCGAAAGATTCGGCCATGCCGGGGCAGCCACCGGTTAAAAAAGCAAGAAAGGCTGCTTCTTCATTGTCGAGGCCCGGTTCCCGCTGCTGGATTATTTCTGCTGTCAGGGCAAGAGGCAGAGGGAAAAAAGGGACAACGTGGCACCTGGAAATGATGGTAGGCAGGAGCGGTTCCGATTCATCTGCGGTCAGCAGGAGAATATTGCCCGGCGGAGGCTCTTCCAGGAGCTTGAGGAGACTGTTGGCAGCTTCCCGGCGCATGGTATGCACATCTTCAAGCAGGATAACCCTGTGGTCGGATTCAAGCGAGGGGAAACAGAGCGCTTTTTTCAGCTCTCTCACCTGGTCAATTTTTATTGTGGCGCCCTGCGGAACGATGTGCAGAAAGTCAGGATGGTTGCCGGAGGAAAATTTCAAACATCCGGGACAGGTTCCGCACGGTGCGGTCCCGGGTTTTTCCCTGCAGAAAATAACAGCAGCCAGGGCCCGGGCAGCCGTGACTTTGCCCACCCCATCCGGGCCGATGAACAGGTAGGCGTGCGCCAGGCGTGCGTTCTCAAGGGCCCGGCCCAGAAGTTTGAGGGCCTTGCTTTGGCCCGGAATTTCCGTGAAAAGCATGGTCAGAAAAGAGGCGGTTGTCTGGGTGTTTCAGTGGACTTCCGCTGCCGGCTTTTTTCCTGTTGATCATCCGGGGTTGCCGGACTTTTTTCAGAAAGAGTTGTTTCATGAGCATATTCGCCTCGTCCCCTTAATAACAGAAACCGTTCCAGGGTCCGCTGGTAATCGCTCCACTGGTATTTGTCTGCATCGACCTGCTCACTGAGCCTGCCGATAAAATTCATCTTGGCGTCAATGTCGTCGAGATGGTGGAGTACAATAGCCTCCATGGTCATGGGCAGGCAGGGGGAGCCGAATTCATAACGGCCATGATGACTGAGTATCAGGTGGATAAGATGGTCAAGGCGGCCGGCGGGAAAGCCGGCAATTCCTTGCGCCTGTTTTCTGACCATTTCGCTGCCCAGCACCAGATGGCCCACGAGGCGGCCGGAATCAGTATAGGCAAACGGAACGGTCGAGAAGTCAAACTCCTCTATTTTACCGATATCGTGCAGCAGGGCACCGGCCAGAAGCAGGTCCCTGTCAAGATCGGGATACTGTTCGCACATTTTCAGGGCCAGTCCGGTTACGCTTAACGTGTGTTCGGCCAGGCCTCCCAGGTATGCATGATGCATCATTTTCGCAGCAGGCGCCGAGAGAAATTGCCGGAGCAGGTCCCCGTGAAAAATATTTTTCAGCAGTTGATCAAGATGGGTGTCTGCAGTGGATTCGAGCAAGCCCGTTAATTCAGCTTCCATTTCTCCCGAGGACCTGCGGCTGGTCGGCATGAAATCTTCGAGGGACACCTGGTCCGTTTCCTGGACCTGCAAAGAGGTTATATTGAGCTGCAGCTGGTCCCTGAACAGTTTGACCTGGGATTGAACGGCAACGATCATGCCGACTTCAGTGAGCCGGTTCAAGCGTTCCGCACCATTCCACACCCTGGCCTCAATCTCTCCGCTCCTGTCCATGAGGGTGAGCGCCAGATAGGGTTTCCCCGCTTTCGTTTCAGCATAATTTTTCCTGCTGACGAGAAACAGGTCATTCGCCTGCTGTCCGTCCCGCAGGTCTGCAATAAAAAGGGTTTTTCGGTTTTTTGCCGTGGTCATGCCGTCTCCGGTTCAGACGTTGAAACGAAACAAAATACAGTCACCGTCTTTGACAATATACTCTTTTCCTTCCGAGCGCATCAGTCCTTTTTCTTTTGCCTTGGCTTCACTTCCGCACCGGACGTAATCATCATAGGTGATAACTTCCGCCCGGATAAATCCCCGCTCAAAATCAGAATGTATTTTGCCGGCCGCACCGGGGGCGGTTGTTCCCCGTTTTATCGTCCATGCTTTGGTTTCCTTTTCACCTACAGTAAAAAAAGTGATCAGGTTCAGCAAGGCGTATCCGGCCCTGATGAGCCTGTTCAAGCCCGGTTCATCCAGGCCCATATCAGCAAGAAATTCAGCCTGTTCCTCCTTGCTGAGCAGGCTGATCTCCTGCTCTATGCTCCCGGCAATTATTACAACAGAGGCGTCCTCGTCCCGGGCGGCTTCTTTCAGTAAATCAACAAATTTATTGCCGCTTGCAAGGTCATTTTCGTGAACATTGGCGACATACAGTACCGGTTTATCTGTCAGCAGGCAGAGCCCCCGGAGCAGGGCCTCCTGTCCCGGGTCTTCGGCCTCAACAACCCGGGCCGGCTGACCGCTGTCGAGAATGTCCCTGACACCTTCAAGAAAAGCAACCTGGGCGATTATTTTCTTGTCACCGGATTTGGCCTGGTTCCGGGTTTTCTGCAACCGTTTTTCCACGGTTTCCAGGTCAGCGATAATCAGTTCCGTCGCAATGACCTCGCGATCACGCAGTGGATCTACAGACCCGTCCACATGCACAATGTTATCGTCTTCAAAGCAGCGCACCACATGAAGGATGGCATCGACCTGGCGAATATGGCCAAGAAACTGGTTGCCAAGCCCCTCGCCCTGGCTGGCGCCCTTAACCAGCCCCGCAATATCGACAAACTCCATTTGGGTGGCAACTTTGTTCTTTGTTTTTACGAGTTCTGCAAGCCTGTCAAGCCGCTCATCAGGTACGGGAACGATGCCGACATTCGGCTCTATGGTGCAGAACGGGTAATTCTCCGCATCAATGGCAGCCGCTGTTAGCGCATTAAATATGGTTGACTTGCCCACGTTGGGCAGTCCGACTATTCCACAACGAAATCCCATGGGATCCTCATGATGTCTTTGTACAGGTTATTTAATAATTTCCCGGAAAGGTATCTTTGCTGGACAAATATTTTGTCCCGGTTCAACTATTGGGGTATTGTTACCAAAACAGGTTATGTAAAGGTGTCCCCTGTGATACACTATCTTAAGATAATTATGCAAGCAGTTCTCACGAATCCATGTTGATAGATATCCT
>Ga0209013_10004301_pt1 | contig 12512 bp, 10 predicted proteins | sample Cruoilmetagenom2_FD_187291 | JGI IMG/M metagenome (GOLD analysis project Ga0209013, IMG submission 187291) | Oil polluted marine microbial communities from Coal Oil Point, Santa Barbara, California, USA - Sample 2 (SPAdes) (version 2) | ecosystem: Environmental > Aquatic > Marine > Oil seeps ...
TCTATACCTTTTTTAAAAGACTGTTCAGGTTGAATTGAAAAATATATAAAGTCTCAAAATCCGTATCGGAACTTAAAAAAAATCATTTAAGAGTCTTTGAGGGTTTAAATCATCAAAAAAGGAGGAAAAAAATGGCGTTAATGACACCGGAGCAATTTGAAGAGAGCCTAAAAGAGATTAAACCGAGGGTTTTCATGAACGGAAAAAAGATTGAAAACATCCTTGAAAACAGGAACACCCGTACAGTTGTTGAAGCGAATAAGGCCAGCTATGAGTGGGCCCTTGACCCCAGGTATAAAGATATTATGACGTGTTATTCTCCGCTCATTGATGATGTGGTCAATCGCTACACATACGTGAGCGCCAGCAACGAGGACCTGGAAAAAAAGGCCAACGCAGGGACCTTCACTGCTGAGATGTTAGGGACCTGCATATACCGTTGTGTGGGGTATGACGCCTTTCATTCCCTGGCCGCTACTACATGGGAGATGGACAGGGATCTAGGCACAAAATATAATCCCCGTTTTCTGGAATACTTGAAGATGGTTCAGACAAAGGACCTTTCCGTGGCAGGCGCCCTGACCGAGCCAAGGGGAAGCCGGAGCAAAAAGACCTTAGACTGGAAGGATCCCTATCTATCCCTGAAAATAGTTGACAAGAATGATGACGGTATTGTGGTTCGAGGGGCCAAGATCAATATCAGCGGGGCCTATGCCAGCCACGAGATGGTGGTATTGCCCCAGGCCGCTCATTTCAAGGGCGAAGAAGACTACGCAGTAGCATTCGCCACTCCTGTGGATGCCAAGGGAATCACCTTCGTGTGTCAATACACCCCCTATTCCGCTGAAAGGGATATGTCTGATGATTCCGAGGAATTAGGCAATCCGCTCTATGGCCAACGTGAGACCGCCATGGTAATTTTTGAGGATGTCTTTATTCCCTGGGACCGTGTATTTCACTGCGGGGAATACAAATACTCGGTAAAACTGGTGACACGTTTTGCCAAAACCCATCGCATGACATGCGGCGGAACGTGCAAAGTGGGTTTTATGAATCAGATCATAGGGGCATCAAAACTGATCCAGGAATACAAGGGGCTTGACAAGGCCACCCATATCAACGAGCAATTGGCGGAGATGGTGGTCCTGAGAGAGACAGGCCGGGCCTGTGGGTTGGCTGCGGCCCATAAAGGTGCCGAGGAGCCAGAAGGCTCGGGCGTGTTTTTACCTGATGAATTAATGGGCAACGTCTCCAAGCTGAATGTGTGCAATGCCTTCTGGCGTGTGATGGCATTGGCCGGTGACATCGGCGGTGGCCTGATTGTAACTCTCCCTTCCCTCAAAGAGCTGAAAAACCCCGAGGTCAAGGATTATGTGGAGGAGTTCTACAGTTTTGGTTCGGATGAACCCACGGAAAACATTATGAAGGTGCACAAAATGCTTCAAAACTGGACTGCAGGGCTCCACGGTGTTGGGACCTGGCATGGTGCCGGTCCGGTCATGGCACAGAAGATAATGCTACAAAGGGTTGTTAATTATGATCATGAGAAGGAACTGGTTAAGCGGACATTGAATCTCAAGGAACAAGACGATAGTGACGAATGAGAAGGAAGCAGAATATTGAGCAGCGCAAAATGAACCTCCCGGGAGCATATAAAAACCCGTAAGGGGGAAGGAACAACGTAAATGGAAGCATACACAGGGAAACAGCGTGTTTCTGGAGCCTTTAAAAAAACATTTACTGATAAAGAGATCCATACGGACAGGGTCCCCGCCTATCCCTTTATGGGCCAGTGTAATGCCCAGCTTATAGGCGCATCCATCAAGGAGTTCTTGCTGGATCCCAAGTTGTTCATAAAAGCGCAAGTCGCCGCATATGAACGCTACAGACCGGATATCATTCTCATGCAATGGGATCTGCTTATGGATGTGGAGGCCTTAGGCAATGAACTCAGGTTCCCCGAAAACGGCATGTGCATCTCCAAAAAAATGGCTCTGGAAGACAAGGGGAAATTGAGCAGTCTCCAGCTTGCTGATCCCAAAAAGGACGGGCGTATGCCCGGCTACCTGGAGGCCATAATTGAGGCTAAGAAAATTATTGCCGAAAGCCCGGTGTCTCCGGTTATTGCCGGACCCTGGACCATCGCTATTGGCCTTAGAGGGGCAAATGAGCTCATAAGGGATGCCATGAAGGACCCCGAATATGTCCATGAGCTCATGCGATTCTGCACCCAGCAGTCAATCAGATCTGGCGAGGCCCTTGTCGATCTGAAAGTAGGGCCAAATTATTCCGAGGCCCCTGCTTCATGCAGTCTCATATCCCCTAAGATGTACAGAACTTTCGTTTTTCCTTATCAAAAACAGATAGTGGATCATTTCAAAGAGAAAAAGGTAGGCGTGGGACTCCATATATGTGGATACACAGATCCTATCCTTGAAGATATGGTCAACACCGGCGTCACCAATATCAGCATTGACGCACCGTCGGATCTGGCCAGGGCCGTTGAGGCAACCCGTGGTAAGGCCGTTCTCATCGGTAATGTTGACACCGGCCTGTTCTTTTCCGGAACCAGGGAAGAGATGAAACAGGCCATAAAGGATTGTCTTGATGTGGCTCCCAAGGACAGCGGGTATATTCTGGCCTCGGGCTGCGAGGTGCCGGGCGTTGCTCCTCCGGAAAAGGTGGATTGGTTCATGGAACTGGCAAATGAGTTAGGCACTTATCATTAGTCTTCACCAAAAAGATGATAACCCTCTCAAAATTCCAGTGCTGCATAAAAGCGTGGATACATGACTTGTAATACCCTTTCTCCTATAAGACCTTTCCAGAATACAAAACCGGAGTTGAGACTATTCGCTATCCACATCAAAGATCAGGATTGATTGAGGGCAAAGGTTTCGGCCTCACTCACATCTATTACGGACAGGGGGTTGGTAAAACTACTAGGGCTATTGGAATGGCCATAAGGGCGGCTGGAACCGGCCTCAAGGTGGATTTTGTTCAGTTCATGAAGTCCGGCAAATCAGGGGAGGTGGCCATATTGGAGAAGATCCCCAACATCCATTATCGGTGCCCTGGTGAGCATCCGTTTATCATGTCCCATGGACCGAAGTCTTTACATTATGAACATGCTGAAAAAGCCTTAGAGTATGCCTTTGAGGCTATTCGTAGAGGGACTGATCTGTTGATTTGTGATGAGATATTGGATACCCTCATTTTCGAACTGCTCCGCAAAAACCAGCTCCTGGAACTGATAGAAAGGTGTAAAGGAAAGGTTGAACTGGTTATGACGGGCATGAGCGCCCCTATTGATTTCATAGAATTAGCCGACTATGCTACCGAGTTTATCCAGATAAAGCACGCGTATTACATTGGTGCTAAAGCACGAAAAGGGATTGAGTATTAAAAGTTAAACTCCACTTATGGCAATGAATCCAGCAAATTAATAAGGGGCTCTTGGCTTTCGTGCCATAGGCCCTCCGGGCAGAATTTTCCTCAATCACCTTTATCCCTTTATTCGTATTTCAACATTGATGAACTCGTAAAAAGTCGAAAAACACCATTTTTTGTCATTCCGGCAAAAGCCGGAATCCAGTTTTTTCAATTAGTTGCAGAGTTTCTGGACTCCGGTTTTCACCGGAGTGACGACTTTTTGCGAAACCATCAACATTAAATCACCAGCGGGATGGGCCGAAAACGCTGCACAAGGAGTGGATGTTGTTACTCAATTCATCGATTAATCAATGAGAAGGGGGTAGACATGGCTTTTAATGAGAGACTGGGCGTGTTTGAGACCGAGCAAAAGGTATGTGAGATTGGAGGTGTAAAATTTGGCGGCCAGCCAGGGGAATACCCTACTGTGGTCTGTTCTTCTATCTTTCAAAAAGGTGACAGGGTCTTTGAAGGAAAACGCAAGGAAGGATTTGACGAGAAAAAGGCCGAGGACCTGTTAAGAACCCAGGATAAACTATGGGCAGAGACCGGCGTACCGGGCATGGCCGACATTGTGGCCAATACCGCCAAGGAATTCGAGCTTTACGTGGATTTTGTGACATCTGTGAGTGATATGCCCTTCTGTATTGATGCCTGGCAGATGAAACCCAAATTGGCGGGCGCGGCCTATTGTGCGGAAAAAGGTCTTTTGGACCGCATGTTCTATAACAGTATTACGGTCTGGGAAGAGGACCTTGAGACAGAAATCCGCGAGATCTCCCGAATAGGCGTCAAGCATGTGCTCCTTGTGGCCTTTGACATGGCCGACCAGATGCCTTCAGGCCGGATCACGGGCACCCAGAAACTTCTGGATGCCATTGAGAAAGTCGGCGCCAAGTTTGAGAGCATCTTTGTGGACACTTCTGTCATGAACGGGCCGGCTACTGCCCTCTGCGGTATTGCAAACCGGATGATCAAGGAGAAGTGGGGTTTTCCGGGCGCCAGTGCGCCAAGCAACGGCTCATATATGTGGAAGAAGGCCCGGGAGCTGTGGGGTTTTAAGGGCTGGTCGGCTGCTGATGCGGGTTTACAGTCCCTGACTGCTTTCATGTACCACGACATGATATTCTCCGGACCCATGGCCGGTGCACCAAGGATCTTTCCGGCTGTGGCTATGGCCGATGCATTTCTCGCCACAGCGATATTTGCCGAAACGAAGAAATTGCCCACGGATCCCGGTCATCCCCTTTACAAGCTGTTTCCGGAATTTGTTGAACAATTAGAGTCGATTGAGTAGCTTTTGAAATTCCAGAGGAGAATGATGTTGCCAGATTAAGATATTAACCATGACTAAAACAAAGGAGGTTTGCAATGGCTTCAGAAGAGAGGACTAAGGAAATTATAAACGAGATTCGTCAGGCATTGATAAACTATGACGAGGATGGAGTTGGGGAATGGGCCAAGAAGACCTTGGATGAAGGCGTAGACCCATTCATCGTGACTATGGAGGGACTGGCTGAAGGAATGATAGAGGTTGGGGAGTTGTATAATAAGAAGGAGTACTTTGTCCCTGAACTCCTGCTTTGCTCTGACGCACTCTATGTTGGGCTGGACATTTTGAGACCGGCCATCAAGGCCTCAGGAAGAGAATCTGGAGCAAAAGGTTCGATTGTCTTGGGTGTGGTTGAGGGCGATGTGCATGACATCGGAAAAAACCTGATCAAGATGATGTTTGATGTGGCCGGATGGACCGTCCATGACCTGGGAAAGGATGTGCCGCTTGATAAATTCGTGGAGGAACAGATAAGGACTGATTCTGAAATTGTGGGCCTCTCAGCTTTAATGACGACCAGCATGGTAGCTATGCAGGATATCGTAAAGAAATTAAAAGAGAAAAACCCCAACGTTCGCATCATGTTGGGCGGCGCTCCGATAACCCCGGAAATCGTGGAAATGTACGGCGCTGATGGTTACGCTGAAAGCGCAGGGACTGCGGTTGATGAGGCAATGAAACTGATCAAGATGCTGAAGGAAGAAGAAATGGAAAGGAAATGAGTTATGTCAGGGAACGAAGACGAAAAATATTTGATCATTTTTCAGCCATCCGGGTGCAGAGGCTATATTGAAAAAGGCAAGTCCCTGAAAGAGGCCTCTGTAGCTCTGGGTGTAGACATTGAAGGCGTATGCGGAGAAAAGGCCATCTGTGGTACGTGCAAGGTGAGGATTGAAGAGGGGAACTTCGAGAAATACGGTATCACCTCATCGAGGGACAATCTTTCCCCCATGGGGCCAACCGAAAGAAAATTCTTCAATCTGCAGCAGGAGGAAGAAGGCTACCGTCTGGCCTGTCAAACAAAAATTCTGGGTGATGTCGTGATCTTTGTCCCCGAGGAAAGTCGGATGGGAAAACAAGTGGTTCGTAAAGCGGCCACCGATAGACCCATGACACTGAACCCTGCGGTAAAGAAGTACTACGTGGAGCTTGTAAAGGCTACCCTGGAAGATACCCTTGGCGACATGGAGCGACTTAGCAACGAACTTGAAAAAAAGTACAGCCTGAGAAATCTTTCCATTGACTATCAGGTGCTTATGGAACTCCAAAACACCGTGCGTGAGGGTGACTGGAAAATAACCGTAACAGTCTGGCATAACAAAGAGATCATCAAGGTAGAACCGGGGCGTGTAGAAAAGGTTTACGGTCTTGCGGTGGACGTGGGCACATCCACAGTTGCCGGCTATCTTTGCGATCTAACAAATGGTACGGTTATTACGACCGGCTCCATGATGAATCCACAGGTGGTATATGGCGAAGACGTTATGTCCCGCATCAGCTTCACCATGACCAACCCAAAAGGTCTGGAAATACTAAACGGTGCAATTATTGACGGTCTCAACGGAATAGCCGAAGAGGTATCGTCAGCAGCGGGTATTAAACGCCAGGATATTGTAGACATGTCCATCGTGGGCAATACCTGCATGCAACATATCTACCTTAACGCCGATCCAAAATATATCGGCAGGTCCCCATTTCCCCCTTCAATCCACCACTCAATAGACATAAAGGCCCGTGATTGGGGGCTAAAAATAGAGCAAGAGGTTGAAGTCGCAGGAAAAGGCACCTACCCGCCCTGCCAGGTCAAATGCCCCGCCGGGGTAAATGGGCAGGACTTTTCATATCTCATTGCCCAGGGTAAGTACAGAGAAGCCCTTGAACTGGTAAGGATGGCCATTCCCTTTGCCGGGGTTCTCGGGCGTATCTGCACCCATCCCTGTGAGACAGAATGTGAAAGGGGAAATGTGGATGAATCCCTTTCACTCCGTTCTCTCCATCGTTTTATTGCCGATTTCGAGTTTAGGGAAGGAAGGGAGAAGGCAACTCCTATAGAAAAAACAAAAGAAGACAGGATAGCTGTCATCGGTTCAGGACCGGGAGGGCTTGCCTGCGCCTATGAACTGGTCACGAATGGATATCCTGTTACGGTCTTTGAGGCTGCTTCCAAGTGCGGCGGGATGATGCGGTATGGCATACCTGAATACCGACTGCCCAGGGAGATACTGGATGACGAGATCAGCTACATTGAGGAGTTAGGAGTAGAAATAAAAACCAATACTCCCGCGGAAAATATTGAGAGCATCTTCACCCAGGGGTATAAGGCGGTCTTTCTGAGCACTGGTGCCCGGACAAGCATGAAACTGAATGTTCCTGATGAAGACGCCAACGGCATTATTTATGCTCTCGATTTCCTGAAAAAAGTTAATTCCGGGGAAGATGTGGAGCCTGGTGAAAAGGTGGCGGTAATTGGCGGCGGAAGTGTGGCAATCGATGCCGCCAGGCTTTCCTTGCGGCTTGGAGCCAAAGAGGTTAACCTTATTTGCCTTGAATCAACTGATCTTACCTGTACGGACAGAATGCCGGCCCAGGACCTAGAAATTGAACAGGCCGGGGAAGAAGGAGTAATTGTCCATCCTTCCCTTGGGGTAGCCAAGATCCTGGCTGAAAATGGAAATGTCACAGGCTTAGAGACCATTAGTTGTGTCTCCGTGTTCGATTCAGAAGGCAGGTTTGCTCCAGAATTTGGAGATGGAACTGCCCCAACTATTAAGGCCGATACAGTAATAGTTGCAATCGGTCAGAAACCGGATGAGAAAGAGTTTGCCGAACTGGAAAAAACACCCCGTGGGACTATCAAGGCAGACGAGATTACTATGGAAACAAACATTGAAGGGGTCTTTGCGGGCGGTGATGTGGTCTCCGGACCGGCTGATGTCATAGGCGCTGTTGCGGCCGGGAAGGAAGCAGCCATATCGATTGAGCTTTACCTTGCCGGAATGGATATAAAAGAATCGAGACCTGCCCCACTTCAACGAATTGAAGAGGTGCCAAAGGATGGTGTAGTAAAAGAGGCAAGACTGGTTATGCCTGTGCTTGAACCGGGAAAAAGAAAAGGGCCTGCCGAGGTTGAACTGGGCTATGACGACCAAATGGCCAAAGAGGAATCGCAGCGTTGTCTTCACTGCGGAGTTTACGCACAAAAGGAATCCTCCGAGGCCGCCCAGGTCCGCGGTGTGGGAATCAAGATATCTCCGGGGGCCTACGTCCACGTGCTTCCGATGGAGGCCGGTTTTGTCGGGGCTGATAACGTGGGGGTACTTATCGCAGAAGAGCCTTACAAGCAGGATAGTATAGAGCTTATTATTGATATCGGAACCAATGGTGAGATAATCCTGGGCAATCGAGAGAGGCTTATCTCGGCATCTTGCGCAACCGGTCCTGCCTTTGAGGGGGCCGAGCTGAAATTCGGCATGCGCGCTGCCCCGGGAGCGATCGAAAAGGTAGACATAGATCCGGAGACCAAAGATGTCCGCTTCAAAATCATTGATGAAAACAGGTGGAATACCGAGATGCCACCCGAGGAGGTGGGCGCCAAGGGACTCTGTGGATCGGGAATAATTGATGCCATACCACAGCTTTTCCTGGCTGGGATCATAGATAAAACCGGACGTTTTCAAAAGGATGAATCCAATTCCCGCCTGCGTGAAGTTGAAGGCCAGCTTGAGTATGTTATTGCCTGGGCCAAAGAGACTTCAATCGGTCAGGATGTTGTAGTCTGTCAGGATGATATCAGGGCCATACAGTTAGGCAAAGGCGCTATGTACGCGGGCGCCTATATCCTGATGCAAACCCTGGGAGTGGAAAAGGTAGACAAGGTGATTCTGGCCGGCGCATTTGGAAGTTACATAGACAAGGAATCGGCGGCAGTACTGGGGATGTTCCCTGACTGCAAGGCGGAAAATGTCTATTCAGTGGGAAATGCCGCGGGTGACGGTGCACGTATGGCCCTCTTTGACGTGGACAAGAGGAAAGAGGCCGATGAATTCGCCAAGAAAGTGGAATACATAGAACTCACGGTGAATCCTAATTTTGAGAAGGTTTTTGCCCGGTCTATGTGGATACCTCATATGAAGGATAATTTTCCCCACTTGAGTCACATTCTACCGCAAAAGAAATGATTATGTAGACATCAAATAGTGTCCATCCAGAAATGAGATAGTTTTCGCAAGGTCAAGGAAGATGAGGATTTTAACCACCCCGCTTAAATACAGCGGGACAGGCATCCATACACTGTAGTATTTCGAGGATTAAAATCCGAATCTGACGTAGAGATTGCGGAAAATAGCCATTTATGGATGGGCACTAAATAACAAACAGGAGGACAAGGAACCATGAACACCGAACTGAGTTCCAGAGAGAGAGTGCTTAAATGCTTTAAGAAGGAAGAGATAGACCGCTTACCTGTCTTCAGCGGCTATGGGAATGTAACCGTACACGGACTTGAGAAATATGGCTGGAATTTTGCCGAGATACATGTGGACGCAAAAAAAATGGCAAGCATGGCTGCATCCACGCACCAACTTTTCGGTTTCGAGTGTGCAGTGGTCCCCTTTGATATGGGGGTAGAGGCCGAAGCCCTTGGCGCCGGTGTTAACTTTTACGCCCATCACACCGACGTTGTCTACCCTACAATAAAAAATAAGGTGGCCGAGAAAGTGGTTGATCTGGACCTGAAGATCCCATCGGATTTGGCAAAGGCTGGAAGGATACCATTAGTCGTAGAGGCCATTCGCCTTTTAAAGGAGGAGATAGGGGACAAAGTGGCCATAGGATCTTGGACCCTTGGGCCTTACACCCTGGCTGGGCAGCTCGTGGATATTGGAGACCTGGCAAAGATGGCCGTCAAAAAGAAAGACGTGGTTGATAAAGTCCTGGATACTCTGGCTGATGTGATTATAGAGTTATCAAGGATTTACCGGGAAGCAGGGGCTGATTATATTACCATCCGCGAGATGGGAGCCGGACCGGACATATTGAGCCCGCGTATTTTCAAAACCCTCATACGACCCCATCTGGAGAAAGTATTCGCCGGCCTTGAATCGCCGAAGATCTTGCACATGTGCGGAGATACAAATACCATTGTTGAAGAGATGGCCCTCTGTGGGGCTGATGGTATCAGTGTAGACCAAAAGAACGACGTAGCTGAATCCCGGAATAAGCTCGGCCCTGATGCGTTCATTCTGGGGAACGTCGATCCTTACACCGTGATTGTGAAAGGAAAGCCGGATGACGTGGATAATGCCGTAAAAGAGGCCGTCGCCAACGGTGTTAATGCCATTTGGCCTGGGTGTGATATTTTCCCGACCGCTCCTCAGGAGAACATGAAGGCACTGATGGCAGCGACGCAGAAATACGGCAAGCTCGGGTGATAATGTGTCAATGGAGAATTTCAACCTACTATACCCTCCGTCTTTCCTTGCAAAAGGGCAGCCTGAAATCAAGAATTGATTTGAGATTTATTATATGACTACTGTTTATATCGAATCTGGTATTTGCGGGTTTTCAACGGTTGCCCGTGCTTCAAAAGGCAAAGGGATGACCCTGGAAATTTCCATTAAGAGTGATTGCAAACAAATCACAGCCCTGGGTGAAAAAATACCGAGTATGGGTATGAGAGATATTCTTAAGAATCCGATTAACGAAAACCCGGTCTATGAACGGGCAGGTGAATGCAGTCTTCACACAAGTTGTCCCGTTCCCTCTGGCATACTCAAAGCTGCTGAAGCAGAGTTAGGGCTTGCCTTGAAAAAGAACGTCAAAATGGAGTTCCAAGATGACGACTAAGAGACAAATGATGCAGTGACGTACAAATATCCCTGCAAAGGACAACCATGCTGCAAAAAGGTCTTATACAGCTTTATACAGGCAACTCTGAACAGAGCAACTTTGCCCCTTTTGGATTGACTCTCAGGGCAGCTGGCCATAATTTTCGGATCTTGATCGCCTGTTTTGAGCCCCACGACTTAATGAAGAGTGCAAATGTGGCCTCGTCATTACTTGGTCAAGTGGAGATTGATCATTCAGCCATTGATTGGATGGAAAAAAGATTGAGGATAAATAAGGCCCTTGATGTATTTCAAAAGACCAGGCAAAGGCTATTGACGGGGGAATTTGATATTATAATTCTAAACGGTGTTATTCCGCTTGTTAATGAAGGCGTGATCGGATTCATGGATATTGACGCGCTGATGGAGGAGAAGCCTCATAATGTTGAGTTGATTCTTTCAGGTCCTGGCGCGTCCGAAGACATCATTGAGAAAGCCGATTTAGTGACGGAAATGGTGGTGCATTCTTCCACTAATATCTCTGAAAAAGAAATTATCCATGAAGATGGAGGCGCTATAGAGGTGATCACTGGAAATGGGAAAGGCAAGACCACATATTGTCTTGGCAAGGCGGTGTTAATGTCTTGTTTGGGACTTCGCTCCAGAATCCTTCAGTTTATCAAATCTCCCAAATCTTATGGTGAAGTAAAGGCCATAAAGAGATTGCCGTTATTGGAAATCATTTCAATGGGAGAGGGATTTCTGGATTTCGATTCAAACGGTATTGAAAAAAGGCATGTTGACGCAGCCAATCGGGCCTGGGAAGAAAGTGTCAAGGAAGTCTTTTCCGAAAAGTACAGGTTAATGGTTCTGGATGAAATAGATAATGCCATCCATTATGGCTTGGTGAATCTTGAACGGGTTAGGGAGTTGCTTTGTATGAAACCAGGAAATTTGAACCTGCTTTTAAGCGGACGAAACGCCCACCCTGAGGTTATGGAAGCTGCAACAACTGTGATCGAGATGAAAGAGATTAAACATCCTTTCAAAAAGGGGGTCAAGGCAAGAAAAGGGATTGAGTTTTAGCACGAATAGGACAAACAAAACTAAAATAAACATTATGGAAAAGATCTGGATTATCGGAACAGGTAAATTCGGAACGCTTGCCTACCGGAGGCTCTCTAAAAACAACAAAGAGAGGCATTTCGTCCTCGTAGACCCTCTCAGAGAAAACCTTCTGCAGTGCGATGGATTGAACACTACCCTCGAAGAGGCGGACGGGGTAGAATTTCTGGAAAAGCACTTGGATACGGGGAATAAACCGGACTGGATTATTCCGGCCTTACCCGTACACCTGGCCGCTGAATGGTTCCTGGTTCATTTGGGCACAGAAAAACTTCGAAGGATTTCTTTGCCCTCGAATATTGATCTTCTTCTCCCGAACCCCATACGTGGCCCTGAAGGGAATATCTACGTGAGTCATGCCGAGTTCAGATGCCCTGATGATTGTGCCGAGCCACGGGATATCTGTACGGTCACAGGGAAGCCGCGAAAGAAGAATATGTTTGAAATCCTTGGGGATTTACAGTTACCTCCTTTTCAATCCTTGAACATTCGGAGCCACCAACTGGGACCGGGAGTCGGCGGATATCGCGCTGATCATCTTCTTGACCTGCTGGCCCAGGTAGAACAGGCAAGAGGCTGCCTCCTGGTAAGCACTGCATGCCGTTGCCATGGTGTAATTACAGGCCTGGAACGGCTATGAGGAATAATGCAAGTTAATAGCCGTATAAATTTTTTATTGACTTTCATTGCCTTTTATATAAAAGTTAAAAGAATGTTCAGGTGCTCGTGTAGCTCAATAGGGAACCCCGTTAAAGTCGGGGACGGGCCCGCCGCTGTGGTCCCGCCCTTTTCAGATA
>Ga0209013_10004302_pt1 | contig 12507 bp, 10 predicted proteins | sample Cruoilmetagenom2_FD_187291 | JGI IMG/M metagenome (GOLD analysis project Ga0209013, IMG submission 187291) | Oil polluted marine microbial communities from Coal Oil Point, Santa Barbara, California, USA - Sample 2 (SPAdes) (version 2) | ecosystem: Environmental > Aquatic > Marine > Oil seeps ...
CCGGCACCTGTTCCAGATGGTCTTCTGGGCTGACGGCACATTCAGCCGGTGTACAGTTTTTTTTCAACAGGTGGACTGCTGCCCATGGTGTGACGGTAAAGGCAATAATCAGGGAAAAAATCATGGCCGCCGAAGATCCAATAGGTATAGGGCGCATGTACGGCCCCATGAGGCCGCCGACGAAAGCCATGGGTAAAATGGCGGCAATAACGGCCCAGGTTGCAAGTATGGTCGGGTTCCCGACTTCAATAACTGCCTCAAGGGCCAGCTTGGTCATGGAAAGGTTCTTACTGCCCGGTAGTCTCATGTGGCGGACAATGTTTTCAACAATCACTATAGCATCATCAACAAGAATACCGATCGAGAAAATCAGGGCAAAAAGTGTAATTCTGTTCAGGGTGTAGCCATAAAGATAAAATAATAGCAGGGTAAGGGAAAGGGTTGTGGGTATAGCCAGCATGACGACAATTGATTCCCGCCAGCCAAGAAAAAAAAGTATGAGCAGCGCCACGCCGAAAACGGCAATCCCCATGTGCAGGAGCAGTTCGTTTGATTTCTCGGAAGCTGTTTTACCGTAATCGCGGGTGACGCTGATCTGGATATCAGCCGGTATGAGCGTTCCTTTCAGAGTTTCAACCTTGGACAGGATTGTTTCGACAACGTGGACAGCATTGGCGCCGGGTCTTTTTGCTACCGAGAGCGTGACGGCCGGTTCTTCTCCGTGTCCTTCACCCTGGCCGAAAAGGACATAGGTGTCCGGTTCCTGCGGTCCATCAATGATGGTAGCAACCTCATCCAGGTAGACCGGTTTGCCACCGTATACGCCAACAACAATTCTGCCGATTTCGTGTACCGAGGACAAAAAGGTTCCACTCTGCAACAGGACTTCCCTGTTCAATGACTGGAGACTGCCGGATGAGGCCTGTCGGTTTGCCTGCTGGAGTTTGGGAACCAGTTCACTGGCCGTCAGGTTGCGGGCTGCAAGAAGGAGGGGGTCGAACTGGATCCGCATTTGACGTTTGGTCCCTCCGATCAGTTTTGTTTCAGCAACTTCGGGAATATTGTTTATGGCATCATCCACCTGCGCTGCCAGACGCCGCAAGGTAAAGTGGTCATACCGGCTGCTGTGAAAAGTCAGGGCAAGGATCGGAACATCATTAATGGTATGGGGTTTAATCAGCGGTGTACTTACCCCATGCGGAATACGGTCAAAGTTTGTTTCCAATTTCTGGTTAAGGCTGACAATGGAGTCCTCAAGGTTTGCTCCCACATAAAAACGGGCAACGAGAAGGGATTGCCCCGGCATGGATGTTGAGTAAATGTACTCAACACCGGGGAGCTCGTACAGGAGCTTTTCCATGGGTATGGATACCCTTTCTTCCACTTCTTTGGGAGTTGCACCCGGCATAGTTACCATGACATCGATCATCGGAACCTTGATTTGCGGTTCCTCCTCTCTGGGCAGCATGACGACTGCGAGAATACCAAGCAAAAGAGAGGCGATAATGGCGACCGGCGTCAGCTTTGAGTCAATAAAGGCGGTCGCCATACGCCCAGCAAAACCGGGATGTTCACTGAGGTTTGTTTCTTTTTTCATTGTTCAATGGATACAGGCTGTCCATCGACGAGTTGGGAGCTGCTGTGTGTTATTACACTTTCACCAGGTTCCAGTCCTGCCAGTATTTCTATCTGATCATCCAGGATAGAGCCGGTTCGGACCAAACGGAGATGGGCCTTATTCCGGCTGACGACAAAAAGTCTGTCCATCTGGCCAAAAGTGTGTACAGCAGAGTCAGGGACAAACAGGGTATTTTTATTTCTTCCCGGCAGGGCTACACGGGCAAATTGACCGGAGCGAAGCTGCGGTGCTTCGTCAATGTTAATCTTCACAGAGGCTGTCCGGGAAAGTGGATCGGCTGCCGGTGCAACCTCAGCCACTGTTCCTTTGATATCGAGTTTTGCCGCCGGTATGAACACAGAAAGTGAATCGCCAAGTTTAATTTGGAGAACAAGTGTCTCCGGAACAGAGGTGACCACCTGCAGTCTTCTGTTGTCTTCCAACTGGAGCAGGGGGGTCCCCGGTGTGGCAAGATCGCCGACATTGGCTTTTTTATTTGTAATAAGACCGTCAAATGGTGCGGTAATGGTTGAATAGCCGAGGACCGTTTTTGTTTCTTTATGGACTGCGTCGGCAACACGGTATACGTCCTTCAGCGACTTGACTGATTCAGCTGTGGCAGCGTTTTTTTTCAGCAGTTTCTCTTCGCGCTCAAGATTTCGCCTGGCCTGTTCCAACTGTGCTTGTGCCTGGATGACTTTGGCCGATATTTCCCCGGCACTGATCTTGACAAGCAGGTCCCCTGCCTTAACCTCGGAACCCAGAATAACCGGGATTTCTTCGATGGTCCCTGAAACCTTTGCGGCAATAACAGCACGGTCAACAGCCTGAACCGTGCCTACAACCTCTGTCTGTTGCAGGGCTTCCTGGAGCTGAACAGTAACAACCTGAACGTGTACAGTGGGAAGATCTGTTGTATGGACCGCTCCCTTTTTATCATGTTCCTGCTGACAGGCGGAGAGCAGACCAAGAACAATAAGTAAAACAAAATAAACGTGATATCTCATGACTATTCTTTTCCTCTCTCATTTGCAGAAGGCATTTGTTTATTCGCAGACGCTTCAGACTCCCCTGGAGCACGGAATTGAGGCAGTCCGACTGCCCGGCGAAGATCTGCAATAGCAATGCGGCGTGATGTGCACGCTCCAGTCTTTCTGACCAGGGCATCGGTCAGCCAGTCTTCAACATCAATCAGGTCAGAAGAAAGAACAATTCCCTCCTTAAAACGCTCTCGACTTAAACGGGCACTTTCTTCAGCCTGTTCTACCATTTTTTCAGTTACCTGGACTCGCTGTTCAGCCTGTTCCAGAAAAAGCCGGGCTTGCTCAACCTCAAAATCAAAAGCCAGGGACATTTTTCGTTTCCGCTCCTTTTTTTCTGCCAGGATGGAATTTGACAGGGCAATTTCAGAAGAGGTCTGGTGACCGTTAAAGAGGTTATAATTAATTTTAACTCCGGCTATCCAGGAGTTCCCGGTGCCATCAAGCTCAAAACCCTTGTCAACCTGATAGCCTGCAAAGGCATCAGCCGTAGGATAGTATCCGCTGTAAGCCTTGCGAACCAATGATTCGGCCGCTTCTATGGCAGCATCGAGCCTTTTTAGTTCAGGGCGATTCTCAAAAGAGGTGCTCTGGGGGACCAACTGCTCGATGTCGCAGTCGGTTTTAAGGCGTACCGGCCCTTTTTTCAGGCCCAGCAAATTAAGGAAGCCTTTTTTGGCAAGATTTAAACTGTGACTGGCCTGAATGAGATTTTCCTGGGCTCTCGACTGGTGGACCTCAAGGTTGAGCAGATCGGCTTTGAGCAGGTCTCCTGCCTCATAACGGGCTCGCGCAACATGAATGGATGCGGCTATGGCTTCAATCGCTGACTGGCGTGCCTGTAAAGTTTCTTCCGCATGAATAATAGTAAAAAAAGTCCGTACCACCTGGAAGCCGAGTTGTGAATGGACAGCCGCAAGTTTATATTTTGAAGCTGTTTCACCCGCCTCAGCAGCCCTAAGTCCTGCCTCGTCTCGACCGCCGTTGTAAAAACGGTAATTAAGGGTTGCGGACATATTGAGGTTATCAGTTCTACCAGGATCATTAAAATCAATCGATGCATCAAAGGCTCCCTGATTCAAAATATTACCAAAAGAATACATTGGGTTGTTCGTCTGACCATATGATGCGCCGATATCAACTTGCGGGTAAAATGCTGCACTTGCCTGTTGCACAGATGCCCGGGCAGCATTGATTCGTTGTTTCGTAATAGCAGTGTCGGGACTGTTAGCAATGGCAAAAAGGACAGCTTCCTCGACTGTCCACTCATTTGGGATGACAGGTTGATCCTCCTGGGACGAAGCTGAAGCGATCCCGTTGATGAGGAAGATTGAGCAGTAGAAGGCGATGAAAAATAGACGATGAATAATCATGGGATATTATTATTGCGGGCTAGGTTGTTTGACGGTAATAGATCCTTGTATGTACAAAACATTCATGTTTAATTTTGAAATTGTTGTGTATATAAATAATCATATTTAAGTTGTTTGCAATACTTTTATTTAATTATTTTATTAAATACTTAAATGATAAGTGCCCTCATTTTACCTCACAAGCGATCTGCTGCGAAACTGTTAAGCACTGCGTTTACTGCGTCGGAGTCTCGCTTACCTGCAGACCCAAAAACATTCTCGACATACTCGGAGTCTGCGCTTACCTGAATCCACAACACTTTCCGGTTTTTCGCAACGACCTTCGAAGTCTACGCTATCTGTGAGAAATGCGGGCGAGGAGTGATATTATGCAATTTAGTCGTCATTACAGGAAAATATTTGTTTATGTGGCCGCTGGAATGTTTTTGGCCTGTTCTCTTTCGGTTGGCAGTGCGAGTGAAGGAGAGGGTAATTGGGACAAGGCCGGTAAAGAGGTCAAGGAGGCTGCAGGAGCTGTAGCGGATGCAACCATGTATTCCTCCCGGAAAGCGTGGAATAAAACCAAAGAGGAATCGCAGGAACTGTATGAAAAAGCGAAGGAAGAATCTGAGGAAGCCTGGGACAAAACAATGGAAAAATCCGACAAGACCTGGAAGACAGTGAAAGAGGAATCTAGTGAAGCCTGGGAGAAAACCAAGGATGCGTCCAAGGAGGCCTACGATACATCCAAAGATAAAATTCACGAGGCTACCGCACCAGATACCTCGGAGGAAAAACCCTCTGAGTAAGTGTTACATTATGGTTTTTACTGCCGCATCTGCAATTGCAACCAGCTTGGACGGCAACGCACCCATGAGGATAATCAGCAGTACTAAAGCCATTCCTACTGTCTTGGTCAGTCCGTCAACCAGGACATCAGGGTAATTCTCTTGGTCCGTCGTATAGGCGACCCTGACCACTGAGAGGTAATAGTAGATTGCTATTCCGGTATTGATGGCAGCTAGGATGATCAGTATCAGGTATATCTTGCTCATGGCACCTGCCTGCAAAGTCAGGGTGAGCAACATGAATTTACCCATAAATCCGACAAAGGGAGGAATTCCCGCCAGGGCAAACAATCCAACCGCCAATATAAAAGCCAGAACAGGCTGCCGTTTGTGCAGTCCTTTTAAATCTTCGATGGCGAGATTTTCCCCTTCCCGTGAAACACTGCACAGGACAAGAAAACAGGCCAGGTTCATGATCACATAACCGGAAATATAATATATGGCAGTGGAATAACCACTCACATTCATTGTGATAAGACCGAGAAGGATAAAACCTGCATGGGCAATTCCTGAAAAGCCGAGCATACGTTTTACATCCTTCTGAACCAGGGCACTCAGGTTGCCATAAAACATTGAGGAGACGGCAAGCACCATGAGCAGATAGATGAGGAACTGGGTTTCGCCCGTAGCAAGTGTCATAATCCTGATGAGCAGGGCAACGGCGCCGAGTTTGGGAATCGTGGCAATAAATCCGGTGGTTTCATTAGAAGCGCCCTCATAGATGTCCGGTACCCAGAAATGCATGGGAAATACTGCCAGTTTGAAGAAGAAACCGGCCAAGACCATGATAACGGCAAAGATGGCAGCCGGTTGGGGTGCCGTTTGCAGTCCGGTCATAATTTCAGCTAAATAGGTTGAACCGGTCAGTCCGAAAATATAACTCATGCCGAAGAGCATGAATCCGGTCGCCATGACACCAAAGAGGATATATTTAATACCGGCCTCCATCTGAATGCGAAGTCCCTTTTGATCACTACGCATAGGGACAAGCAGATAGATAGCAAAGGACGATAACTCTAGAGAGACAAAGATGGCAATGAGCTCCACAGAGCTGACCAGCATCATAAGCCCCAGAGCACTCAGAAATAGAAACATGTAGTATTCAGGCCGAACCGATTCATCTATATCCTTCAGGTTCTGACCGAACACGAGAACAATTGACAGCCCGAAGCATATCATCAGCTTAAAAATTTGAGAATACAGATCAATTTCATAGCTGCCAAAAAACAGTGTTGCCTCGTCTCGAAGGGAAATGAGCGCTGCTATGAATGTTATAAATCCAATGCTGACCGCTGTGTTTTTAACCTGATTGAAGTCAAGCTGCTTGCAAAGGCTGAGGACAAAGAAAGCAGCTACGCCGGTCAGTATTGATAATTCGGGGAGAATAGCCATGTGGTTTTCCATTTCCTTAAGTTACTTCCTCTTGTTTACCGCAGTGTCAAAAGTGCAATATTCTGCTGTTGTTGCCAGTTTGTAAGCTGATCTAGCAGGTGAACTACCGAGGTGTGCATAAGGTCAATAAATGGTTGCGGATGCAGTCCGATCCAGAACACAAACAATAAAAATGGTGTCAGAGTAAATATCTCGCGAAAGCCCAAATCGGCTAGATAGGACTGATCCGGGTTGTTCGTTCCGCCCCAAACAACTTTTTGCAGCAACCGTAACATATATGCTGCAGCGAGAACTGCTCCGGGTATGGCAGCCAGGGCAAGCCATATATTTGCTTCAAATGTGCCGACAAGTATCAAAAATTCACCTATAAACGAGTTAGTGCCTGGAAACCCGAATGATGACAGCGAGAAGAAAGCGAGAAAGGTGACATACCATGGCATGTATTTACCAACACCTGCCGCCACACTGAGCTCTCGACTATGGGTTCGCTCGTAAAGCATACCTACACAGAGGAACAAGGCTCCGGTCGTCACACCGTGATTTATCATTTGTATGATTGCCCCTTCCAATCCCTGCATGTTCAGGACAAAAATACCAAGGGTGACAAAACCCATATGGCCTACACTTGAGTAGGCAATAAGTTTCTTCATATCATGCTGAGCCAGGGCTGTAAAACCACCGTACAGGATTGCTGCAATTGATAACCAGAGGACGTATGGTGCTAGAGCAAACGTTGCGTCCGGAGTAATAGGAAGGCAGAAGCGTAGAAAACCATAGGTTCCCATTTTTAAAAGCACACTTGCCAGGATGACCGAACCGGCTGTTGGGGCTTCGACATGGGCGGCCGGCAGCCATGTATGAAAGGGAAACATCGGAACCTTGATGGCAAAGGCCAGGAAAAATGCCAGAAAGACATAAATCTGGAATGTCAGCGAATAACTCTGCCACATCATATCGGGAATAAAGAAACTACCGTTTTTCAAGTAAAGGGCAATGATGGCAACAAGCAGCAGGATCGATCCGACCAGGGTGTAGAGAAAAAATTTAATGGATGCATAAATCTTGCGCGGACCGCCCCATACTGCAATAAGCATGTACATGGGGATAAGCATGAATTCCCACATGACATAAAAGAGGACGAAATCCAGGGCCATAAAAACACCGAGCATGGCTGTTTCCATAATAAGGATACAGATCATAAACTGAGCCACACGGGTGCTTATATATTTCCACGAGGCGGTAACACAAAAAGGCATAATAATAGTTGTCAGCATAACCAGCAGGATGGAAATACCATCAACTCCAAGAATATAACTTATGTTAAGCTGCGGAATCCAGTTGTGCGCCTCGGCGAATTGATATTTATGGGTTGACAGGTCAAATCCTGTGACCAGCTTGATGGAAATAATGGCGGTGATGGTTGTTATGAACAATGTCCACCATCGTGCAAATGATTCACCGTTAAAAAAGAGCATGACCACTGCACCAGCCAGTGGGAAAAAAATCAGGAAACTCAGCAGGGGAAACCCCTCGTTGATGATCAGGCTATCCATTCCCTACAATTCCTTTATGAGAGTTGAAAGAGTACATAGGCTATCAATAGTAACGCTGTAAATGATGCCGCATAATAAATCGTATATTGTATTTGACCGCTCTGCAGTGTTCGAACGCGACCTCCAATTGCCCTGACGCACCGGGCAATACCGTCAACAACGCCATCGATGCCATGCCAGTCAAACCAGCTCCAGAAACGCGAAATGATCATGAGTGGTCCCAATCCGACAACTCTGTATGCTTCGCCCCACGCGGTATCGAACCATTGCAGCGGATGTTTAGCAACCCAGACGAAGAGACTGCCGCCCCTTCGGTACAGCCAATCCATATCAAGGCAGAGTTTGTCTTCCGGTACAAGGTATTTTTTGAGGAAAAAGAAAGCTAATGCAGCAAAACCGAGAAGCTGAAATGTTTCCGCAATGTGATATCCGTTATACGGATGAAAGTGTACCGGATAGGGCAGGAGAGCATATAAAAGGCTGGGAACACTGCCGACCAGGATGCAAAGAAAGGCACCTGCCGCCATGGCCATCTGCATGTTCCAAGTTGGATCCGCCGCTTTTTCCCATGTTTCCCTGCTGCAGTTATTTTTGCCGAAAAAGAGAAAATAGGGAAGCTTGAGACCGTTGTACATAAAGGTGCCTGTTGCACCGAACATAAGCAGCCAGGCCGCCCAGTTTAAATGGGTTTCAAAAGCGGCGCTGATAATCATCGATTTGCTCACAAAGGCGGCAAAAAATGGTGCTGCTGAAATAGAAAGGCAACCGATAACTGTAAAAATCACAGTTGCCGGCATTTTGCTATACAGACCACCAAGTTCAGTGAACTTCGTTTTGCCGGTCATATAAAGTACAGAGCCGGTTCCCATAAACAGCAGACCCTTATAGAGAATATGGGCTACCGCGTGGGCGGAAGCACCGTTAATGGCAAGTTCAGTTCCTATTCCTACAGCGGCAACCATATAGCCGACCTGGCTGACGATTGACCAGGCCAGGAGTTTTCGTATGTCATTTTCCATGACAGCGTAAATGACACCGTACAGGGCCATTATCACACCAAGCAGGATAAGAATATCAAAACCGGCAAAACCTCTGGCAAGGGTATAAACCGCCGTCTTGGTGGTGAATGCACACAAAAAGACGGAGCCGTTGAAGGACGCAGAGGAGTAAGCATCGGGAAGCCATGAATGGAGCGGTACAACAGCTGCATTGAGACCAAATCCGATCATGATCAGCCAGGTATACAGCTCAGGATTCTTGACATCCATCAAGTTGAATTCTATATCGCCTACTACCTGGTAGCGGAGCATTATGCCGGCAAGCAGTATTACACCACCAATTGTGTGGATGATAAGGTAACGATAACCGGCCGCGTTTGATCTTTTTCCGCGCCTGAACCAGATAAGAAAAGTGGAAGCTAAAGCCATCATCTCCCAGAACAGGAACAGGCTCAGGTAATCACCGCTGTATATCGTCCCAAGCGAACCTGCAACGTAAAACCAGGCGGCAATATGCTCTTTGGCATTGTCAACGTGCAGGCCGTACAGGGTACCGATGATGGCCATCAGTCCCATGATAAACACGAAGATATTCGAGAGTCTGTCTATCCGGCCGAAAACAAGCTGCCAGTCCATAAATTGATAGGTGCCAAACTGACCGCTCAGTGAGCTGTTGGATACAACTGCGGCAAATGTGAGAATTGGAATAATAAACAGGTATGGCTTACGTAGAGGTCCCCTGATAAAGGGGAGAATCAGCGCTCCTATTATAAGGATGAGAGCGGGATGGATGAAACTAGTGAACATTGTTCTCCTCCCGTTTATGCATGCTCAGATGAGCTTTGAGTTTTCGAGCATCCACAGCTGCTGGAGGAATCCTGTTCATAATAATCCTCTTTGACCATGATACCTGAGTGACCGAACCAGTAAGCTATGACTATAATTGCAGCAGCAGCGGCAAAACCGAAAACAGACCAGAAAAACGGTATATTCTGTTCAACCCAGGTATGGGCATGGCTTTTATCAACATAAAGACTGTATGCCATTATAAAAACGAGAAAACCGTAGCAGGTCCAGATGACGATTGTAAGTCGTTCGCTCAGGTAATCTATCAGCTTGTTCATCCTGTCACCGCCTTGACAAATTGCATCATAAAATTCGGATAAATTCCGATAATAACTGAAATGGTAACAGCTACCAGAATTGGTATAAGCATTGACAATGGAGCTTCCTTTATGCCGACAGCTGCTCCTTCCGGCCGTTTTCCAAAAAAAGCCTTATAGGTAACCGGAGCAAAGTAGCCGACATTGAGGACCGTTGAGGCAATAAGGATGACTAAAATACCGATCTGATGCGCTTCCATTGCTCCGACCAGCAGGTACCATTTACTAACAAATCCGGCTACGGGAGGCGCACCTATCATGGAAAGGGAAGCCACCGCAAAGGCACCGAACGTAAATGGCATTGTTTTACCCAGACCGCTCATGTCAGAGATATTTTTCTTATGGGCGGCAACATAAATTGCGCCTGCACAGAAAAAGAGAGTGATTTTAGAAAATGCGTGGTTGACGATATGAATAAGACCGCCTTCAATCGCATGTGGAGTCAGCAGGGCAACACCGAGGATGATATAAGAAAGCTGGCTGACGGTGGAATAGGCGAGTCGTGCTTTCAGGTTATCTTTGGTTAGTGCTATAGTAGAAGCCATGATGATAGTAAAGCCGACAAAATAGGCTGTTGGTATGCCGAGGTTCAGCAAATTCATGGCGTCAACGCCAAAGACATAAAGCATGGTTCTGGTCGTACAGAATACTCCGACCTTAACAACAGCAACCGCATGGAGGAGTGCGGAAACAGGTGTCGGAGCAACCATAGCGCCCGGGAGCCAGTGATGGATCGGCATGATGCCGTTTTTGGCAAAGCCGAACAGACAGAAAATATAGAGCATGACAATGACCCAGGATTTAGCATCAGTCGCGGTAATCCATGACTGGCCGTCACTGTTAAGAATCCCGGTAAAAATGTCGTGCGGAAAATCCAAGGTGCCGGCCAGAACATAGATTAAAATCATTGCCGGCAGGAGGAAAAGTTTGGCCGTCGTTGTCAGGTAGACAATGTATTTTTTGCCGCCTTCGTAGCCCTCATCATCCTGATGATGTGCAACTAGAGGATAGGTGCAGACCGAGACGATTTCGTAAAAGAGATACAGGGTAAAAAGGTTGTCTGAAAGGGCAACGCCGATTGCACCAAATATCGCCAGGGCAAAACAGCCATTAAAACGGGTTTGGGCGTGCTCTTCCAGGCTTCGCATGTAACCCATGGAATAGAATACGGCTATGATCCATAGAGAAGAGGCAACCATGGCAAAGATCATCGAGAAGCCATCTGCCCTCAGTGTTATAGAGAGACCGGGCAGCAGTTGAAATATATTGTACTCCAGGGTCTTGCCTGCCTGTATCGTCGGGATGAAGGACAGGATAATGCAGAACAGAAGGATGGCGGACGAGAAGGAAACAAACTCACGCAGATTAGGATGGTTCTTCAACGTCATGACAACCAGGCTGCCAAAGAGCGGGATTATGACCGCCAGGAGCAGGTTGGAATTTTCAACTATAAGAGTTGTAGTGGCAACAGGGTCCATAATCTTCCTCTCGGGTTGTTACCCTTGGAGATCAACCAGATCTTCAGTATCAATGCTTTTGTAATTTCTGTACACGGCAACAACGATACTGATGGCAATTGCCGCCTCGGCGGCAGCAATTGCCATGATGAAAAGTGTGAATAGCTGACCGATTGTCGGATTCGGGGCCAGAAAACGGTTAAACGCCATGAAATTGACTGAAGATCCGGCAAGAACCAGTTCAGAGGCAATTAGCATGCCGATAACGGTTTTACGGGCCACCAGGCCATAAATTCCAAAACCGAACAGCAAGGCCCCAATAACCAGATACGGTTCAAGACAATTATACAGATTGAGGATTGACATGCTTAGCTCCTTCCTTTTCTTGCCAGAACCAGTGCGCCGATAATAGCCATCAGAAGTACTATGGAAATGAGTTCGAAAACCATGGTATGGGTCGTTAACAGGGCTTTACCAAGCTGCTCAATATCTCCGCTGCCCTGTTTGGGAAATGACTGCCATTCTGTTTTTAAGGCAAGGATTGATAGAGCTGCGAAAAAAAGCGCCCCGATACTGAAACCGAACGGACTCGCCAGAACGCTTCCCTTGATTGATCTTCCAGAGTGATCCTCAGGTTCCGCCATCATAATGGCAAAGGCGATGAGGATACTGACCGCACCAACATAGATGAGCATCTGCATCATGGCAATAAAGGGACTCAGAAGAAAGTAGTAGACTCCGGCTACACCGGTAAAACAGAGAGCAAGCCCGGCAACACATCGTACAAGCCGTCTGGACATTGTAGCAATAACAGCACCGAAAATAATTATACCGACGGTAAGTAGAAAAATAAGGCCGACAAATCCCTCCGCACTCAGGAAGGATGGATTAGCGGCTGACTGGCAGATAACGGATTCCATCAGCTCTTTTCCTCCAGTCGTTTGAGGAGATCGAAGATGTAATCTTCTTTATTGGTACTTGCCAGGTTGTACTCCCCCGAATACTCAATTGCATTGAATTTGCAGCTCTCAACGCAGGAGCCGCAGAGGCTGCACTTGGTAAAATCAAGTATATACTTGGTCAGGA